>Ga0256404_1007539_pt1 | contig 17117 bp, 8 predicted proteins | sample RumenRJG_01DNA_FD_185990 | JGI IMG/M metagenome (GOLD analysis project Ga0256404, IMG submission 185990) | Bovine rumen microbial communities from Lethbridge, Alberta, Canada - RJG_01 | ecosystem: Host-associated > Mammals > Digestive system > Stomach > Rumen | place: Canada: Alberta | collected...
CCGGAAATAATCCGGCCTGAAAACGAAATTTATAGGGCAATTGTGTGCTGAAACAACGGAAAGCGGGAGCAGAATTACACCGCGTCGGAGACTGCGCCAAAATCAGGTGGTTATTCAGCAGACACTATTTACGGGCTTTTTCAGGTTTCTGTTGACAAAATACAGATCTTTGAGAGAATGTATCATGATGAATTCTCAGAGGCAGTTGACCAGGCTGAGAGGAACTTTCTGGTCAGCATGGCTCAGAACATCAGGAGACTGATCGGGAAGACGATTGATCAGGTTGATGATGCGGTCAGCTCCGGCATCGATGTGGCAGGCTTCATCTCCTGGTTTATCTCAGAGAACTCCGCAGGACCTCTGATGATCAGCATGGAAGCGATCATGACCGCACAGATGGGCCAGGGCATGGCATTGACGGATTTCATCCATGAAAAGACAGAGGATCTGATCATGAATTCCCTCCCAATGTACAGGGAGAGAGATTTGATTCAGACAGAATCCGAAGCCTTCGGCGTGATCTTCGTCCCTGACAATTGCTTAAGGCTGAAGGCGGATATCACGCAGTACCTGCATGAAGCGGGCCTTTCAGCGAAGTTCGCAGTCAGGACAAGCACAGACAGGGACCAGGTCCATGTCGTGCAGGTGACTTATGGCCTACCTCTTTATGCATATGAATTCATCGGGGAAATGGAAAAGGCCTATGAGGCGCAGATGGCGGATCCGTTTCTCAGTGCCGGAATTCACCTGAAGCCGGAATGGGCGGGCCGATGCGATTGAGGAAGATGATAAGGTGACTCGGAAACTGGACGGCATGGGGAGACAGATCAGCAAGAACGAGGGAGTGACAAATACTGTCTAAAAACAAATGAATATTCGCGCCACTTCTGGAAGAATTCCTTCTGAACAGGTATGATAGACGCAAATGTTTTCCTGCATTTGACAGAACCTTTCGGCAAATTGCTGAAAGTTCTGTCAAAGATGCGTATATGGCACAGTGTGATTGACAGGATCGCTGTGAACATTTCATAAAGTGATCAGGAGAGAGGACGGGTATGAAAAGAGATAGCAGCATCATGAAGTGGTCGGTTGCTTTGCTGCTGCTGATTGTGCTGGATGTCGTTCTTGGCATTCTGCTCTGCCGGGTCTCTCTGAAATCGAATGACGCGCCGGAAACGGCCTCATCCGTTCATTCCATATCGGATCTACAGTCCAGTCAGAAGATATCAGAATCAGATCTCACACTGTCAGCGCCTTCAGAGACGGCTTCAAGCCAGACGGCAGAAGAAGCTGCCGGGTCAGAGAGTACCGGTGCAGGCACAGCCGGGGCAGCCTGGATGACTGAGACGACAGAATCCGCGGGGGCAGCGGGGACGGCGGAGACGGGAAGCTCAGAAGCTGCGGAAAGTCAGGAAAACCACTTCGTGCAGACGCTGGCCGGCGCCGGCGCAGCCAGCCTGCCCCTGTTTCTGGATGACGACGATGAAAACGGAGAAGCCGGAGCCGGCAGCGGCGATACAGCGAACAGCGGTACAGGTACCGGCGGCAGCACCAGCGGCAGCGCGTCCAATGGCAGCGGCAGTGCCAGTATCAGCAATGGCAGCGCGTCCAATGACAGCACCGGCAATGGCACAGGCAGCAGGACCAGCGCTGAAGTGACCCGGCTTCTGGAGAGTCTCACCACCGAGGAGAAGGTCGCACAGCTTTTCTTCATCACTCCGGAGGCGCTGACAGGAAACGGCCAGGTGACCCAGGCGGGCGAGACAACACAGACGTGCTTTGACCAGTTCCCGGTCGGCGGAATCATCTATTTTCAGCAGAATATCGTGAGCGAGCAGCAGTTCTCGACGATGCTCTCCTCCATGCAGAGCATCAGCGAGAGCAGAATTGGACTTCCGGTCTTCACCGGGGTCGACGAGGAGGGCGGATCGGTCACCCGGATCGCCAACCGGGGCGTTGCGGATACCGGAGGCGACATCCCGCCGATGGGGGAAGTTGGACAGAGCGGGGACAGCCAGGCTGCCTATAACGTGAGCCTGCAGATCGGGACCTATCTGAAGAGAATGGGCATCACGGTTGACTTCGCTCCGGTGGCAGACGTTCACTCAGAAGTGGACACCCTGATCGGGGACCGGTCATTCTCCTCAGACCCCGCCGTTGCGGCGGACATGGTCAGCGAGAGCGTGAAGGGATTTCACGATGCCGGTGTGATGTGCACGCTGAAACATTTTCCGGGACATGGCAGCGCAGCAGGGGACAGCCATTCTGACCAGGTTTCCGTGAGCAAGACGCTGGAAGAGCTCGAGAAAGAGGACTTTGTGCCATTTCAGGCAGGAATCGATGCGGGAGCTGACTTTGTGCTGATGGGCCACCTCAGCTGCCCGAACGTTCTGGACAGCACCATACCCGCGTCTCTTTCCTACAGGATGGTGACGGAGATCCTGCGGGGGCAGCTCGGATTTGACGGAGTTGTCATCACGGATGCGATGAACATGGGGGCGATTGCAAACTACTGGTCTTCCGGTGAAGCTGCCGTGAAGGCGATCAGCGCCGGAGTGGACATGGTCCTCATGCCGGTGGACTTTGAAGCTGCGTATCAGGCAGTCCTTCAGGCGGTCCAGGATGGAACAATCAGCAGTGAGCGGCTGGATGAATCCGTGAGACGGATTCTCAGTGCAAAGATGGGGGAGGGAGAGACAACATGAGATTGAGAAGAAGCTGCCGGAAGTATATATTCAGCCTGCTGGCAATTGCAGCGTTTCTTGTGACGCTGCTGTCCGGGAGCTGTTTTGCGGAGGAGCAGAGCAGTGACTATAACCCGCAGAACATCGACGTCGTCTATGCGATCGACGGCAGCGGCTCCATGCTGCATTCAGATCCCGAGAAGCTTGCCCTGACAGCCGGCAAGCTTTTTACCGACCTGTGCGGGACGAGCGACCGGGACACCAGGGCAGGGTTTGTGTTCTACTCCCAGAGAATCGAGCAGAGCTCAGAGCTTGAGAGCCTTCAGTCCTCCGGCGTCAAGGACAGTCTTCAGAGCGCCCTGACGGCACTTTCCTACGACTCGAAGAATGACACGGATATCGCGCTCGGCCTCACGGAGGCAGTCAGGATCCTCAAGGACGGAGGTTCATTTGACGGGACCAGAAACCCGATGATCCTTCTTCTGAGCGACGGCAAGACGGACCTCCCGAACGGGCCGAGAACGGTGGAGGAGTCCCAGAAGGAGATGACCTCCACCATTGAGGAAGCGAAGCAGCTGGGACTTCCGATCTACACGGTTGGCCTGAACTATAACGGCAGCGTGGACGTTGCGACCATGAAGGGCATCGCAGATGCCACTGGGGCGAAGTACTACGAGACCAAGAGCGCGACGGAACTGAATGCGATCGTCCGCGATATCTACAACGACCATACGGAAGGAGTCATGGACAATCTGGACCCCAATTACGATTCGGCGACGGGCAGGTACAGCACCGATTTCACGGTGGAGGATGAGAGTATCTACACCGTCAATATCGTCATCCTGACAAGCTACGGCGTCAGCGATCCGGTCCTCACGAATCCGGCAGGGCAGGAGGTTCCCATCGATCAGACGGACAAGATCTCCGTGACATCTGATGATACGTACATGACGATCAAGATCCTGTATCCGGATAAGGGAAAATGGAAACTGAGCGTCGCGGGTGACGCGAATGATGCGATTGACATCAGCATGCTCTCAACCCGGGACCTGAACCTGCAGCTTCAGTTTGATACCGATCAGGTCAAAGTAAAGCAGCCGGTCCAGGCAGCTGCCATCCTCAGAAGAATGGATGAACAGATCCAGGACCCGGACCTGCTGAACGGGGCGAAGGTGACGCTGACTCTTCTCGATGAGCAGGGAAACCCGGCATCATCAGGCACAGAGATGACGTATGACGAGGAATCTCACTCATATACCTGCGAGGTTCAGCCGGACGCGCCGGGAAATTATTCTGCAAAGGCTTCCTTCACGTCCGCCAATGAGAAGATCAAGCTCGAATCAAACCAGGTGTCCTGTACAGTGAGCACGGTTCCGCTGGCGCTGAAGGATGGAGACTCGGCCCAGACGGACGTGGAGCTCGGGCCGTTTGAGAAGAGCAGAAAACTTCAGATCAGCGACTACTTTACGTATGACGACACGGCCGCTCTGACCTGCAGCATTTCTTCAGATGGCAGCGGTCAGGCAGAGTATGACGAGGATGCGGGAGCGCTTGTCCTGTCGCGGGGGAAGTCTGGCGGATACGATGTGACGGCAGAGGTCAGCGACCAGTATGGGTCCTCGGCTGAATGGAAGATCCATGTGACCCAGCAGTCAGCACTGATTCCGATCGCGGCGGCCTGCGCAGCGATCATTGCGCTGATCGTCATCCTCCTGCTCGTCCGGCGGGCAAAGCGGCCGAAGCTTTCGATGCCGGTCACCATTGAGCTCGACCTCGCGGACCAGTTTGCCGATCAGACGCCTGCATCGGCGGCGCTGACCATGCCCTCCGGAAAGACACAGATCGGGCTGATGGACCTGATCGCTGAAAATCCAATGTGCGCACAGTCGTACACGAAAGTGATGTCCGCCTCCGGCCTTGACTCTCTTGCCGGCCGGATTGTCCTGAAAGCAGCCGGAGAAGGCCGGGTTGACGTTGTAATCAGAAAGAAGCCGGGTGTGAAGCTGTTCCTCGATCACATGGAGGATGGCTCCGCCAAAGACGCTGTCAGGTCCCTGGGCAAGGGGGACAGCGTGTCGATCCGTGAGGGTGAGGACATCTCCAGCAGTTCCATCCGTCTGAGCACCTCGGGAGGGGACGACGCCGGCGGGGTGTTCGGCGGTTCCACAGGATGGAGCGGCTCTGAAGTGTTCGGCCAGGGAGGCGGCTATGGCTTTGACAGCCAGTTCGGCGGGAGCGGTTCGGGTTCCCTGTTCGGAGGAGGGGCAGGTTCCACGTCCGGAGACGGCGGTCCTGGTCCTTCGCCTGGAAATGGAGGCTCCGGGTCTTCTTTCGGGAGCGGCAGTTCCGGCTCCGCGTTCGGAGGCGGAGGTCCGGATGCTCCGTCTGGCGGGGACAGTATATTTGGAAACTTTGAAGGGACCGGCAATGAGGAAAAGAGTCCGTTCGGCGGATCGTCAGACGACGGAAATCAGTCCGGACCGGACAACCCGTTTGGAAACTTTTTATAAAGTTGAAAACACCAGTGTTACGGAATAAGGACTGGTCCATTTTTAAAGCAGAATGGACCAGTCTGCAGGTGAGAGATAAAGGGAGGAGAGAATATGGCTAGTATCCTTGAAAATACGCTGAGCCTGGCGAAGAGCGGCGGCATCTACTATGCAGGTGCAAGAGTCAAAACGAAGGATGACGAGGCAGTGCTGTACGTTGGACTGGGCGGCAGCGGGGCCGACGCACTGATCCAGATCAAGAATGAGGTGGTGAACCGGACCATCCTCCCGACGGACGCAGCAGGCGTCCCGACCGCTGAAGTACCGGAGGGAATCGGGTTTCTTGAGGTTGATACCGATATCAAGACGAAGGAACTGACCTACGGGAACGCACATTTTGATAAGTTCGGGACAGAGTACTGCGATATCTCCGTAGGGGACCTTCCGAGCGTGATCGATGCTGTAAGAAAGCAAAAGAACAATGGCGTCGAGTGCTGGCAGTGGTTTGGCAAAGATGTCAATGCGATTGCAGGTGCGAATGGAGCTGGCGGTATCCGTCAGATCGGGCGGCTTCTCCTCGCTTACAACATGGACTATGTGGTGGACCGGGTGAAGAACAAGATTCACCAGCTGACGACAGGAAAAAAGATCAATTCGCTGACCATCTTCCTGTTCTCCGGCATCTCCGGCGGGACCGGAGCCGGAACTTTCCTTGACATGGCATATGTCCTGCGGAAGATCGGACGCGAGATTGTTACGAATGTCAATATTCTGGGCTATCTGATCATGACCGACGTCAATGAGCTCAATGGCGGACAGGTCGAGACAATGAGGGCGAACGGCTTTGCCTGCCTGAAGGAACTGGACTACTGGATGGCGTCCGCTGAGCACAGCGAGCGGTATGTGCAGAAGTTTCCGGGAGGTGGAAAGTTTGAGCTGAATGAATACGCGAGACCGTTTGATTTCTGCCATCTGATGGATGCCTCTGACAAAAGCGGTCACGACTTCTCCTACGATAAGATTCTCAGCTCGGTAGCGGAGCATGCCTTTGTATATATGGCAGGCGAGGCAGGGGGCGGCAAGGGCGGCGCCACGGCCATGACGCAGATGTACAACAATATCAACACGTATCTTGACAGCTTAGCGACTGGAGCGGTTTATCCGGCAAACCATCGCTACCTTTCCATCGGAGCGGCAAAACTGGAGATCCCATACACCGAGATATCAACTCTGATCGCGGCAAGGGTCTTCCAGCATCTCGGAAACGGGATGTTCAAAAACCGTCCGACCAAGGACCAGATCAATCTCCTGATGGCGAAGGAACTGGAACTGTCAGAGCAGAGCATCCGGAGCGAACTGTACCGTCATGTCCCGGCAAGACCGGTACTGGACGCCAGAACATTCAAATATGCCGATATCTGGCCGTCCAACAGGCCATATGTCGCAGTGGATCAGTGGCTTGCTTCCTTCCAGCGGTTTGTTACCCAGGATGCGGGTGCGCTGCCGGACTACCTGGAAGGAAAGCTGAAGCACTTCATCCAGACTCACCTTGAGGACGAAAAGACCGGTCCGATCTATCTGGCGCATGCACTGCAGTCGAATGAAGCGACCAACATTCGCGGACAGCTTCAGGCGTTCAGAGAGTACTGCGACGAGCTCTCTGCACAGTGCAGCGCTAAATCGGAGACGCTGAAATCAGAACTCCGGATTCTCTACGCTTCTGGAAACAGCGCAGGGTTTTTTGAAAAGGGTGACGCGACCGAAAAGTACCTGAAGAAGCTGGATGAATCGGAGAGAAACGAGGAAGGGTGGTTTTTGAACAAGAAGATCACCGAGGTACTCGATAAGATGCTGAAGCGGCTGGATGTCTACTACAGCCAGATCCTCAAGCCACTGGCGGACACGCTGAATGCACTGCCGCCGCTGTTTGATGAGAATGAAAAGTACATTCGCGTGCAGGCGGCGCAGGGCGACGAAGATTCCCTGGTCGATCCACTGACCTTCGAGAGAACCAATCAGACGGAATTCTCGAGAGCCGTCGAGGAGGCGGAGAAGAACTTCCTGACCAGCATGGCTCAGAACATCAGGAGACTGATCGGAAAGACGATTGATCAGGTTGATGATGCGATCAGCTCCGGCATCGATGTGGCAGGCTTCATCTCCTGGTTTATCTCGGAGAACTTCCAGCAGCTTCTGACGATCAACATGGAAAAGATCATGATCTCAAAGCTGAAGAATGGGCAGACTCTGCAGGACTACATCTTTGCACGGACGGAGGAACTGATCGCGAATTCCTTCCCCATGTACAAGGAGAATGGCTCGGTCCAGATCGGCACGGAGACTTTTGGCGTCATCTCTGTCCCCAATGACTGTCCGCAGCTTCTGGCAGATGTCGGAAAGTACCTGCAGAATGCTGGCCTCACGTCAAAGTATATTGTCAAGACGAGTGATGAGAAGAGCCGGTTCTATATCGTAAAGGTGGAGGCTGGTTTCCCACTGTTCTCGAACGATTTCATCGAGGGGATGGAGATAGCTTATGAGAGGCAGCTGCCGACAGATATTGGTATGGGCAAGCACCTGAAGCCGGAATGGGCGGACCGCCTTCCGTCTCCTTATGTGCAGCCGTCCTGGAGAGGGGTGTACAGCTGCGAGCGGACGAAGAGCCGCAATGACCGCATCCGGAAGGCGTTCCGGGAATGCGTCGAGAACCAGATCATTGTGGAGGATCCGGAGAAGGGAATCGTTCTGAGGAAGGCAGACCCTGCGATCGCAGGACAGCTTGGCGCCAAGATGCTGACGGCCAGAAACCTTCCCGCAAAGCGCCAGCAGCTGGACCAGATCCGGCAGAATCTATGGGCAAAGGGCAGTGTCGTTGAACTGAAAAACTGCGGGGGCTATCTGATTCAGCAGGAGAACGGGCGTCTGAAGAATGCTTTTGAGAACGCGCTGAGATTCCCGGAGCTGGCCGGGGAGATCGAGGAGGAAGACAAGATTGCAGAGAAGCTGGATGAGATGAACCGCCAGCTTCAGGAGCCGAGTCTGTTCGCGTATGCGCTGGCAACCCACATGATCAAGGTGAACGAGATCACAGGGGATGCCGCGTTCTACCGCTCTGACAATGATCCGTTCCCGCAGGGCCTTACAAGAGGCAGCATGATGTCGCTGGACTTTCAGGAATACCAGATCTATTCCAGTTTCTGCCAGAAGCTGGACAAAGACATGACATCGGAGATCAATTCTCAGTTTGACAGCCTGCAGAAGAGAATTGTCGCAAGTCCGGTCTACAGAGAGCAGCTGGTCAGAGAGGTGAAAGGGCAGATCCTTCCGGCTTATCAGAAGCAGTATGACCTGGCCGAAGACAGGCTGCTGAGTGCTTCCCTGGGCGACCGGGAGCATCTGCAGGATATCGTGGACTTCTACAAGATTGTGGCGGACGAGCTGAGAGACCGGGTACTGCCGAGAAATGCTGGCGCCAGCACAACGAATACAGGAGCCGGGACAGATGATAATTCCGGAAACGGGACTGATGCACGGGGGCCGGTGACATCCGGCCCTGCGACATCCGGCCCTGCGACATCCGGTCCGGTGACATCCGGCCCTGCGACATCCGGTCCTGCGACTTCATCCGGCCCTGCGGCAGCGTTCCGCTATCTGGACCCGGCAAACGGCTGGGCTCCTGTCGCATCGCCTGTAGAAGGCCAGCAGGTCTTCGATACGCAGACGCAGCAGATGACGGTGTATCACAGGGAGGCGCCCAGGTCGACCAGGTACCTCGATCCCGCCAATGGCTGGAAGCCGGTTGAACCCGCGGAGGGCCAGCAGGTATTTGATACCCAGCTGCAGCAGATGATCGTTTATCACGGGGAAGCAGAAAAAGCGGGTCGTTTCCTGGATCCTGCGAACAGCTGGCAGCCGGTGGTCCCGGTGCCGGGAATGCAGGTGTTTGATACAAAGGCGCAGAAGATGATTACCTATTACCCGGGGTATGAGAACAGATGAGTTATGACAAAGATTCCATGGTCCGGCGGATCCGGCCTCTCCTGGACCGAAAGCTGAGCGAGATCGATCACCAGGTCCCGTTCAGCGAAAGCAGCAGGATCCGCGTTCAGAACCTCTCCTTTCTCTGGATCTACGGGGACGAGGGATTTCAGCAGGAGTTCGTCCGGCCGCTCCAGGAGGAGAGAAACTGGATTCTGCAGGACTGGAGCGCCATGCTCATCTATGCAGGAAGCAGGCCGGGAAAAGAGAACAGCGGTGCGCCGCTCGGGGAGGAGATTCTGTCCGGGGTCAGCGCCGCGATGGAGCAGATGGTGGATGTGTCGACAGAGCGGATCCTTCTGTTCCCGGTGATTCAGGCGGAGGCGCTGACCGGTGCAGAGGGAGGGAGAGATTCATTTCTGGAGCTCTGCAAGCAGGCGGATGCCGCCGTCTACCGCAGCAGAAGACATCTTGAATGGCATCCATTTTTCGTCTATCATGACCTCTCGGTCGGTGCCGGCGGACAAGGAGCGAGGGCACTGAAGGAAATGGAGAGCATCCAGAGAGAACTGGTGAAGCTGGGGAAGGAACATCTGGAACTGAACTGCTATCCGTGCTGTCTTCAGTCGGATGTCAGCGGCAGAGGCAGAGGGCAGAGAGTCTCCACAGAGCGGGTCGCAAAGAACATCATCATGCTTGCTGCATTTCAAAACAGCAGTTTTGAGGACGTACAGAAGATCGGAGGCTCATCCGTCCCGGTCCCTGACGGGGAAGAGAGCAGACTGTTCTTCTCTGCATCCGCCGTATCCATCAGTGAGCCGGTGAAGTCCCTGGCGCTGAGCCGGATGAGAGCGGCTTTCCAGCGCCTGCAGTCCGGCGCGAGGGATGCAGGGCAGGTCTATGAGAAGATGGAATACCGCTTCTTCCGGGAGGACGCCTGGCAGGAGCGCATCAGACAGCTGCCCCGCGACAGCGGCAATGTGGTGAGAACGGAACCGGTCGCCAGCGTGATGGGCGGCGGGAATCGTGAAGAATTCAGGAAGGAGTATCAGAATAGTTTCATTGCATTCGCGCGGGACTATTATCTGACTCCTCTGCTGGGAGGCTGGAAGGAACTGTATCCCGTCTGGTGGGATTCTTTCTGGGAGGAATATCTTGCCATGGGCGGGGCCCTCTCGGGGATCAGCCGCCTGGAGGAGGAGAAGGACGTCCTTGTCCGGAATGCACCCTCTGTTCCGGCGGATGGTCCGGCGGGGGGAAATGGATCTCTCGCCGGCATGCTGATGGAACAGATCCGCTCTTCTCAGAAGGAATTTCTGAAAAATGCACTTGAATATGCGAAAAAAAGCGGCTGGACCGGCCGCCTGGCGGAGGATGTGGACGCTGTCCTCTCTGTCATCGGGACGGTGACGGATTACGCGCTCCGGGGAGCGAAGCAGGAGGAATTCTTCACGGTGACGGGCGGGCCGAACATTGCGACAACGCAGCAGCAGGCAGCCCTGTGGCTCGATGACGCGATCGGATCGGACGGGTCGAAGTATGCGAGGACTTCCGGAAATTACCGCAAGGTCATTCAGTCCCTCATGCAGTCGGCGAACGACCCGCTTTCGGAAGAGGAGGAAGAGAAGCGGATTCTCGATCTCTCCTGGGACCTGGTCCTGGCGCTGCTCGATCTGGTCTCCGACAGCTTTGCCGGGCGCAGGGCCTATATGCAGAAGATCAACTCGATGGATGAGCAGCGGCTGAAGGAGATTGTCAGAGCGCTGGATGAGAGCGCAGACTTTCCGTTCCGCAGAATCGGCGCTGCGAAGGCAGACCGGGGGATGTATATGCTGGCATACCGGGAGAGCCGTCTTGCAGAGCAGATCAGGAAAACGGGAACTTACAGCCTTGCTTTTCAGCATTCAAACCAGAGTGAGCGGATTGAACTTCTCCGGGTGTCAGACCTGGTAAGCGTATCCGATGTGACAGGGTCAGAGTGATGATCATACCAGTAAAAAATGTGAAGGGGGTCCAGAAGGACGACGGGTCCTTCCGGCTTTCCTGGGAGAGGCCGGAAGGCGACGGCGGATGCAGCTGTCTGTGGGTCCTGTGTCAGGAAGATCTGTCCAATCCCCGCCTGTTCGATTATGACTACCGGGTGTATTCCGGTGCAGAGGTCCGGTTTGACAGCATTGTCCGGAGAGAATTCACGGTGCTTCATTTCTTCGTACTTCTGACGGACAGCAGGATGACGCCGGACAGATCCGGGATGGCAGCTCTCGAGCCTGCTGCGGTCGCCTCTGGGAAAGCCAGCGTGACATACCGGTGGGAAGCGGAGAATCAGGGGTTTTGTCTGGTTCTTCAGACGGATTCCGCCCTTCCTGCAAGGAGTCTGTACTACGGGTATGAATTCTGCGGGGTCCGGTTCCGGTTTCATGTACCGGCATCGATGATCGCCGCTGCGGGAGAGAAAAAAAGCACACAGGTTTCATTTCCCAAAGGGGCGCAGCCGCCGGAACTTCAGGCGGCTTATCCGAATATCCGCCTGATCAGGCAGGATGCCGGAAGAACCGGGCGCAGGCCATTCAGGATGTGGCCGTTCGGTCATTGAGAATACGAAAGGACAGAGGGCGATGGGACATTATCCAATCAAATGCATCCACTGTATGCGGACGATCGATCCGGATGAGAGGTGTATCAAAGTTTCCAGGGATGGCATCATTGCCGATGTCGGCTCTTCGGAAAGCAGAAGTGTTGAGACAAATGAAGTCTTTACGCTGAATGAGAACCGGGCGGCGAACGATGTCCGGTCGCGGGGGGCGGTGAAACCGGGCTTTTCAGGGACGGGCGGGAATGGCGCGTCTCCCTTTGTATCCATCAGGGAACTGAGAGAGCACGGGAACATCGAGTATGAAGAGTTCTTCGATGGAAAGCTGTCTGCCGAATACCGGGACCGGCCCGGATGCGCGGGGAATATGGCGCAGGCGGTCCGGGTGCGGGACGTCGGGGCCGGCAGGGAGAAGATGAGCGGGATGGTGCGGACATTCTACTGCCCACACTGCCATCAGAAACTGATCGGGCAGGCGGGGAAAAAGCCGATGTACCTGATCTCTATCCTGGGGCCGAGCTCCGCCGGCAAGACCGTCTATCTCACCATTCTGCACATTGCACTCAATGGCAGGAACTACTATCCGCCGAAAGGATACCTTCATTTTGAGGCGGTAGGCTCGACGGTGTCTGAGTACCATCAGTACGCGACAGCGCTGAACAATACCGGAGCGCTGCCGGCAACAACCACAGAGGGCAGGAAAGACCCCTATCTGCTGGAAGTGAATTATGTCTCGGACGCAGACAGCAGGAGGTCGGACAAGAGCTGCGTGATCGGCCTCACCGACATGCGAGGTGAGATGCTGGGCGCCGGAAAGAACGAGGAACTGATGCAGACCAATCTGCCGCAGTTTGTCGAGGCAGACGGATTCATCATGATGGTGGACCCTGAGATTCTGGAAGGGTTCTACAAGAGGCTGCCGCAGGACCATCTGAACCGCGGCTACAATGAGCTGTCCCTGGCGCTGTCCGACATGCGGCGCACGATCAACGACTGTATCACATCGGTGATCGGCGCCATTCAGAAGCCAAGCGTGATTGCCCTGACGAAGATGGACCTGCTCCGCAGGTACAGGGACATGATCGGACTGTCCCCGTCGAACTGCGTGATCGCCCCGAATTTCGGCCCGGCGGGGAACACGAATCTCTACAGGAATTATTACCTGCCGATGTCCCGCTCAACTCGCCAGTGCGTGGAGATGCTTAGTGACAGTTTCTCCTACTATCTTAGCACGGTATTTGAGAGAACGCCATTCTATGTTTCCATCTCTGCGCTGGGCGACAAGGTGGCAGTGAACGGAAAGAAGGTGGACAATCCCAGAAATATCGCACCGGTCCGGATTGAAGATCCGATTCTTCATCTGCTCATGGACCTGAACTTTCTGCCTCCATTTTACAGGGACCTGTTCTACCAGTTCCCGGAGGAATGCATGAAGGTATGGAAGCAGAGATTTGCGGAACCGTGAGTGCGTCTGCGGCATATGCCGGCAGTGAGAATATTCATTTGGAGGCGCTGCCATGATCGGACAGCATATATATACCCGGTGTACCCAGGGGTATTTTGGAAGATCGGCTGGAGACAGCACGACCCTGACCATCACAGCAGGAATGTTCCCCATCCAGGAGCAGGAGGCAACGATTGCCAGAATCTGCGAGAGAATCGGAGGACTGGAGGATACGCGAAAGGTACCGGAAGTCAGGGATTCGGAGAATCGCGGCATCCTGAAGGTGGTCCGGGTCAACGACCAGATTACGGTGGTCTGCAGGTCCAGGCGAATCAGCGGCCGCATGTTTGCGGGGGCCAGGGACTTCCGGGACTTTACCTACAGTGACAGCTTCATCCTGACAGGGCAGGAGAAGGAGAAGTTCTTCGAATCTCCCGGCGGGGCGCTTTTGCTTGAAAATTATGAGCCCTATTCCTCCCTTCAGAGCAGGATGAATGCATACGAGAAGTCAAATGTCTCAGGGTATCCGCCTGTGGATGACCGGTATTCCATTCTGAATCAGGGGATGGAGGACCTCCAGGGGATCTTCTCGGAGCTCGGGCTTGCGGGCGATCTGCTTGACAGGTACTTTTATGCGATCCTCTCCTGCGTGCTGAACAGAGGCAGCGATGCGGGCATCGGCAGCAGGGTGTATGTGGTCCTTCCGCCGGGCTGTCAGGCGGAGCGGGCGAGGACGGGCGGAAGCCTTCCGGCTGAAAAACTGCTTCTTGCAACGTATCAGGTGCTGCCGCCGTTCATCGCCGCCGTCCTCAATGGAATATCGGGCGGGTTTCTGGACTCTTCTGGTTTTCTTGAGCCCTACCAGCTGGTGATTGCGGACGATCCGGCTGTGCCTGTGTATGGTGCAGGCGGTTACCTGATCGATCTCGCAGACAAGACTTCAAACGTCCGCATTGACGAAAGCATGGCGCTGTTTTTGAAGGATCTTGTCCGTTGCTTCGGGGAGGATGAGAAACGGGCAGCGCTGGACAGGAATTATCAGAAACTGACAGGAAGGACAGTGCTGTCAGAACCAGGTCAGGGAGAGATCCGTCTTCTTGAGCTTGCCGTGAGATTGACCCTGGACCCGGAGGCCATGCAGAAACTTTCTTCGCGGGAGGTTCTGGACCTGTGTGCTTCCACCGGGCCTGACCGCTCGGACACGCTGGACAGGATGCTGACAGAATCCCTTCAGGATATGGCGCAGAAGGCATCTTCCGGCGGTGCAGTCAGCCGGGAGATGGAGAATGCAGTCCTTGGCCTGCTGGTGGGCGGAGGTCTGAGTGAAGAGCAGGAGAGAATGGCGGACACGGCCCTGCTTCTGTCGCTTTTCAAAGGCTCATCTTCTCAGGAGAGTCTTCAGCGGGTCCGGGAGATTCTGGACCAGGACCCCGCAAGGGCGGACCGCCTTCTGTCCGGCATGTCCGGAGCAATGGACACGGACGCCTGCCGCGCGGAGACCATCAGGGTATTCAATGAGGCTTCGGTAAAGTATCGCAGCATCAATGCGCATCTGGAAAGCCTTCTGGACGGTCAGGTGGTCACCTGGATCAACGGGCGCCTTCAGAAAGGCAGGATGGCGGATGTGCTCAGGTGTCTTGGCGAGCGCGCCGGACTGCTGAAGAGCGGGCCGGTTTTCACGGAAGACGGGACCGAGACACAGCTGTTTGCCCTTCTGACAGTACTTCTCTCCGACAGGGACGCATCCATCCGCGGCAGCGCCCGGGAGTTCTTCGCCCGGGAGCTTTCAGCTGCGCGCCCGAAAGTCCGGGAGGACGTCTGGAAGAATTACAGCAAAGAGTATCGGAAGGCCTCCGCGGCAGGGGCACTCTGTCAGGAGGAACAATACGGCTTCATTCTGTTTGCCATCCAGAACGATATGACCTGGGTCAGGGATGTCTGGATGCGGGAACTGTTTTCATTTGAGGAGAGACCGGAGAACCATCCGGAGCGGGAGAATGTCAAAGGCCTTGTCAAGGTCCTCTGCATCCAGAACCTGTGGACGGACGCTCAGAAGAGCCGTGTCCAGCAGCTTAACTGGGCAGTGCTCTGCAGGATGCTTTCCTCTGAGGGAAAATGGTTTCTCCCGGCGCTTCAGGACCTGGAGCCTCTCATGGTCCCGCTGAACATGAGCCAGAGGCGGCGTGACATGAGGCTGTCTGTACTCTATACCCGCTATCAGGCGGAGACAGACAAAGTCCGGTTCCTGCGGACTTATGACGGCGCGCCGCAGATCTGGGAGATTATCTTCGCGTCGATCTGGAAAGGGGAGTACGGAAACCCGCTGGCAGAATATGCCACAGGCTACTGCGAGTCCAGGGACCGGCTGATTGAGATCTACAGGAATACGTCGCTGATTGAGAACGCGGACAGGGAGACAGGGCCGGTCACGGACCTTGCGAAGGTTTACGCGGAGCTGTTTCAGACGGAGTGGTCCGGGGAACAGGATGCGGCCGGTCCGGGCACTTCATCTCTGGCGGAAAGGTTCTGGAAGAGGGAGCAGGATTCTCTGTCCGTTCTCAGTCCGGCGGATCCTCTGTACGCGGGAATCATGGATTCCCTGTCAGAGTGGACAGGACAGAACCTTCAGAGAAAGCAGACTGTTTCAGAGGAGGAGCGCCCGCTTTTCGGGGAGCCTTCCCGGCATGAGGACAGGGTTTCTTCCGCACATAGGGACAGGGTTCCTTCCGCACATAGGGACAGGGTTTCTTCCGCGCATAAGGATGGGGCTTTTTCCGCACATGAGGACGGGTCTTTTTCTGCGGTGGAGGATGAGCTGAAAGACAGAAGGAAGAAGATGCTCATGGCAGGGTGTGCTGGAGCCCTGGCGGTGGGAATCCTTCTGGCGGTTGCCCTGCTTCTGAAGATATCAGGGAATTCCGGACAGAAGAATACATCGGAGACGACGACGCAGACGAAGGCGGAACTGCTCACGGAATCTGTGAACGGAAAGCAGACGGACACAGAGGAAAGCAGCGGTCAGAGCAGCACACGGAGCAGTGCGGAGAGCGGAAGCCAGACCACCGCACAGAGCAGCGGCCAGACGGACAGCCAGAGCAGCGGTGCGGCGGGCAGCGGAGTGAGCAGCGGCCAGCGCAGTGCGGAGAGCGGGAGCCAGACCACCGCACAGAGCAGCGGCCAGACGGGCACGCAGAGCAGCGGTGCGGCGGGCAGCGGAGTGAGCAGCGGCCAGCGCAGTGCGGAGAGCGGGAGCCAGACCACCGCACAGAGCAGCGGCCATATCACAGCGCAGAGCAGCGCATCCGCAGACGGCCTGCGTGCGAAGAGTCCGGAGAGCAGCGCGTCTTCCTTAAGTCATGGAACTGCCTGACACAGACAGCCAGGAGACGAAAACAGAAGCGGTTGAAGAGAGGTATCTGCCTTGAAATGCATAATATGTGGAACTCAGCTGAAAGGAAAAAGCCCGATCTGTCCAAAGTGCCACTTTGACATGAGCGAGCAGCTGGATCCCGGGAAAAAGGACCCCTATCAGCTGAGAACATTTGATCAGGACTATTATCTTGATGCGCTGCAGGAAAAGTTTGGCCGGATGATGCGGTTTCAGAACAGAACGACGAGCACCTACAAGGACAACAGCGCGAAGGTGCTGATCATCGTCGGCATCGCCGCAGCACTGGTCGGCGTGATCGCCATCATCGCTTCGGCGGTCGGCGAGGCAGCGTCATCGAAGACGGCGCCCGCCGCGTCGAGCACCGTGACATCCGGGAGCACGGCGGCGAGCGATGCGGCGTCTGCGGCGGAGGTACTGTCCGGCGCTTCAGCGGTCTCGGGCGCGGAAAGCGTTCCGGATACGGAATCGGCCTCCGGAGCGGAAGCGACAGCTGCATCCGCGAAGCTGGCGACCAGCGCGGACGATATCGAGGCGACCGCTT
>Ga0256404_1007540_pt1 | contig 17114 bp, 14 predicted proteins | sample RumenRJG_01DNA_FD_185990 | JGI IMG/M metagenome (GOLD analysis project Ga0256404, IMG submission 185990) | Bovine rumen microbial communities from Lethbridge, Alberta, Canada - RJG_01 | ecosystem: Host-associated > Mammals > Digestive system > Stomach > Rumen | place: Canada: Alberta | collected...
CCAGTTTTTTCTGATACACGGATGCACCTCTCTTCCGCCGGCCGCGGACCGCCGGCATGGTCTTCACTGTTTTTAGCATTATACCACCTGTGCCTCCGTTTGTGGGCTCCGAAGCGACGGCGCCTTTCGGAAGCATTTCGTCAAGACAGAATGTGCTTTTTTTGAAAAAAACTTTATGAACAGCACATTTTCTGCCTTGACGCTGCTTTTTACCTCAATGGGCGGTGTTGCGAATATCGTTCCTGATTAGGCGCAATACCTTATCGTCCATCGTTTCCTTGCTCGTCCGGCTGAAATGGATGCCCACCGTGTAGGTGGTCTTTCCAATCCTTCTGACTATGACGGGTGTGGTCTGCTCGGTGGTTGTGGGTGCTGCGTTCTTTGTTTTTTCCATTGATTACCTCCTTGAAACGGAAAAAGCCAGACAGGGTGTGAGGCTCGGCAACGAAGTCCGGCAACGGGCTTCAAAAAACCTTGAACATAGTCCTGTCTGGCTCTTATACTATTTTTGATTTTTTCTTTGATTTCTCCGTTGCTTTCGTTGTCAGAGAAGAAAAGTCCTTATAAATAAAGGGGTTTTAAGTGATTTACCCTGCAATGGGGTCGGCAACGGAGCGGCAACCGGCTCGGCAACACGGTCAGCTTTTCAGAACGGAAGCTCCATCTGTCGGGCTTCTTCCTCGGTCAGCTCACGAAAACCGTCAAGCGCATCGGAGCCTGTTGCCGAAAGCCCGTTGCCGGACGGTGAGGGGCGTTCCCATCCTCGCTGTCTGCCGTACCTGGCAAATATACGGGGATTTGAAAACGGTGTCCATCCCTCAATGCTGTTGTTCATTATCTCGTTGATTTCACGGATTTCCCATTGCTTCGGCTCGTCAAAGGGATGGTTCAGAGCTTCTGCATAGATCAGCTTGGAGCAGACCTGTGTGCCGGAATAATTATCAAGGAAAGACTGTATCAGTCCCGCCTTTGTGTCCTCCGGCATAAATTGCTTTTGCAGCTCCTTCAATTCTGCGTTCATTTCCTTTGATAAGGTCAGCCTGACAGGGAAATTGTGATAGAAGAACATGGCTTCTGCCCACATAAGGTCTATGAAAGCTCTGGATGCAGCTTCATCTTCCAGAATGTGAATCTTTGCGTTCTCCGGGTGTACCATGATGGGCAGGAACCTGCGATTGCCGCTTCGGTCAAGGGGAAGAAAGTCCATTGCGTTTGACGAACCGCCAAAAACGCATTGCCGCAGTCTGTCTGCCGGGTGGGTTTCATACGGCACTTTATAGGTTTCTTTCGCCCTGCTGATAAAGGACTTGATTTCCTCAATGCTCCTGGCATTGGCTGTGGCAATCATTTCCGACATTTCGATTATCCAATGCCCCTGCATCTTGCGGTAAACATTGTCATCGTCAATCTTCTTTAAGTCATCGGAAAACCATTCGTCCTTGACCGCAAGCAGTCGGAAGAAGGTGGACTTTCCTGCACCTTGCCCACCGACAAGGCAAAGCATGACTTCAAATTTGCATCCGGGCTTGAACACTCTTCTGATAGCTCCCAACATGAACAGTCGCAAGCATTGATAGGTGTACTCGCTGTCCTCAGCGCCGAGGAAACGGGTCAGAGCATAGCGGATGCGTTCAGTGCCGTCCCATTTCAGACTGTTCAGATAGTCACGGATGGGATGGTATTTATTGCAGTCAGCGACAATGGAAATGGCTTTCTGGATTTTCTTTTCGCTGGTCAATGCGTACTGATCTTCCAGATAGAGCATCAGATAATTCAAATCCGTCTCATTCAAGGTCGCCGTCTGCTTGCTCCACCAGAGGGGCTTCACAAGGTCGATACGCTCCGTGAGAATGTTGTATCTGACTATTCCTTGCAGATGAGGGTCGTTCTGAAAAACTGTCAGGCAGTTTCTTATGCTGTTCTTGATTGCGCCGTTATCGGTCAAATCCAGACTTCCTCTGACTTCCTCAACGGTCATGCTTGGCTGTGTGTTCTCCAAATCGCTGTTCAAGTTTCATCACCTCTTTTCTTTGCTCAGCAACCAGAGCTTTCTTTTCTTCGGGGGTGCCATACAGGAGAATATCAAGCAGAAATTCGATATAGCTTTCTCTTTGCAGGGCTTCCACGAACAGGGGATGCCATTCATCCTCCGGCTGCTTCGGTGCGTACTGCTGTTTCCACGCTCGGAGAGAATGGTAGTAATCGGTCAGCACCCTGTAGCATCGGTTTTCTTCCTGCTGGTATCTCTGCTCCGGGGTAGGTTCTCTTATCTTTGCTCTGACGGATGGCTTCTGCCTGCTGTCGTAGCAGATACCAAAATCATCCGCTAATTTCATGGCGGCTTCCTTGCTGGGCAGCTCGAACAGCCGTGATACAAAATCAACCGCATCTCCGTCTGCCTGGCAAGCGAAACAATGAAAACGCTTATCCACTTTCATGCTCGGATTTTTGTCATTGTGGAATGGGCAGACTGCCATGCCGTAACGGTTGACCCGGATGCCATACATCTCTGCCGCCTGTCGGGTGGTAACATTTCCTTTTATTGCTTCAAATACATTCAATAAGCAGTTCCTCCAAAAATTTTTTCTAACTATTTTGTGAATTTTCCGTCTAATAGGTTGACTACGCAATGCAATATGCGTATAATATAAGTGCAGTAGCAAGGAAAGGAGTTGACATTCATGGCTACCACAACTAATTTCAGCGTCCGTATGGACAGCGATATTAAGAAACAGTGCGAAGCGATGTATGGTGAGTTGGGCATCAACCTTACCACCGCTATCAATGTGTTTCTTCGCCAGTCGCTCCGTGTCGGCGGTTTTCCTTTTGATGTTCGCATGGAGCAGCCGAACAAGGAGACTATGGCGGCAATGTTGGAAGCAGAACGCATTGCCCGCGATCCGTCTGTAAAACGCTACTCTGATGTAGAAGAAGCACTGAGGGTGTTGAAAGAATGAGTAAGCATTTAGACATCGTTTGGACAAATCAATTTAAGAAAGACTACAAGCTGGCAATGAAGCGTCACTTGGACATTAACCTTCTTGATGACGTCATTCGTAAACTTGCAAGCGGCGAACAGCTTCCGGAGAAAAACAAAGACCACGCTTTGACCGGAAACTGGGTCGGGCATCGTGAGTGCCACATTCAGCCGGATTGGTTGTTGGTCTATCGGATTGAGAATGATTTACTGGTACTGACATTATCCCGAACAGGAACGCACAGCGATCTGTTCGGAAAGTAGGAATAAGACACTCGGTTATTGCCGGGTGTCTTTTCCTTTTGCGCTGGAAACAAAAAAGGCACTCGTCATTTTCGCAGAGAAAACGGCAAGTGCCTGTTAGAGTTCCATATCCTGTTTTTTGTGTTGGGGAGCTTTCTGCTCCTGTTTCTGTTTCTTTTTACTCTCTGTCCGCTCATATTCCAAAAGCTCCCTGATAGAGTGCTTCGGTTCTGGCTTTTTGTGAGCTTCGGACTGTTCCGGCGTGAGGACTTTGCCGACACGGTAGCGAATATCTTTCAGCGGCTGCAATTCCTCTTTGACGGCAGAAAGCTGTCCGGCAAGCTCGGTGTGCGTTGCCTGCAACCTGTCATATTCCGTTTGCAGGGCATCCAGATTTACATTCAAATCGACGCCCTGCTTTTTGAGATAGCGGAACGCCCTGTTGAAGCTGTCCAGCTCGTCCTTGTGGCTTTCCGCATAAGCAGCCTGTCGGATTTTCCAGCCGATTTTCAAATACTTATCATGGACTGCCTTGTGTGTCCGGCAGTCTGCCACAGCTTTTTGTATGCCGGTAATGACTTTCATCCGGGCAGATGCTTTTTTCATTTCAGCATTGATAGCTCCGGCTCTTTCGTTCATGCCTTGCAGGGCGGTGTCCAAATCTTTCAGAGTGAAAAGCCCGTGTTTCTGTAAATGGTTCAGAGCATTGGAGACAGCTTTCAAATCATCGACCGCTCCTTTCTGCTGTCCGTATCTCGACCATTCGACACGCTCTGCCTTTCGCAGATTCATATATTCATGAAGAAGATCGGAGAGACTGGGAGAAGCATTTTTCTTTTCAGCTTCCATTTCCGCAAAGGCTTCTTTTGTAGCTGCCATAATATCTTCAATCCAGCTTCGGAGATTTTTGATGGTACTTCGTATGGCGTTCATCATACGGTTAGCGGCTTTAATATCCCGGTTGAGATTGCCGAAGTTGGTTTCAATGCCCTTGCGTTCCAGAGCAGAAACGGCGGCTCCCAAATGAACAGTCGGGATAATATCAACTCCCTGTCTTTCGTAAGAACGCATATCCACACGCTCGGCACTTCCGGCAAGCTCCAGATATTTATTCTGAATGACTTCCCATCCATGCCGCCATTCCTCGGCGTGATACTGTTCGTTCCAGTCAACGGTATCTTCCTTATGGCTTTTCCATCTGCCGGAGGAAAGTTTGATACGCTCGCCGTTCTCGTCAAGGTCATAAACCTTTCGGGTCTTTGGGAGCCATTTTCCGTTTTCGTCAATGGCTCGCATTGTCAGCATGATGTGACAATGGGGATTGTGTCCCGGAGGGTCGGGATCATGAATTGCAAAATCACAACACATACCCTTTGACACAAATTGCTCTCGGCAGTATTCCTGCATCATCTGCGTACTCATTTCAAGCGGCACTTCTCTCGGCAGCGCAATAACGAAACGCCTTGCAAGCTGTGAGTTCCATTGCTTCTCCACTTCCTCGGCAGAGTTCCAGAGCGTTGCCCGGTCTGCATATTCGGGTGGGGCATTGGTCGGAAGCATGATTTCCGTGTAAACCACTTCCTTTTTGTAGAGGTAGTTTTTCGTTTTCTGGTCATACTCGGAAAACAGTTTTTCTCCGGCTTGGTAGGCAGCTCCGGCAACAGCGGAATTGCCCTTGCTTCTCTGAACGATTTTTATGTTCAGATGGGGTACTGGCATTTTGTTTGAACCTCCTTTCTCGGTGCAATAAAAATGACCGATACTTTTCAGCACGGTCGGGGTGAAAATATAAACTTGCTGACGGTGAATGATTGCCTGCAATCGTTCATCGGCGGCAAGTCCACAAAGGGGTAGCTGTCGCAAGACAGCGCAGGGGAAGTGTAGCTTCCTCTGAGAGATTTCCGCAAAAAACCTTTGCGGAAATCATCAGGCTCCCTGCAAGGGGCTTTCGGCAGAACGCAATCACCATCTTTAGGTGGTGTATAATTGCGCCCTGTTTCAAAACAGGGTTTTTAGCTCCCGTTCGGTTGCTCCGTTTTCTTTCGGTTCTCAATCAGCAGATTCAGCTTCTTTTGAACCGCTTCGCTGCGGAAGATGAAAGTCAAAAGCTCCATCACATCATCATCGGTCAGAACGGTCGGCTCTCTCAAAAATGCTTCCAACATTCCGGCTCGGGTGCAAAGGCGGTGCGTCCTCTCGCTTCGGTTCAGTCTTTTGACTTCGCTTTCCAGTCGCTTTTTCTTGTGCTTGGCTGCGGTCAGCTTTCGCTCCGCAACATACTGTTCGTGTTTCAGCTTTTCCAGTTTTTCATTGGGCATCGGGTCAACTCCTTTCGTAATAATGGGCAAAACAAAAGCGACCAACTTTTTACGGTTGATCGCTTTCGACGCTATTTGTTACAATTTTTACCTCATTTCAATTTCTCGCACAGCGGCAGGAATTCTTCGAGTTTTGCAACGATGCGTTTTTTCTTGGCAACTCGTTGAAACACATCCCAAACCCAGAAATCACACTTCGTGTGAACTACGCATCTTTCGAGGCTTTTGCAGCAGTCCCGCAAAAGTGTGAAATAAACGAATCGATTATTCCATAGAGGCTGCTCTTTCACGAATACTGAAATTGGCATCCTTACATAGAATCTTTACCAAATTATCGGAAATGTCTTTGGGGACATAGCCATTTGCACATACATTGAGAATAGCAATCCTAACTCTATTTGACGAATCGTATACGGCTTCATTAATTGTTATCTTGGCTATATCCTTATAGGGACTTTGTAGAATGTAAGCTACACAACGATATGCAAGACTTCTGATATCTGGGTCTTTTTCTGCGGTGCATTGAAAGATGAGAGAAACGAGCAGCTCACTGATACCATCAAGCGCATTCCTTCTTTTGAATAAAAACTTTTCAATGGAATCAATGACTACGATTTTCTCGTTAATCTCCAAATTACCAAAATCATTGCATAAATGAAGTAGGTTACTATTGTCATCTATACCTGCAATTATTTTCGCCATAAACACCCTGATTTCAAGAGTTTTTCTGGATTTGTAGGAGAAGAAAACACTTCCTTTTTGAACGTCGACAGTACTTAAAGCCGCAATTAGCGAGTCAGGAATCGTTATATCTCTCTCAATGAATGATGATAAAACGTCGCACAAACAAGATACGCATGATTCTTTCGTCGGTACGGCCGCTTCGCTACTAAGCACTTCTGCTACATGTGGAATAAAATCATGTAATATTGTTTGATCGATTTCATCATTACTGTTCTCATTGCGGATAATTCTGCTAATCATTGCGTACGGATTCTCAGCAAAACCATGATATTCTCCATTCTTGCTGTTTGCTTTGAACTGTACCTGGGCTGACTTAATCTCGTCTTCCAGAATAGGAAGCCAGTTTTGTGAGCCTGTATTGATTTTGTAAAGTTTTTCTTGTATTCCAGTTAATCCGTTACCCGGCAAAGTTTCAAGTTCTCCAAATATTGCTTTATCGCGTTCGACTAACGCTGCTATCATTTGGGGATCACCATTATTACTTATGATGAATTGCAGTTGTTCTTTTACTGCAATCGCAAAATCATTTAACGCAGGCTCACTCACATCATCCAAATTCACATAGAGAATTATGTGAGAAAGCTTGTTACCAAGATGGAAACGTTTGCTGTTAATTATCGGGGTAAGTGCTGTAATGATCTTTTCCTGATTCATTCTATGAAGATTGGATAAAATGGCATCAAAGTACGACTCGGAATTGCCCCAATACACCGAATTGGAATATTCAATCAAATATTGCTCTGCTTTCGAAAACACCTCGTCGGATAAATATAAACCTATGCCGCTAAAAATCGTAAGCTTCATTGCATCACGGTCTGAAGCGGGAACATAATCTGTTAATGCCCATATTTCATCCGCATGAGAAGCCACAAGGGAATATATTGTGTCCCACATACTATCTAAATAGAGCTTGGTGTCCTTAGAGTTTCCAAATAGTATGTATTGTTTCAGCGAAAGAAATGCAAGTAAAGCATCATTTGTGATATTTGAGTAGTGGCTTAACAATGTTGCCAATATTTTTCTTGAAATCTGGAGGTGCGTATATGAACCATAAACTGATGCTGAAAAAAGATAATTAGCCCAATCAGTTAATGCATATGATAGGCTTGACCCAAGTAGTTCGGTAAAGCGCGAAGCGGTTGCTACCCGGAATTCATCTTTATCTATTTGTTCATATATGTTGGTTAGGTATCTGTCCAAAATCGGAAGAAACGCAATATGCTCTTGACCGGATAGTTCTTCTTGATACTTTCCATTAATTGCAAGCACTCTATTCATTTTATTCTTTTCGTTTTCAAGATTACGGCAATCTATCAAAATGTTAGTGATTACCCATTCGCTTTCTCCCGAAGTTCTTGCAAGCTCAAGAGCTTCTTCTTCGAAAAGAAGAGCGTTATCGATTTCTCCAAAGGAATATGCCCGAATAGCCTCCCAACGCTTCTGAAGCCAATCCAATGAGCTGAAGATGTTTGTGCAACCGGTAACGAACTTCTCTATTTCAGCGTCATCAATAACAAAGGAGCCAGATATAATGGATCGAATCAACTGACATCCAAACTCATGCGCTTCTGCTTCGGAAACATCTTTTTTGAAATACGACAATTGAAGCAAATCGAACAACGTGTTATAACAGCTGCCAAATTTTGCAAGCTCTGTTTTTGAAGGAATGCTGGTGTTGGGTAAACTCTTATCTTCTGGAAGAGACGTGCCTATGGTGGCAGCTATATCAATTGCAGAATTGTAATACCGATCTTGAAACGTTCGTACTACATTATTCATCAAATCGCTACGAATGATGGTTTCAATGTTGTCGAAATCTGAAACGAGGCGGTATGTACATGGGTCGGTGTCTTGAAGATCTTTTCTTAAATCCTGAACCTTCTCATTGGGATTGTCATCTTCTAAAAAGTAAACCAAAAGAGGTTTGTTAAGTTTTTTGGATAATGCGTACTCAGTGGCTGTTCCAGTACGCACATCACCTTTTACAAGGATTACAACAACATCAGCACGTTCAACCTGCCTTTGAAAAAGCTGCAAAGAAGGTGTGACTGAGGCTTCGTCTTCAATAATAAACGGATTGAAATACATACATTGAGAAAGACATTCTTTTATCCGATGCCTTACCTCAGACCAAGCAAAGCCGTTTTCGTTGCTTTGTGCTGAGCTGATGAAAACTCTAATTCGTTCAGATAGCAAAAAACCCATACATAAAGGCATATTATCACCTCATTTCAATCTTTCACACAACGGCAGGATTTCTTCCAGTTTGGCAACGATGCGGTCCTGTTCAGCAAGTGGAGGTAGGGGAACAACTTGATTTTTTACTGTTTCTCCCGTTATGGCAACAAACGTTGTTCCGGTTGCTTTTTTGATGAATATGTCTTTGAAACATCTCAACAAATAGAGAGTAAATCTTTCGTTCATACCAGCCAACGGAATCACATCACAAAGTCCTCTACCTATGCATAGTTCTCTATCAGTAATGTTTACAATTCCAACAGGTGCTCTTACACAAAGTAAAACAGAATTTGGTTCAGCAAGTTTTGTGGGTGCTGTTGTTGTTTGCGGCGACTTTTGAATATAGTCCTTTCCGAAATAGACCTTACCTTGATGAAATTCCATCCCATCCGAGTTCTCTGAAACGCTTTTCCCATCTGGCGACTGTCCCATAATCAGGTTAAAAACATCGCCTAACCTAACCCACTTCCATGTGTTAGGAATATCAAACAAGAACTCATCGTCAGAAATGGTGGTAAACGGTTTTTCTTTTTTTGTTTTGCCTTCTTTAATAAGCCGTTGCTTTTCTGTCTGAATTCGCTGGTACAATTCCTCTGCCGTCCCTTCTTCCGGTCTCTGCTCCACCAATTTGCCCTGAATAGCATATTGAAGGATAGATTTCTTCATATCCTCCGGGAATTTGGCATTGAACTGCTCCAGCTTTTCATAAGCCTCGGCATAGCGGTCAACATATGGAAGGAGTTCCTCGATCTTGGCAACGATGCGGTCCTGTTCAGCAAGTGGAGGTAGGGGAACAACTTGATTTTTTACTGTTTCTCCCGTTATGGCAACAAACGTTGTTCCGGTTGCTTTTTTGATGAATATGTCTTTGAAACATCTCAACAAATAGAGAGTAAATCTTTCGTTCATACCAGCCAACGGAATCACATCACAAAGTCCTCTACCTATGCATAGTTCTCTATCAGTAATGTTTACAATTCCAACAGGTGCTCTTACACAAAGTAAAACAGAATTTGGTTCAGCAAGTTTTGTGGGTGCTGTTGTTGTTTGCGGCGACTTTTGAATATAGTCCTTTCCGAAATAGACCTTACCTTGATGAAATTCCATCCCATCCGAGTTCTCTGAAACGCTTTTCCCATCTGGCGACTGTCCCATAATCAGGTTAAAAACATCGCCTAACCTAACCCACTTCCATGTGTCAGGAATATCAAACAAGAACTCATCGTCAGAAATGGTGGTAAACGGTTTTTCTTTTTTTGTTTTGCCTTCTTTAATAAGCCGTTGCTTTTCTGTCTGAATTCGCTGGTACAGTTCCTCACCGGTTCCTTCTTCCGGTCTCTGCTCGACGAGCTTTCCTTGAATTGCATATTGAAGAATACTTGCCTTTAACTGTTCGGGGGTCATTCTTTCACACCTCCCGGCAACAATGCTTCCAACTCTGCAAGAACTTTGTCGATTTCAGCGTTGAGGGTGGTTCTTCTTTCCTGATACTCTCTGATCGTATCAAGCGGGTCGAGAACTTCTTCTTCCTCGTGAGGATAGCCACAAAGGTCGATATTGCATCCCTGCTCATTCAGCAGATAATCAGCGGTAAACTTCTGTGCCTTAAAATATTCGCCGTCAGGAATGACCTCTCTGTTGTTCCACCAAGCGATACAATCCTCGAAGTGCTTCAGCTCCATGGGCTTGGTCTTGGAAAAGTGCTTTCTGTCGGACGGAATATCTACTCTGTAGAACCAGGTTTCCGTTGTCGGCTTTGTGTTATCGAAGAACAACAGATTGGTGGTAATGGAAGTATAAGGGCTGAACACAGAGCCGGGCAATCTGACAACGGTGTGCAGATTAAATTCGCCAATGAGCTTTTTCTTGATGTTCACTTTCGCATTGTCCAGACCGAACAGGAAACCATCCGGCACGACAACGGCTGCTCTGCCGTTCTTTTTCAAACGGTACAGGATAACTGACATAAACAGATCGGCAGTCTCAGAGCTTGCCAGATCATCGGGGAAGAAGCCCTGAATAGATTTATCCTCATGTCCGCCGTATGGAGGATTCATCAGAATTACGTCAAACTTGTCATCATCTGTATAATCCAGCAGATTATGTTTCAGTGAGTTCATGTGAAAGATATTCGGCACTTCAATATCATGCAGCAGCATATTGGTCACGCAGAGCAGATATGGGAAAGGTTTTTTCTCTATCCCATAAATGCTGTCATCAAGCTGCTTCTGAGCGGTAGTATCCGTCACTTGCTTGGAGAGCTGCCCAAGCCATGCGGTTATAAATCCACCCGTACCGCAAGCAAAGTCAGCCATCTTTTCGCCAAGCTGTGGTTTAATCATCAAAGCCATAAACTCTGTGACGGCTCTCGGCGTGTAAAATTCACCGGAGGAACCGGCAGATTGAAGCTCTCTCAGGATTTCCTCGTAAACAAAACCGAATGCATGGCTTTCCTTTACGTCATCAAATTCAATCTCATCTATGACATCAATGACCTGTCGGAGATAGACGCCGTCCTTCATATAGTTGTTAGCATCTTCAAAGGTTGATCTGACGATTGCTTTCTTAATCGGGGTATCGGGTGTAACCTTGATTCCTTCGTAGATAATTGCATCTCCGTCTTTTACATCATTGCCTTTCAGCACAGGGAACAAGGTGTTGTTGACAAAGTTCAACAGCTTGTCTCCGGTCATAGCGTGACCGTTGCTGTTTGCTTTTGCCCAATTCCTCCATCTGAGGTCTTCGGGAATGATGGATTCGTAGTTATCCTCATTCAGTTCCCAGTCATCTTCTTTGGCATCGTATACTTTTAAGAAAAGCATCCATACCATCTGCTCAATCCTCTGAGCATCACCATTGATACCTGCGTCCATGCGCATAATATCACGGATTCTTTTTATAAACCCAGACTGCATCGCCATCTTAACTCACCTCTAATTCATAAATGTTCGCTTCAAGTTCTTTAATCGCAGCTTCATACTGCGCCTTACCGCCGAATAGCTTAACAATTTTTGCAGGCTTTCCAAAGTCGGCAAAGTCCGCAAGAGATAGAACTTTGATATCCTCCAGCTCGGTTATTCCCTGATTCATATACTTATCCAAAAGTATTTCCAATACTGCACGGGCATCCCCGGAATACTTGGAAAAGAAATCTCTTTTCTTAACATTATTAGCTCTCTCAGCCCTTGTTAGAGGCTTCTGACCGTATGCAACATAGCAGATAAAATCAAAGTCATCAACATCTGCCATATTCTGGTCTTTCTTAAGTGCTTCCAGATCAATACCCATTTCCGCAAGGGCTTTTCTTATTTCTTCTTTCTTTTCAGATGCTTTCCATTTACGGATAAAGTCTGACAAGGAAGCATATTCACCCTTGATGTTGGTTCTTGTATAGTCAATGATGTCCTCCTGCCGAAGCAGTCTTCCATTGGCATCATAAACAGATACCGTTTTATTGATAATCTTTACACGACATCCATCTTTATCAACTATCGGTGTACCAAGCTTGTCGGGCTCTACCGGAATAACATCATCAGGATTCTTGGAATACGGAGGTTTAACATGAGGTTCCGTGCCGCCATGACGGAAATGTTCATCCTGTTCAATCGGTCCATCCCATTCGGGATCTGCAAAGAGTTTTGTAACGCCTCGGAAGTCCATGACTGCAAAGTGAGTCTTTCCTTCCTTTTCACGGATACGGGTTCCACGACCTATAATCTGCTTAAATGTGGTCATGCTCTCGATGTATTTATCCAGTACGATAAACTTGGTCATCTTACAGTCTGCCCCTGTTGAAAGCAGCTCCGATGTCGTTGCAATGACCGGATACTCAGATGAAACAGAAATAAAATAATCCAGCTTACTCTTTCCGTAGGTGTCGGAACCCGTGATACGGACAATATAATCAGGGTTTTCTGTCACCATATCATTATTCATGTTCACAAGAGCGATACGCATACGCTCAGCTGCATCCTCCGTTGCACAGAATACAATGGTCTTCTGCATCCTGTCTGTACTCTTCAGATACTCTGTTATTTCGTTGGCAACCTCATTGATACGGTCTTCAAGGATAACACCGTTCGGATAATCAAAGTCACGGTTATTATAAATGCGGTCTTCTATCTCGTTACCAAAGATGTCTGTCTGTCCCTTGTAAGGTCTCCACCCATCGCCAATATCAAGTGTTACATTGATAACCTTAAACGGGGCAAGGAATCCATCTTCAATACCTTGCTTCAGACTGTAAGTGTAAACAGGATCTCCGAAGTAATCAATGTTGGAAATCTTCTCACTTTCCTTCGGAGTCGCAGTCATACCGATCTGTGTTGCCGTGCTGAAATATTCAAGGACTTTACGCCAGTTACTATCTTCTTTAGCACTTCCGCGATGGCACTCGTCCACAATAATAAGATCAAAATATCCCGCTGGAATTTGCCTAAAATGTTCCTCGTCGTTCTGTCCCACCATCTGATGATACAGTGCGAAATTCACTTCATGGGAAGAAATCTTTTTCAAACAATTCTTATCAGAGAAATCCACCTTATAAATGGTTTTTTCCAATGGAGCGAAATCCTGGAGAATACTCTGATCCACAAGAATATTCCTGTCCGCAAGATAAAGGATTCTCTTCTTTATATCTGATCGAAGCAGTCTGTAAACAATCTGAAATGCGGTATATGTTTTTCCGGTGCCCGTTGCCATAACAAGAAGAAGCCTTTGCTGGCCTCTGGCAATTGCTTCGACCGTACGGTTTACGGCATTTCTCTGATAATATCTTGGAGGATATGTATTCTGTGATGAATAATAAGGCTGATTAACAACCTTCTTTTCTGCTTCAGAATAACCTAAACCACCGTTTACTTCCGCATAAAACCTTTCAAACAGTTCTTCCTGCGTCGGGAACTGTTCTAAAGGTATTTGTTTCTCTTTTCCAGTCAGAAAATCATGTTCATAAAATGCATCACCGTTTGATGAATACGCAAACGGAATATCCATCATTTGAGCATAGGTAATTGCCTGTTGAAGACCATACGATACTGAATGATTATTGTCTTTCGCTTCCACAACAGCGATTGGCTTGCCATCATTTAGGTATAACAAATAATCCGCAAACTTTGCCTTGCTACGGGCAACCATATTTCCTTTAATATTTATCCGACCATCTGTGATCTTGGTCTCCATCGTAACGTGACCCTTCCATCCATTAAGAATGACTGGAGTAATATAGTTTAATTTGATGTCTTCTTCCGACATCTGTTTCTTGCCTAATATGGTCATCTCGACCCCTCCTAATCAGTTTTTTGGCATTGGTTAGTCTCGAACTGTTTCAAGAATATCTTCGATCCGGCAATCCATTACCTCGCAGATACGAAGCAGAACATCCGTGGTAATGTTGTCTCCTTTTCCGAGCTTTGCAAGGGAAGCGGAACTGATGCCGGCTTTTTCTTTCAAATCACTCTTTTTCATATTTTTGTCAATAAGCATTTTCCAGAGTTTATTGTAACTGATGTGCATATTGGTAAACCCTCCGTATCCTGTATCCATATCTTGTAACTTACCAAAATATTATAGCACATATCCATGAAGATTTCCACCAAAATCGCAAATTTAATATTTGTGAACGTGAATATTTTTCTGCACTTGGAAATCTTCAGTTTGCACACTGCTCATAATGCATATTTCACTCCTGCAATACAATTTCTAACATTGAATATATCCAGAATTGATAGTGCTTCCTTGTGTAATTGCGGTCAAAACATCGGGTGCAGAGCCGACATTTTGACCGCATATCAGCCCTAAACGCTACATTACCCGTTCTGACTGACAAAACCGTTTCGCTTGGCGTTCTCACTTGCTTTTCGTCTGCGTTCCTCGCTGTACGGTGGTTGCAGACGGATAGACAGTCGGGACTTGTCCAGAACATAGGACGCTCCGCCTTGCTCGTATGACCTTTCCAGACGGCAAAGGTGGGGGTGCTTCTTGGAGAAAGCCGCCAGTCGCTTTTTCAGTCCGGCGTTGTAGGTTTGGATGTGTGCCATATCCTCGCCCTCGTTGAACAGGACGATTGTTTCCTTTTCGTATTTTGTCAGCTTTGCCATAATAGCCCTCCTTGATGCTGAATAATGAAAAGCGACAGAGACTTCACAAGGAAATGCCTGTCGCTTTGTTTACGATATGAAATTGTGTGGTCTGGACTTGGAAAATCAGCAGTATATCATTTCTGCCTTGATGATTTCCTCGGCTCGGTTGCGAATGGAGTTCATAGCTTGCACCCATGCCATCTGATCCGTAGCTTTCAGCGTTTCGGTCACGCCCTCAGCTTTTATCATCTGCTCGATGATAAGATTGCACCTTTCCGTTGCCTGTTCATTCAGATCAGCAAGGTAAGTATGCAGTTTGCAGGATAGCGCAAGAGTGGAATACACAGCAGGACGATACTGTTTCAAATATGCCCTGTGGAGATTTCCCCATTTACCGATGGGACGGCGTTCCTCCGGCAGTTTCAAATCCGGCACATAATAATCGCCTACCAGCACATAGTCGATACCGTTTTCATGGATTCGGGGCTTCAATTCTTTCATGCTACATTCCTTTCTGCCGTTTTCCCGGCTTCCGCTTCTGCGGCTTTTTTCTCCTTTTTTCGCTGTCTGTATCTGCGGACAGCCTCATTCCTGCGCTCTTTTCGTTCCTGCTCTTTAAGTTCTGCCAGTCGTTTTTCCTTTTCCTGCCGTGACAGGATTTCTTCTTCGGTTTCTTCCACCACAAACTGACCGATGAAGTTGAAGTAAATATCAATCCGTTGGCTGCGATTGACCGTCCTGCCGCCTGTAGCTTCATAGACAACGATTTTGTCAACAAACTCGTTGAGCATGGTCTGTGTAATATCCGTAAAATCACGGTATCGCTTTACCAGTCGGACAAACATTTCGCCGTTTTCATCCTCCTGCCGGAGTTCGCTGTTTTTCGATTCGATTTCAGCTACCTTTGCTTCAAGCTCCTGCTGCTCGGTATCATACTGCGCCATGAGCTTTTCAAACTGCCTGTCAGGTATCTTGCCGGATGCGTTGCCCTCATAGAGTTTTTTAATGAAATTATCCAGTTCTGCAATGCGCTTTTTTGCGGTCACAAGCTCTTTTCTGCTCTCTGTCTGCATAACCGCTTTATTGGCATTTGCAATCTCCTTGACTTGCTGTAAAAAAGCCAGTTCATCTTTCAGCACACAAGCGGCAACCTTGCGAATAGCTTCATCAACCAGACTGTCCAGAGTGGATGCCTTGATAAAGTGCATCGAACATTCACCGTACATGGATTTATAGGTCGGACAGCGGAAGTTGCTGTCAGCATCGTAGGTCTTTCCGTCTGCTCTGTGCTGTGAGTGGGGGCTTGCGTAGGAAAGTCGTTTTCCGCAATCCGAACAATAAACCAGTCCGGACAGGCGGTGAGAGTAAGTCCCATTCGCCAGAGTGCGCTTTGTTTTCCTGCGGAGCTTCTGCGCCAGATGCCATGTTTCTTCATCCACAATAGCTTCATGGGTATTCTCGAAGATGATAAGTTCATCGGGCGTGGCTTTTCTTCGCTTCTTGGTCTTAAAGTTCTCGCAGATGGTCTTGCCCAACACGGTATGCCCCATGTATTCCTGCTTTTCAAGGATATAGGCAACTGCGGTGCAGTTCCAGCGGCATGGGTCATGGTAGTTGTGGTTCCTGCTCTGCCCATGTTCTGACTGTTCCAGATATGCGGATGGGATCAGCACTTTTTCCTCGGACAGCTTATTTGCAATCGCCTTTGTCCCCATACCGTCAATAATCATCTGGAATATCCTGCGGACTACCTTTGCAGCATCCTCGTCCACAAGCAGATGGTTCTTGTCCTCCGGGTCACGCTTATAGCCATAGGGGATAGAACCGCTGCATCGTTTTCCTTCCTGCATCCTTGAACGGAAGATGGCACGGATTTTGTTGCTTGTGTCTTTTGCGTACCACTCGTTCATAATGTTCAAAAACGGGGTGAAGTCATTTTCGTTGGGCTTGGCACTATCCACGCCGTTGTTGATGGCGATAAATCGGACGCCCTTTTCGGGGAACATGATCTCTGTATAAAAGCCGACTTTGAGATAGTTACGCCCAAATCTTGACATGTCTTTTACGCAAATTTTGTCAACTTCTCCGGCTTCGACTGCGGCAATCAGAGCCTGAAATCCCGGACGGTTGAAGTCAACACCACTATACCCGTCATCCGTGAAATGGATTATGTTCTTAAATCCCTGTGACTTTGCGTATTCCTCCAAGTATTTCTTCTGGTTGGTAATGCTGTTTGATTCGCCCTGCATTTCATCGTCACGGCTCAAGCGTTCATAGAGAGCGGTGTACTTGATCTTCTTGGCTTCCATTGCTTTCTCCTTTCTGAAACCTCCTTATAGGGTACAGAAAAAGCCACATGGCAGAAGATTGTCGTCTTACCGTGTGACTTTTTCTCTGTCCTATACTATTGTAACCCTCTGGTGGCACAGCTCGACACAGGTTCCGCAGCCGATGCATCGCTCCGGCAGAACGACACTGCGGAAGCCTGGCTCCATCTGTATGGCGTTCACCGGG
>Ga0256404_1007541_pt1 | contig 17114 bp, 13 predicted proteins | sample RumenRJG_01DNA_FD_185990 | JGI IMG/M metagenome (GOLD analysis project Ga0256404, IMG submission 185990) | Bovine rumen microbial communities from Lethbridge, Alberta, Canada - RJG_01 | ecosystem: Host-associated > Mammals > Digestive system > Stomach > Rumen | place: Canada: Alberta | collected...
TGTCTAATCGACTCCAATGAACTCCATGGATCAATTTGGATTATTCAATTTACTTCATGGTGTTCCTTGGAGTTTATTATACTTTATTAGACATTGGTGAGCTAGGTGCGGAGGGTTTGATGCTTACGTTATTTAAAACGATCGGACTTTTGTTCAGGCAGTTTTCTCAACCGTTATAATGCACCTTGGCTCTTTAGTGACATAGTTCATTGATGCCGCCAGCGTGTCAGCGCTCACTCTCATAAGACTGCGTCCGCCGTCCGCGAAATACGGGTCTGCATAGTAGAAATACAGTTCACCGCCTATGTATTCATATCCGCATATAACAACAAAGTGTGCGGGCGAGTCAGGCTGCGCAACGATCTTGCCCGAACGGTAGCTTGAAACAACTATGCTGCGCTTTCCGCTGTCGATAAGACCTTTAAGTACAGATATCGGATCAGCGCTGTAAACGTTGCTTGCCTTGACCGTGCCGCCCGAGTAGCTCTCTATAAGCTTCACAAGGTTCGGTGCAGTGATGCCGCCGCCGCTTGTCAGGCTGCCCTGATCGTTGAGCTTGTTTTGTTCGCAGAAAACGATCATTTCGTCCTTTGTCCATTTCATTCCAAGCTGATAGTTTGCAAGTATCGTTGCGCAGGTCGGACCGCAGGCTTTCTTTCCGTAGATGTCGCCGCCCATCTGTCCTATCGCTGCCGTTTCGAGTATCTTTGCATTCGTTTGTTCGACCACACAGCTGCGTGCTATCAGATATTCACGGTAGCGGTGATTTATCACAACATACCCTTTGTAGTTGGGGTCATAGTGTCCCGAATAAAAGCTGCCCGCGCTGATCGTTCCGACTTTGTTTCTGTTTTTATCCCGAAGATTTGTCGTATCGGGGAAGTAATACAGCTTTGATGAAGTGTCGCCCTTGTCGAGCCGTTCAGGCGCAGTTGTTGTTTGTGCCGGTCTTGACGCGGCGGCAGCAGTCGCATTGCTCTGCACAGCAGTCTCGCTTGGCAGGGCAGCAGCGTTTGCAGTCGTTGTAGTTCCCAAAGTCGCCGCAGATGAAGCCTGCGTTTGCCGAGCAGTTTCGGTTTCTGACTGCATCATCGTGATGACCGTGTCAGATCGCGGCTGATCAGCCGCCTGCCCCGTGAAAGATATTTCCGTTTTGCTTTCGGCAGATATGTTGGCTTTTTTATCAGATCTGCTGACGTTCTCCCCGCCGCAGCCTGCCGCACAAAGCGCAATGCATATGCTCAGCGCTGCTGAAATGATCTTTTTCATAGTGATCTCCCCTTGGTTTTTATCTTACACCTATATATTCGCAGTGGCTTATTGTTTTCACTCAGCCATCTGAAAAAGTTTTTCAGTACAAGGCTTGTGAACTTGAGATCTGCAGACCTGCTTTTGCACTTGCTATATTCACAATTGTATGATATTATAAAATGCGGTATCAAAAAATTTTAAAGAATAATGAGCGAAAACAAAGAGCCAATGCGAATATATAAGTGAAAGGACCTTTCAAAGAATAGAGATGAGGAATATGACAGACCAAGAGCTTCTGGGGCTGATGCGTCTTGACGACCAGAATGCGTTTGAAACCGTTATGAATAAGTACAGGCGCTATGTGGAATACATAGTCGGGCGGATGATAAGCACCGAAAGCGACAAAGAGGAAGCAGTAATGGACACTTTTTACAATGTGTGGAACAAAAGGAATGTAATAGATCTGAACAAGATGAGCCTCAAAAGCTACATCTCCATGACCGCTTCAAGCTGCACGGTCGATAAGCTTCGCAGGATGACCAAGGGCAAACCCGTCGATCCTATCGAGGATGATCTTGAGCTTGATCTGGATCTTGAGGACGAAACTGCAAGAAGGATAAACCTTGACATCATAAAAAGAGTCGTGCAGGCAATGCCTTCTCCCGACCGTGAGATATTCATTGACCGCTACTACTTCGAGCTTGATGTTAAGCAGATAGCAAGGCGCAGGAATGTGGCAGAGAAAAAAGTCTGGAACATACTTTCCCGAAGAAAGAACAAACTTAGAAAGGAACTTATCAAGGGAGGTGTTACCTTATGAGCAAGCTTACAGAATTGATCAAGCAGATCCCGCTTGATGAACTTATGGGAGACACTGACCAAGTGACAGAACACACAGAAAGGATCAAAACAACATCCGATGCCGCCGCAGACAATGATGAAAAGAAAGAACGCATCGTTAGATCGGGTGCTTACGTCAAGCGTTCTGGCGTTCTGGTGTCCGCAGCAGCTATCGCGATCGTTGTGCTGGGAAGCGCATTTGCGTATCATATGCTTTCAAAAAACAGCCCCGATACAACCTCTGTCAGTTCGAGTTCAGCGGCAGCACAGGTGAGCACACAGAATTCATCGCATATACAGGTCAGCTCGAACAAGGCTATCCTTGAAGAATACATCAGCAGCAAGCCCGAGCTGAAACAGGACGGCAGCTTTGATAGCACGCTTGATCATTTCGACGTTGACGCATCCTGCGGCTACGGTCTATACAGATACGGCGCAGGAAAGTGTACGCTTCTTAAAGTCAGCGGCGGCAAGGTCACCGAGTACAGCGAGCTTAAAGGGATAACCGGTGAACGCAAATACGAGCTTCCCTATAATCTGTACGAGTCACATATCTTTGAAATGGGCGGCAGCAAGTATGCCGCACTGCTGACACAGATCATTAACGATGACGGATATTATCCCGCAGTGACTATCCTTAAAGTCGATGGCGATGAGCCTGCCTGTGCGGGCATCGGGCACTGCCGTGTAACTATGGAAAAATACTGCACAAAAAATGAATATGCCGAGTTCGATGTGTACAAGTACCCGACCAAAGTCATAAGCCTTAAAGATGTTTTTAAGGTCACAGACAGCGGCGTGAACATTGACGGTATAGATTACTCTTTTGAAAACGGCGATCTTGTCCCTGCGTACCGTGTTGAAATGGAGAAGTTTATCAACCGCAAGACAGACCATGAGAAACTCGAGATCATGAGTGCATTTACTTTCACCAATGATGACAAATACGGCTACGGCGCTTACTACGATCGTTCGGCAGGCAGGAGCGTTGTGTGCAAGGCGGGCGGTCAGACCGTGACCGAGTACCCGGGCAAACTCTTCACAGGCAGCAGCGATATGTGCATCACAGGCAGGATATATAATATGCAAAGCTATACTGTTGCCAACAGCGGCGGAGGCACCACAGAACTGCTCGTGATACTTGCGGACAAGGTCACAAACGGCGGTATTGCTCCGATGATAGTTGTGCTTGACATTTCAAGCGGATCACCCGCCGCAGTAATGAGCGAGCCTGTGATGATAGATATGACCCACTACGACAAGGGCGCACAGACGATAAAAGACGGTGATACCGTTATCTACGAAGTCAGCAGATTCGATGACACTATCTGGACTTATTTGCAGACTACAGACAAAGGTCTGCGCATCGACGGAAAACTGTACAAGATCGACAATGGCAAGCTTATCGAAGATAGATCTCCGGTATAACAGAAATAAAATCAGACTGATGCAGTTTGCTCTGCACCAGCCTTTTTCGTTGAAATATACTCCGCCGAGTGATGTATATTGTCCCTGACATCTTATTATAGAATCTTTATATAGCCGTTATAAATACCCTTTTGGAAAAGATAAGCCATCTGTTTTCTGCCTGCATCGTCCTTCTTTAGATTTATAAAACAATCTGCCGCAATGCCGTCATCCACATAGGAAAGCCCTATCGGATAAAGGTCGCCCGACTTTGCATTTTCGGGAACGATAAAATCAATGGTAAATATGCAGCGTTTATCTACACTTATATCCTTGTTTGAATATGCATAAAACGCAAGCTCTCCCTCTTTTACTATTGCAGAGCCTGATGTGAAAGGATTCTCACTGATCCCCTTGCCGGGAGCCACTGCCTCACCCTTGGAATTCTTCTTAACGGTCAGTCTTGTATCGTAAAAAATGTGGAACTTCATCATATTGACAGGTACATCTTCATTTGTTACACTGATGTACACCCGCTGCACCTTGCCCCTTGCATACTCGGGCTGAAGTCCTATCTTGTCCGTATACAGCATTATGCCGCCATTGTAACCCTTTGGATCAGTCCAATTCTTTGACTGCTTCCAGGGTGAAGGATCGTATGGCACTTCCTTGTTATCCTGTTTGTTGAATGGATTTGACGGGTCATAAGGCTTGGCAGCAGTGGTCGTGGTAGTTTTTTTGGTCGTTGCAGTAGTTGTTGTAGTAGTTGATCTTGGCGACTGCTTTGTGGGTATCGTAATAATATTTGTAACCGTCTTTTTGGTAGTGCCAATGGAGCCCGTTACAAGCTCTGTTCTGGTCGAGGTGTCTGCGGCGTGCGAGCTGTCCTTGCTTCCTGTGGTCGTTTTGGTCTCGCTGCTGCTTGGATCACTGCCTTTTTCAGATGAACTGCTGTCCGGCTCGGAGCTGTCCTGCTGTGAAGATTCGCTGTCACTGCTTGATGGATCATCATTTTCCGGTGTTGAGTATACTGTTGTGGTCGTGCCTTCCTGTTTTGAGCTGTCAGCGTTGCTGCTGTCCGTGCTGCCGCAGGCACAGAGAAAGACCGATAAAGCGATCGACAGTATCAATAACTTGCGCATTTTACGAACCTCCTTCAAATCGTTTCCATTACGTTCATTTGATAAGCTGCATCATATGGTTTTGAAAAGTATATCATATTTTTTGATATAAGTCAATTGATTTACATAAAAAATTTGACTGCAATATTTCACGGCGATTCTCAAATGATACCGTGTGCTTATCGTGTAATGCTCACCCTTGGCGGCATGGATGGGATATTTCGGGAGAGATATACTTCTTATCCATTCAAGGTTTCTCCTTTCTTTGATAATGATCACATTGGTATTGTCCTTGATCGCATAAAATGCCCGATAGTATCAGCGGTAAGCTGCCATTTGTTCAGTTTTTTGCCGCCGCGCGTATTGACGTAGGTGCGGAAAAGTGCTATACTGAAAAGGATCAAAAGGGGGTGCGCATATGCATTACAGCGTGCTTGTAATTGATGATGAAAAAGAGCTTGCAGAGTACACCGCGCGTTATTTCAATATGTCGGGAGTCAGCGCGCAGTATGTGCTTGATGCGCAGTCGGCAGTTGATTTTTTCAAACAAAACACCTGCTCGCTCATCCTGCTGGATATAAACCTCGGCAGCGATTCGGGCTTTGACCTTTGCAGGACGATACGCGAAAGCGTGAGCGTTCCGATATTCTTTATCAGCGCACGCTCGTCAGAGGACGATATGCTGCTTGCGCTTGGTATCGGCGGAGATGATTACATCTGCAAGCCGTATTCGCTTGGGGTGCTGCTTGCAAAGGTAAAGGCTGCCCTGAAAAGATACGAGGGCTCGCCTTCACAGACGAATGAAAAGCAAAGCGCGCTCGTCAGGCTCGGCAGCGTGCAGATAGATATGCAGCGCGCCCGCGTGATAAAGGACGGCAGCGAAAAGCAGCTCAAAGCGATGGAGTATAAGCTGCTCGTGTATCTGCTGAACAATAAAAACCGCATAATCTCAAAGGACGAGTTTTTTGAAAAGGTGTGGGAGACCGATTATGTGAGTGATGTCACCCTCAACGTGCATATCCGCCACCTGCGCGAGAAAATAGAGGACGATCCCGGCAAGCCAGTTATCATCAAGACGGTCTGGGGGACAGGCTTTATTCTGGAGGACAAAAATTGAAGACAAGATACCTTGTTTTTTATATACTTTTCTTCGCCGCTGCTTGTGCGGTAATGCTGTTTGCACTTTTCAGCGAAAAGCAGGAGGTGCCCGACCATACCACCGAGATAAACAGGCTGCTTATCAGCCTCAGTGACGATTGGCAAAGCGCTCAAAGCGGCGATACGCTGCGAAAAAGCGAGCAGAGCTTTGATTACTGCGTGCTTGATAAAAACGGCGATATGCTGTTCACCACCAGGCAGGATATGTCGCAAAGCGTTTCATCGGCTGTGTCGCACTACGATATTATCCGTGATATCGAGCGCGGCGGCGAGAAGCTGGGCACGCTCATAGTGCATGACCCCCTTTTAGAGCGCCAGCAAAAGAAGATGCACCGCCTTGCGATCTCGTGCGCCGTGATGATGGCGCTTATGCTTGCACTTTCCGTTGCGTTTTTCATGGTACTGAAAAAACGTGTGGTCGAGCCGTTCAAAAATATGAAAGGCTTTGCCGAGCGTATCGCGGCAGGCGAGCTTGATACGCCGCTTGAAATGGACAAGGACAATGTTTTCGGCGCCTTTTCCGAAAGCTTTGACATTATGCGCGAGGAACTCAAAGCCGCACGCGAACGTGAGCAGGAGGCTGTGCGCAGCCGCAAGGAAATGATAGCCTCGCTCTCGCACGATATCAAAACGCCCGTTGCCTCGATAAAGGCGATGGCTGATGTGATGGAACTTACCGCAGATACCCCCGACGAACGCAGCACACTGCACGCGATCAACGAAAAAGCCGACAGCATAGACAGGCTCGTTTCAAACCTGTTCCACGCAACGCTTGAGGAGCTTAACCGTCTGCCCGTCAGCGCCGAGGAGCTTGGCTCTGACCTGCTTGTGCAGATCATCAAAAACGCAGACCACTTGCACAAGCTCACCGCGTTTGATATCCCCGGCTGCATCATTATGGGCGATAAACTGCGCATCGAGCAGGTCGTGGGGAACGTCATCACCAACTCTTACAAATACGCGGGTACACCTATAAAGGTGGATGCCTTCATCGAGCAGCAAAACCTCTGCGTGCAGATCTGCGACAGCGGCGGGGGAGTGCCCGAGCAGGAGATCGAGCTGCTCACGGAGAAATTCAGGCGCGGCTCAAATGCACAGGGCAAGGACGGCTCGGGTATAGGGCTGTATATATCCGATTACTTTATGAAATGTATGGGCGGCAGCCTCTCGTGCAGCAACCGTGACGGCGGATTGTGCGTCAGCCTGCGCTTCGCACTTGCCTGACAGTTAAAGAACAGTTAAAGATCTGACAAAGCTTTTAAATTTATACTGTGCTACAATAAGGTCATACAGACAGGGTGCTGTATGACCTTTTTTGTGTTAGCCGCGGGAGGAGATAATATGGAAAAACAGAACAAAAAGAAAGTCCTGATAAAAACCGAAAAGCTGTCCAAGAGCTTTTCTGTCGCAGGAAAGCAGCAGCATATCATCAAAAATCTTGACCTTGAGATCTACGAGGGGGACTTTACCGTAATAATGGGACCCTCGGGCGCAGGCAAGTCAACGCTGCTGTACGCATTATCAGGAATGGATAAGCCAAGCCTTGGCAGCATCAATTACTGCGGACAGGAAATAACAGCTATGAATGATGATGCCCTCGCCGTGTTCAGACGTTCGCACTGCGGCTTTGTATTTCAGCAGATATACCTTGTTGACAGTATGAGCATTATGGATAACGCAGTCAGCACGGGAATGCTAACAGGTCAGAAAAAGAAGGCACTCAAGCAAAAGGCGCTCACGCTTTTTGAGCGCGTGGGCATAAGCAGCGAGCTTGCAGGTAAGTTTCCCGCGCAGGTATCGGGCGGAGAGGCGCAGCGCGCGGCAATGGTGCGTGCGCTTATCAACGACCCCGAGGTAGTATTTGCAGATGAGCCGACAGGCGCGCTCAACAGCGCAGGCGTAAAGGCGGTGCTGGATGTGCTTACCGACATAAACCGCGGCGGACAGTCGATAGTTATGGTAACGCACGATATAAAATCCGCACGCCGCGCAGACAGGATAATCTACATTCAGGACGGCGGTATAATGGGCGAGTGCATTCTTGGCAGATACCAAAGCGGCGACAAGGAAAGGCACGAAAAGATAAGAGCATTCTTGGAGGATATGGGATGGTAAAGCTTATAAGGTCAAATCTGCACAAGGACCGTGCAGTTATGATAGTTTTTATGCTCATCATTATGATAGCATCAATGCTTATGCACACAAGCCTTTTGATAAACACATATGACGAGGTCTATGACAGCAAGGCTGAAAAGCAGGATATCCCCGATGCGATAGAGCAGGTGCGCACTGATGACGATATCAGCGATATCATAAATGGGTGCGATAAAATTTCGCAGTATTCTGTCACGGATATGATACTGCCTGCGGAAACAGTGTTCACGGTCAATGATTCTGCCAAAGAGATAACCAACGATACCGCCTTGTTTTACGAATACGGCACACAGGGCATCGCAGGCGAACACAGTTTTGTCGAAAGAGATGAAAGCGTTTCGGGAAGAAAGCTGTATATGAATCTCGGCCTTGCCAAGAGCAACGGTATAAACATAGGTGATAAGATACATCTGAAAATGGATCATTACAACGGACTGGAATTTACCGTTGCAGGTATTTACGAGGACCTTTTCAACGGCGTGGGAATGAGCTATAACTCCGTTATGCTCGATACACAAGGCTTTGAGCAAATGAAAGCCTGTGCGCAAAAGGCTGCAGATGCAGGCAATACACCGCAGACACAAAAGCTGATTTATATGCGCTTTGTTGATGGAGCCGCGCATAAGGACGGACTCAAACAGCTCAGGGAAGCAGTATCCGCAAAGGGATACTATAACTACGGATATACTATGGAGCTTGCAAGAAAAGCATATGTTGGCATCATAACCCTGCTCGTTCCGTTCCTTTCGACCTTTGCAGTGCTGATGATACTTATCTGCATAATAATGATAATCTTTGCGATAAGCAACAACATCAGCCGTGATATACGAAACATCGGCGCGCTGCGTGCAGTCGGCCATACGGCAGGGCAGGTGCGCACCTCTCTCACGCTTGAATACCTGCTGATCGGTGCGATAAGCACAGCGGCGGGCACAGCACTTTCGTATGTGTTCTTCCCGATGCTTGAAAAAGCATTCCTGCGCGGACTTACAGGCATAGTGTGCAAAACGGGCTTCCGCCCCGCGGCAAAATTCGGCGTTATCGCGGGCATACTGCTTGCTATCGTGCTGACAGCGTTCATAGCCTCTGCGCGCATTAAAAAGCTTCACCCCGCAACAGCACTGCGCTTCGGTCTGCAAACCAACAGCTTCAAGCGCGATCATTTTCCGCTTGCAGATACAAAAGGCGGACTTAACTTTCTGCTTGCCGCAAAAAGCGCCGTGCAGAGCATAGGGCAAAGCATCTCTGTCTTTGCTGTGATAGTGACAGTTTCATTTCTCACATTTTTCTCGCTGATGCTTTACTACAACACCAAGATCGACAGCTATAAATTCCAGCGGCTTCTTCAGGGCGATACTGCTGATGCGTATATCGAGATCACGGGTGATGAAGCAAGACGGCAGGAGATACTGAAAGAATTAAGGACCTATGACGGCGTCAGCGAGGCGTATTCGCTTTGCTTCCAGACAGCGACCATAAACGGCGAGGATGTCGATACCTATGTCAGCGCCGAGCCGCAGAGCATTTACTGCGGTGTGTACGAGGGCAAGATGTGTATGCAGGCAAACGAGACTGTTATCGGCGGAGAGCTTGCCAAAAGACTCGGAGTCGGAATTGGCGATGAGATAAAGATAAACAATGTGGGCAGGCAGGAGAGATACCTTATCACAGGCTTTCAGCAGGCAGTGTACGGCTTGGGCGAAAGAGTCTATCTTACCGACGAGGGCGCAAGGCGCATCGGATTGGAGCCGAGCTACTCAATTATCCGCGTGCGTATGCACGAGCCAAGCGATGAAAAGGTGGATAAGCTGCTTGAAAAGGCAAAGGCATACCTTGGCAGCGAATGCGTTTCGACCGATAACTACTACCGTTATCAGCGCAGCGAGGAAAACCTCCCCGTGTTTGCATCGGGAATGATAAATGTAGTTTTCATTCTTCTCAGCCTTGTCATAGTCTTTCTTATCATACGCCTCTTGCTCAAAACCGTTTTCATCAAGCGCGAAAAAGAGTTCGGCATCAAAAAGGCGATGGGCTTTACCTCACGTCAGCTGCGGCTGCAGCTTTCGCTGTCACTTCTGCTGCCTGCGATATCTGCGGCGCTGCTTGGCTCGGTCGGAGGATACTTTCTTGTCAATCCGCTGTTCAATGCCGTGTTCAGCAGCTATGGCATCAAGAATTCCGACCTTACAGTCAAGCCGATGATGATCGCCATCACCGCCCTCTCGGTGCTTGCGCTCGTGTTTGTGCTCAGCTTTATCATGAGCCGCAAAATGAAAAAGGTCGCAGCGTATAAGCTTATCAGCGAATAAATACTCCGGGGGACTTGACTTTTGCACCGCTATGCGCTATAATCACATCAAGATGAAATGCTTCATCTGAAAAAAATTTTTAAGGAGTTGTCTTTTTGACGAAAACCAATAAGGAGATAGCAGCGTAAACGGGCGGTTTGCGAATACTATCTGCACAAACCTCCCGTGATCCGTAGTCAACACATTCAGGAGGAAAAAACAATGAAAAATAATGACTATACACTGCGACTGGAAACAGAAAAGGACTATCACAAAACCGAAACAATGGCACGCGAGGCGTTCTGGAATCTGAGCGTCCCGGGCTGCAGCGAGCATCTGTACATGCACGCACTTCGTCAGCACGAGGCATTTATACCGCAGCTTGACTTTGTAGCCGAGCTGGATGGTGAGATTATCGGCTGCGTTATGTATTCAGAGTCTTACCTTATTGACGAAAACGGCAACAAAAAGGCCGTTCTCACAATGGGACCTGTCTGCGTTCACCCAAAGCATCAGCGCAAGGGGATAAGCAGAGCGCTGCTTGAGCATACTTTCGGGCTCGCGCTTGAAATGGGCTACGATACCGTTATCAATTTCGGCAACCCCGATAATTACGTTGCACGCGGCTATAAAAGCTGCCGAAAGTACAACGTCTGCTTTGAGGGAGATATCTATCCTGCGGCGCTGCTTGTCAAGGAGCTGAAAGAGGGCGCGCTTGACGGCAGAAAGTGGTTCTACCACCAAAACGATGCCGACGCGATATGTAACGACGAAAAGGCGGTAGACGATTATGATAAGCACTTCCCGCCAAAAGTTAAAGCCTGGCAGCCGAGCCAGGAAGAGTTTTATATCCATAGTCACTCTGTGATCGACCGCGAGTGATACGCAAAAAAGTATCATAAAACACAAAATGCCTCCGCTTATGGAGGCATTTTTTTGTGTCTTAATCATTGTCAAAATATGTTGGCTTGTAAAGGCGGTCAAATCCCGCAAGCTTTTTCTCGGTGCTTTTGCCCGGCTGTGTCTGCTCGTACATAATGTTGCAGCTCTCTATCTTTGCATCAAGATTATCTATGTAGTGCAGCGCAAACGCCTCGGGTGTTGCAGGAGTCCTTACCGCGCCCCATTCGCCCTGCCCGTGATGTGCAAGTATACAATGGGTGAGCAGGCGCTGGCGTTCCTTGTCACAGCCCGTTATCTGCGCACACTTGTTGGAAAAGAACATCGCACCGAGGTAAAGATGTCCGTAAAGGGCAGCGAGTTCAGTCGTTTCAGCATTGCCGACCGGGTCGGTGTTGTATTCGTTTATCTTGCCAAGGTCATGCAGCGCCGTCGCGCAGACAAGTATCTCCTTGTCAAGCTCTTTGTAGATCTCGCACATCGCCGCAGCTGCCTTTACCATTCTGTATGTGTGGTAGATAAGCCCGCCTTTGTAGTTGTGGTGCATATACACCGCAGCAGACGAGGTCTTGAACTTCTCCTTGTGCTCCTCAAGCAATGCGAGCGCAGGCTTTGAAAGCGGCGTTTTATCGGGCTTGGGATTTGGCAGGTCTTTGATTATCCGGCAGATCTCATCAAACATTTGGTCAATATCGAGCGGCGGCAGCTTTGCAAAGTCACTCGCAGTAAGGCTTGTGTCGGCGCAGGGTCTTATATCCTTGATGGTAAAGCTCTTTGCGCCGTTGTAGATAGATACATCTATCTTTACGTCAGCAACAGTCTGCTTTGTAACACCGAGCTCATTTTCAAGCCTTGCCGCTGAAGTGCTGAACAGCTTTGCCTGCTGTGAAGTTTTTCCGTCAAGCATCGTTACAGTCAGAAAAGGTTCGCCGTTTTTTGCGCTGCCCTGCGTGTAATCCGCGACATATACAGGGCGCTCAAAAGTCTGTCCTGCCTCTGCCTGCGAAAATGTTGTGTAGCCTTCAAGCATACATCTCATCCTTTCGGTTTCAGTTCAAGGTTTTTGTCCTCTTTTTTGGGGACTATTTTCAGTATCATCTGTTCTGCGCCGTTAAGCACAAATGCGATAAAGCGCAGGAATGTATCAGCCATTATGCCGAAGTTGATGCACAAAAGCAGGCTCTTTGTCGATAGCGAGGTCGTTCCGAAGAACCATCCGAACAGCGTGAACGCTACGATAAGGCTTGATGTGCAAAGCACGACTATTGCCCACTTGTAGCTGCTCATGGGCTTGCTTATCATGCGAAGTACCATTATACCGACTATCGACAGCAGTATCGTTGAGGCTGTAGCTATCTCGTTTTGCGTTACCTCAAAGATGCGCCCGAACATGACCATCGCTATGACGACAAGAACATCCGTTATACCGCCCGGCAGCGCCTTGAATATAACGTTTTTCATAAAGTGTCCGTGTATCAGATAATGGTCGGGCACCTGCGAGAGCAGGAATGCCGGTATACCTATCGTGAACGCGCTTATAAGAGTTATCTGCGGCGGCGTGAGCGGGTAGACCACGCCGAACACGAGTGTTACTATCGAAAGCAGCAGCGAGAAGATGTTCTTTACAAGGAAAAGGCTTCCCGAGCGCTCAAGGTTGTTGACGACCTGTCTGCCCTCCATAACAACATCAGTCATATGAGCAAAATCCGAGTCCAGCAGAACAAGCTGTGCCGCCTGAACAGCCGCCTCGCTGCCTGATGCCATAGCCACAGAGCAGTCTGCATCTTTAAGCGCAAGTATATCGTTAACACCGTCGCCCGTCATAGCAACGACCTTTTCCTGCGACTGTAAAGCCTTTACGAACTTGCGCTTCTGGTCAGGCGTTACTCTTCCGAAAACTGTGTAGCTCTTCATCGCATCGTAAATAGCCTCGTCGGTGGTGAGCGTCGATGCATCAACGTATTTTTCGGCATTTTGTATGCCTGCCTGCTTTGCGACCTCCGAAACGGTTATCGGGTTGTCGCCCGAGATGACCTTGACCTCAACTCCCTCGTCCGCAAAAAACTTGAAAGTCGCAGGTGCGGTCTTTCTTACAGGGTTTGTGATAAGCACAAGCGCAAGCGGCTCACATTCAGCCGTCAGCGCCTTGCCGTCAGGCTTTCCGCTGTAACGCGCAAACGCAAGCACACGGTAGCCCTTGCGGCTGTCAAATTCTATCTTTTCGCGGTAAGCTTCATACTTGTCTTTAAGTATCCACTCGGGCGCACCGAGCACATATGCAGCCTTTTCAAAGGTCACGCTGGAATACTTGAATTCGGAAGAGAAGTCGGTGTGCGAGAGTATCTTTGCACCGCTTGGCTGGGTGAAGTGATTTTTCAGCGCAGACATCGTTATGTTGTCTGCCGACTGCTCCGCAGCGAAATCGCTCAGCAGCGAGAACAGCTCCTGCTCGCCCATATCGCTCACAGGCTCTACCCCTGTTACCTGCATTGTGTTCTCGGTGATAGTACCTGTCTTGTCAACACACAGAACGTCCGTGCGCGCAAGTGTCTCGATGCACTTCATATTATGCACAAGCACCTTGTGCCGCGCAAGCCTCATCGCGCTTATCGCAAGCGTTACGCTCGCGAGCAGGAAAAGTCCCTCGGGTATCATGCCGATTATCGACGCGACCGAGGAGCGTATGCTCTGCACATAGCTCATATCCTTGACGTATCTCATGTGCCAGAACTGCATAGCTCCCATCGGGATGATGATTATGCCTGCGATCCTGACGATGCGGTTGAGCGAGCGTATCATCTCGGACTGCTCACCTGTGCGCGCTTTCTTTGCCTGAATGGTCAGCTGTGAGATGTATGACTGCGCACCCACCTTTGTGAGCCGCGCCTTGCAGCTTCCCGAAACGATAAAGCTTCCGCTCATCAGCTCCGAGCCGTTTTCTTTAACGATCTCGTCAGCCTCTCCCGTCAGCAGCGCCTCGTTGACCGAAGCCTTGCCCTCAACAACTATCGCGTCCGCGGGTATCTGGTCGCCCGCCTTGAAAATAACGATATCATCAGCAACCAGCAGATCCGATCTGACTCGCTGCTCAGTGCCGCCGCGTATTACAAGAGTGCTCGGCGCGTTGAGCATCGTCATCTTGTCAAGCAGCTTTTTCGAGCGCGTTTCCTGCACGATACCGATAAGCGTGTTGATGATGATTACCGGCATAAACGTCAGATCCTTGTAGCAGCCGTTAAGAATAAGGATCACCGCGATAGCAGCAAATATAAAGTTAAAGTAGGTCAGTACATTGCTCGCGATTATCGCGCCGATAGATTTTGAAGGCGGCTTAACGGGTGTATTGGCAAGCCCCGCGTCGATGCGCTGGCGGACCTGCTCGTCGGTAAGTCCCATATCAGCCGACGGCTCAAGCCGCGTGACTGAGTCGGGACTGATCGTATTTTTTTTCATTTTGTCACATCCCCTATTAAATATCCTGACTATAAGTATAACATTTTTATTGTTGGAAATCAACACTTTTAGTGCAATTTCTGACAAACAGCGCCGCACTTTACCCTGAACTTTGCACCTCCCGCGACATTTTCTGCCTTGATTTTTGCGTGCGGCTGTGGTATACTTGTTGTGGACTATTTTTAGTGAGGTGTTTTTTTATGACAGAACTTATCGAGTATATCGGACATATCCGCAATCACGAGGCGCTTTGCGCACAGCTTGACCTGCCCGCAGGACTCTCCCGTGAGCAAAGAGAAAAGCAGATAATCACAAAGGGCTACGAAAAGTGGGGCAAAGCCCTGCCCGAGCATCTTTACGGTATGTTCGCATTTTGTATAAAGGACGGCGAAAAGCTGTACTGCGTGCGCGACCACTTCGGCACAAAGCCGTATTACTACTACCTCACCGATGACGGAAACCTGCTGTGCGGTACGAGCATCCGTGATATAATAAAGCAGCAGGGCTTTAAGAAAGAGCTTAACGCTGATATGCTGCAAATATATATGTCCCTTACCTATGTTGCAGGCGAGGATACGTTCTTCAAGGGGCTTAAAAAGCTTATGCCCGGCTGCTATCTCGAATTTGAAGGCGGAAAATTAAGCATCACAAGATACTGGACACCGCAGTTCAGCCCCGACGAGAGCAAGTCGCTTGAGGACTGGGCAGACGAGATACATACGACCGTTGCGCAGATGATGAAAGAGGTCAAGACCGATGACGAGACAGCCGAGTCGTTCCTCTCGGGCGGCGTTGATTCATCGTATGTGCTTGCTATGAGCGATGCCAGGATGTCCGATTCCTGCGGTTATGACGACGAGCGCTTTGACGAATCGGGACTTGCAAAGCAGACGGCGGATATCCTCGGCAGAGGCAATTCCCGCTGCCTTATCACCCCGAAGGATTACTTTGACATAGTACCTTACGTTATGTACAATATGGAGCAGCCGCTTGGCGATGCTTCCGCGATAGCCTTTGCGATAGCCTGCCGCGAGACCGCAAAGCATACAAAGCTGTGCTATTCGGGCGAGGGCGCTGACGAGTTCTTCGGCGGCTACAATATGTACCGCAACGCCGAGAGATACGGCGATAACCTCAAGACCTTCTACGTCGGCAACACCAACATTATGAAAGAGGACGAGAAAAAGCGCATACTCAAAAGCTATAATGAAAACGTCCTGCCTATCGACCTCGTCAAGCACATTTACGAGCAGACCGAGGGACTTGATCCACTGACAAAAATGAGCGATGTTGATATCCAGATCTGGCTCGAGGGCGACATCTACCTCAATGTGCATAAAATGAGTACCGCCGCAGGCCTTGAGATAAGAATGCCGCTGACCGACAGGAGAGTGTTCGATATCGCATCGCGCCTGCCATCACGCTTCAAGGTAAATGCCGAGCAGAACAAGGTAGCCTTCAGAACAGCAGCCGCAAAGGTACTGCCCGATGAGATCGCCTTCCGCAAAAAGCTGGGATTTATCGTGCCGATAAGGATATGGCTCGCAGACGAGAACTACAACGCAGATGTGCGCAGGCTCTTTGACAGCGACATCGCTGAAAAGTTCTTCAACGTCAGCGAGATAAAGGCTATCTATGACGAGTACGTTGGCGGTAATTCTGACAACTGGAGAAAGATATGGACTATCTACACATTCCTTGTGTGGTACGAGCAGTATTTTGTAAAGAACTGATATGAGAGAAAAGGTTTTGAAATGGGCGCTTGACACCTATGGAGCGCAGCCGCAGTACCTCTGGGCAAGGTACCCCGATTATGCCGTGCTGCGCCACGAAAAAGGCGGCAAGTGGTTTGCGCTTGTAGGCGGCGTAAAGCGCAGCGCGCTGGGACTTGAGAGCGACGGGATCGTTGATATCGTTGATGTCAAGTGTGAGCCTGACGAGATAGATTTCCTCTCGCAGCAGCCGGGATTTTTCCACGGGTATCATATGAACAAGAACCATTGGCTGACGATCCTGCTTGACGGCAGCGTGCCGCTTGAAACAGTATGCTCGTTTATAGAGCATAGCTTTGAGCTAACCGCGCCCAAGATAAAAAAGAAAAAATAACAAACATAGTAAACACAGCCGCGGCGGAAAGAGCCGCGGTTTTGTTTATTGTCATAATGCACAGATTTGCCAGCCTGTATTTGTGCAGGTGTACAAATGTGAAGAAGAATTGCACACTTTTCGCCTTGTGTATCGTTATATAGATATGGTCGATCAAAGATATTCCAAATGGGGGATGACAAAAATGAGCAAGAGAATGAGAAGAATTATGACTGTTTTTCCGTGGATAGAACTGTTATTATCAGTTCTGATTGTTGGTGGTATTCTTTTGTTGAGAAAATATCCCGATACGGTCACATATACTTATGAGAACTAAGAAATAATCAGCAGTTCACTTCACAAAAATATATCTTCCGCAGCCCTGACGTTGGGCTTTTGGATCGTTGTTGTCTGGTGCATAATTATTACCGCCATTTGTATTTTCAGAAGAATCAAA
>Ga0256404_1007542_pt1 | contig 17114 bp, 10 predicted proteins | sample RumenRJG_01DNA_FD_185990 | JGI IMG/M metagenome (GOLD analysis project Ga0256404, IMG submission 185990) | Bovine rumen microbial communities from Lethbridge, Alberta, Canada - RJG_01 | ecosystem: Host-associated > Mammals > Digestive system > Stomach > Rumen | place: Canada: Alberta | collected...
TGCCCGCGTCACGAGACCGGCGATTTCGTCCTTTTCACCGTCGATGACAGCTTGCTTGATGGCTTCGAGAATCGGAAGGTCCGTGGTCTTCGCGACCGCCGCCTTCTTCGGTGCGGCGAGGTTCGCAGCGACCTTGCTGAACTCGATGCCGTTCGGGTCCTCGCCGAGCAGCGCGCGTGATGCCATGAGCGCGTCCTGCATGCGCTCGTCGTACGGGTTCATGATCGGCGCGTCGAGGCCTCCCGCGAGGCACATGGCGAAGAACGTGCTGTTGATGAGCGGGCGGTTCGGCAGGCCGAACGAGATGTTTGAGAGGCCCATGGTCGACGGGTAGCCGAGGCGCTCGCGGTAGAGGCGCAGGGTCTCGAGGACTTCGCGGCAGGCCTTTGCGTCGGCCGAGACGGTCATGACAAGCGCGTCGAGCAGGAAGTCGCCATCCGTCAGGCCATACTTCGCGGCCTCGTCGATGATGTATTTTGTCGCGGCAAAGCGCGCCTCGGCGGTTTTCGGCACGCCTTCCTCGCCGATGGGCAGGCAGAGGATGGCGGCGCCGTAGCGCTTTGCGAGTGGCAGGAATTCTTTGATGCGGTTGTCTTCGGCGGAGACGGAGTTGATGAGCGCGCGGCCGGGGTAGGCGCGGAGGCCCGCCTCGAGCGCTTTCGCGTCGCTCGTGTCGATGACGAGCGGCGCGTCCGTGATCTGCGCGATCTCACGCACGGCGCGGCGCATGGCGGCCGCCTGGTCGATGCCGCCGACGCCCATGTTGACGTCGAGGAGCTGCGCGCCAGCCTTGACCTGGTTCACAGCTTCCTTCTTGACGGAGAGCAGCGACCCGTCCTTGATTTCGGCGGCGAGCTTCTTGCGGCCGGTCGGGTTGATGCGCTCGCCGATGAGCACCGTGCCGAGGTCGCGGTCGATCGTGACCGTGCGGCTGCGCGAAGCGAGCTGCAGCATGCGGCGTCCGTGCTTTCGCTCGGGCTCTGCGAGCCCCTGCACATTTTTCACGAGCGCGGCGATGTGCGCGGGCGTCGTGCCGCAGCAGCCGCCAAGGTACGTCGCGCCGGCCGCGAGGAGCTTCGGCCCGTACGTGCCAAATTCCTCCGCGTCCATCGGGAAGCAGGTCTTGCCGTCCTGCAGGAACGGCATGCCGGCGTTCGGCTGGACGCTGATCGGCGCGCGGCAGTTCGCCGCGAGCGTCTCGACGACGGGGATGAGCTCGGCGGGGCCTAAAGAGCAGTTCACGCCGATGATGTCTGCGCCGAGGCCATCGAGGATGACGGCGGCCGACTGCGGGTCTGTGCCCGTTACCGTGCGGCCGTCCTCGCTGTACGAGAGCTGGCAGACGACGGGGAGGTTCGTCGCGTCTTTCGCCGCGAGCAGCGCCGCGCGCATCTCCTGGATGTCGATGCACGTCTCGATGATGAGGAGATCGGCGCCGGCCTCCGCGAGCGCCGCTGCCTGCTCGCGGAACGCATCATACGCCTCCTCGAAATCGAGGTCGCCGAGCGGCTCGATGAAGCGCCCCGTCGGACCCATCGAGCCCGCGACGCGCGCGTCTTTGCCCGACTCCGCGATGGCAGCCTTTGCGATGCGCACGGCTGCCGCATTGAACTCCGCGACGCGGTCTTCGAACCCGTAATGGTCGAGCTTCAGCCGGCTCGCGCCGAACGTATTCGTCTCGATGATCGTCGCGCCTGCCGCGAGGTATTGTTTATGAATATCCTTTACCACGTCCGGTGCGATGATATTCATCTCCTCCGGGCAAGCCCCGGGCTTCAAACCGCCAGCCTGCAGCATCGTGCCCATGGCACCGTCAAAGAAATAGATCATAGGGAAGTTCCTTTCTGGATCGTAGGTTCGTTTTGCTTTATTGGTTCTGTTGCCGAACGGGACGAGTACGGCAAGAATTGTTACATTTACTGTATCTGTTTCATCTATTGCCGAGCGTAGCGGATACAGTAGCCTCTCCCCTAGGGGAGAGGTGCCGAGCGAAAGCGAGGCGGAGAGGGTGGCGGAGGTATGGCGTAACGAATAGCACGATTGTAAAGGCGAAGGTATGTAGAAACTCATACCTTCCTTCGACTTTACAATCCTGCGAAGAGTTACTTCCTACCTTCGACACCCTTTCCACCGCTTCGCGGTCCCCCTTCCCCGTAGGGGAAGGCTTTTCGGTATATGTTTCGCTCGGCAGTTGACCATCAGTCGTTCTTTTCCGTTACTCTCGACGGGCAGTCCGTTTTCCCGCACGCCGCGCAGCCTTTCGGCGTCGCATGCTCCGCTTTCCCCGCCTCGACTTTATACAGCCCGATGATGGCGGTGATGCTTTTCCTCGGCACGAGCATGGACGAGTCGGAGAGGCCGACGCCGATGTCTTTGCAGTGGCAGACGCGGATCATCTCGGGCTGCTGATCGAGCGGCCAGTCGCCGTAGCCGGGCGAGAAGCGCCAGCGCATGCCGTAGCCCGCGCGCGCCATCTGCGGCGCGATGGCTTTTTCCATGCCGTCGGCGATCTGCTCGACGGCCGTCGTCGCGGCCGCGTCGAGCAGCACGCTCGAGACGTACTCGCCGCGCGCGAACCGCGCCGTGACCTCGTCCTCGATGGCATCGCCGACCGTCGCCGAGAGCAGGATGACCTTGTCGCAGCCCGCGAGGTGCTTTCCAATTTTTTTGCCGACGATGGTAAAAGGCGGCTCGGCCGCGACCGTCTGCGCCGCGCAATCGTAATCGTAGAGCGTCCAGATCCCGCGCGGCTCGGCGAGCAGCAGCCCGTCCTCCGTGGCGTCGAGGATCATCTGCTCATCGAAATCCTTCGCGTTCATGAGCCCGGCATAGCGGCGCGTCTCCTTCGGGTCGATCTGTAATAAAGGGGCATGATAGACAGGCATAGGGGCACGTCCTTTCAAGGTTCCACGTCCTTGAAAGCCTCTCCCTCAGGGAGAGGTGGCGCGCGTTAGCGCGACGGAGCGGGTGTCGGAGGTAGGCCGCAACAAATTGAGTGATTGTATTGGCGAAGGAAAGTAAAAACTTACGCCTTCCCTCGCCATAACAATCCTGCGACGAGCTACTTCCTACCTTCGACACCCTTTCCGTCGGCCTGCGGCCGCCACCTTCCCCTGAGGGGAAGGCTTTTTACGCATATTGTTTCACGTGAAACAAATTTTATCATAGGGGAGTGGATTTTTTCCGGCGAATCGCCTAATATAATAGGTAACGAAAAACTTACGTTCTTACGGTTACAAGGTAACAACTATGTTATCAAGCCTAGCAGTTTTTTTCAAGCGTTTCTGTGTCATCGGACACAGAACGGCGATTTTTTAGGGAGCGATGAAGTTCGTGCTCCCATAGAAAGGGTGACCTCTTTGGCAAAGATTTTGGCCATCGCGAACCAGAAGGGCGGCGTGGGGAAGACGACGACGTCCGTGAACCTCGCGGCGTGCCTCGGCGCGAAGAAGCAGCGCGTCCTGCTCGTCGACAGCGACCCGCAGGGCAACGCGTCGAGCGGCTTCGGCATCCAGAAGTCCGAGCTCCCGGCGACGATCTACGACGTGCTGCTCGGCAACGCGTCGGCGGCCGAGGCGACCGTGCACACGGACTACAAGGTCGACGTCGTGCCGGCGAACATCAACCTCGCGGGCGCGGAGGTCGAGCTCGTCTCCGCCATCTCGCGCGAGACGCGGCTGAAAAAAGCGCTCGATGCCGTGCGTGATGCGTACGACTACATCCTCATCGACTGTCCGCCGTCGCTCGGCCTCCTCACGCTCAACGCGCTCGCGGCGGCCGACGCCGTTCTCCTGCCGATCCAGTGCGAATACTACGCGCTCGAAGGTGTCGCGCAGCTCATGAACACGATCACGCTCGTGCGCGACAATTTGAACCCCGACCTCGCAGTCGAGGGCGTCGTGCTCACGATGTACGACGGCCGCACGAAGCTCGCGCAGGACGTCGTCAGCGAGGTGCAGAAAAATTTCGGCGACATCGTCTACAAGACGCTCATCCCGCGCAACGTCCGCCTCTCCGAGGCGCCGTCGTACGGCCAGCCTGTCATCTACTACGACAAGCATTCGAAGGGCGCAAAGGTCTACCAAGAACTCGCAAAGGAGGTGCTGAAACGTGGGCGCTAAACACGGCGGCCTCGGAGGCAAAGGCCTCGGGGCATTTTTCGACCAAAAGCCCGTCCTCGAGCCGAAGGCGGACCGCGTCATTGAGATTTCGGTGGAAAACATCTGGGCGAACCGCTTCCAGCCACGCAAAGACTTCGACGAAGCAGCCCTCGAAGAGCTCCGCACGAGCGTCGCGGCCTACGGCGTCCTCCAGCCCATCCTCGTGCGCAAATCGAAATACGGCTACGAACTCATCGCCGGCGAACGCCGCTGGCGCGCGGCGAAACTCGCCGGCCTCGAAAAGATCCCCGCGCTCGTGCGCGAGTACAATGACGCCGAGACGAGCGAAATCGCGCTCATCGAAAACCTCCAGCGCGAAAACCTCAACCCGATGGAAGAATCCCGCGCCTACCAGAGCCTCATCGACACGTTCAGCTACACGCAGGACATGATCGCGCGAAAAGTCGGCCGCAGCCGCTCCCACATCGCGAACTTCCTGCGCCTGCAAAAGCTCGACGCGAAAGTGCAGGACTACGTCTCGACCGGCACGCTCACCATGGGCCAGGCGCGCCCGCTCGTCGCCATCGAAGACCACGGCCTCCAGCGAAAAGCCGCTGACTACATCCAGGAGCACGAGCTCACGGCTCGTGGCTGCGAGCGCCTCGTCAAAGAACTCGAAGCGAACCCGCAGCTGCTCGATGAGATGGACGCAGCCGCCGCGCAGACGCCCGAGCAGAAAGCCGCCGACGCCGGCACGAAGTCCGAGCTCCGCGCCGTCATCGACCGCCTCACCGAATACTTCGGCACCCAGGTCAATATCCAGCACGGCAAGAAAAAAGGCAAGATCGTCATCGATTACTACGGCGACGACGACCTCACCCGCATCCTCAGCCTCCTCCATGGCGACGAAAAAAACAATGCCGACTCTGAAGCCGAAAAACAGCGCAAGATCGAGGCGCTGCGCAAAGTCTCGACGCAGGGGTTCACGGTGTAATCGATTGCATGAAGCTTTTTCATAGGATATAATTGAGATGGAAGTAGAATTTCAAGGCCGGCGCATCCAATGGGACGACGAAAAGAATGAAATCAATCGGAAGAAGCATGGCTTCACTTTGGAACACGCGCGTTTTGTCTTTGCCGATCCGAATCGCATCGAACTTTATGATGATTTACACAGCGATGAAGAAGACCGCTATCAGGTCATCGGACGCGTGGATGAGATTCTGTTCGTTGTTTATACGGAACGTGGGGATGCTACGCGGTTGATTTCGGCGCGATATGCGACGGCGCGTGAAAGGAGGATGTATTATGGCAATTCATGAAGCTATCGTTTACGAGGGACAGAAACCACCGCAGGAGACGATTGATGCGATTCGTCGTGCAGCGAAGTTCCCCATCAATTACGATGATGCACCACCCTTGACAGACGAACAGCTGGCACGGGGAGCGGCGATCGTTCGTGCACGGCGTGCAGCCGCAAAAAAAGAGAATGTGACAATCCGCATTCCGCACGAGACCATCAGCAAGGCGAAAGAACTGCTCGGGAACGGCTATACGAGCGTCCTCCGGCGGCTGATCGTCAAGGCCGTCAATCATCCGGAACTGCTGGAAGATTGCAGGTAATTGTGCAAGTTGAGGATATGTTTGCGGCAGCATCATGCACGGCTGGACGAACGACGAGCGCATGATGATCGCCTGCTGAGATCGAGCGCATCGACATCCCCGAGACCGACGAAGAACGCTCCTGGCTCGCGCGGCAAGACTTCACGAACCGCGCCGAGGATGCGTATACGGGGTGAAATCTGTAAAAAACACAAGCGCCCGGCGCCGAGTGTTCCACGTGGAACATACGGCGCCGGGCGCTTGTTTTGCGTGGGCGGGGATCGTCAAAGGGATCGCGGCGTGCTATAATGAAATCAAAATGATTTTGTTGCCTTGCGGCCCACTCGGTCGCAAGGTTTTTCGATCCGAACGGAGGCGCGGACGATGGCGATACAGAATTTCAGCATGCAAGAAATGAAGACGTTCTTGAGCAATCCGTATTATATTCCGGATTACCAACGTGAGTATGCATGGGAAGAAAATGAAATCGGCGACTTTTGGGATGACCTTGAACTCACGCGCAAAGAGCCGGGCAGTGAACATTTCTTCGGGCAAATCGTTGTGCACAATGCAGAGGATGAGGAAGGGCGCAAATACATCATCGATGGCCAGCAGCGAACGCTTACGTCGATGATTTTTGTGCGGACGTTGCAAGCGGCCTTCGAGAAGCTTGCAGGGACGTCGACGGATTCAGCCATCCGGAAGAAATGCATGAAGCGGAGCACGTTGCTTTCTTGTTCATATCTCGGCGACCTCGACGATGATATCGAAAATGTGCATCTCTTCTTGAATCGTGCAGACCATGCGTACTTCTTGCAACACATTTTGCTCGGCGAGCCGTCGCAGGAAAAGGAACGCAAGACATCGCAAGAGAATATGCGGTATGCCTATCGCAGCTTTACACAGAATTTCGAGGCGGTGCTCGCAGATAGCGCGCTCAAGACGGACGAAGACCGTTTCAAACGGCTGTTGGATTATCAGGATGCGTTTCTTCAGCGATTCCGTGTTATGTATATGGAGGCGACGAAGCTCGAAGAAGCGTTCGTCATCTTTGAAACGCTAAACGCGCGTGGCAAGGAACTCGAGACGGCAGACCTCTTGAAAAACTTCATCTTCAGCAAGGCGGTCGACCTCGCGGCGGCGCAGAAGCATTGGAACAGGATGCTCACGGAACTCGACAACATGGATTCGACGCGCTACATCCGGTATTTTTGGAATGCGTGCAACCCGGCGACGCGCGAGAAGGAACTCTATCGCACCATCAGCAAGTCCCTCACGCCGCGCACGGCGCAGGAGCTCAGTGAGAATCTCGCGCATCTCGCGGCATGCTATCATGATATGGCGAATCCGGAGAGCAACAATTATTTCACGAGCAAGGCGCTCGTCACGCATTTGACGGCGCTCAAGACGCTCAAGGCCAGGACGTTCTATCCCGTCGTGCTTGCGATGGAGCTCGCCGGCCGTTTCACGGAGGATGACATCGCCGCCGTGCTCAACGTCATTGAGTCATATACGTTCCGCAACGCGACGATTTGTGGCCTCACGGCGAACAAGACGGAAAAGATGCTGTCGCGCGTCGCGCTTCAAATTTACAATGCAGAGTTCACGAACGTCGCGGATATCGCAGCGGAAATCCGCAAGACGATGGTGAAAGATGATGCATTTGCTGACGCGTTTGAACGTTGGTCGAGCAAGACGAAGGACATCATCCGCTATATCCTGCGGAAAATCAATGCTTATCTCGACCCGGACCTCGAAATTAATCTGGACAACAGCGAGGTTCATATCGAACACATCATGCCGGAGAACGGCGACCTTTGGAAGCATATCTCGCCCGAAGAGCATGACGAATACCTCTGGCGCCTCGGCAATCTGACACTGATGAGCGGCAGGAAAAACCGCAAAGCGTCGAACATGGTGTTCGTGAGCAAGACGCCGATGTATCTCGATTCGAAAATCAACTGACGATCAATGTCGCAAAAAATTACACGGACTGGGATATTCAGAGCATCGAGGCGCGGCAGAAGGCCATGTGCGAATGTGCGCTGAAGATTTGGCGGTGAAGGGCGCTGAAGCGTAAATCTTCCCATCGCAAGTCATAAAATGCTTCGGCAATGTCCGGCCAGTCGTGCGCAAACTCGCGCATATAGCGCATCGTTGCCGAGGCTTCGCCGTTCGATTCGCAGTATTGACGGTAGCTCTTTTTCTTGAAGAAGTTCGGCTGATTGCACCAGCGCGCGAGATTGATGTACGTGCCGCGATATTTGCTCTTCACGTAGTTCTCGTGGCGCATGATGTACGGGAGACAGCCGTAGCGCATGAGCACTTTGATGCGCATAAACGTGGATGCAATGTCGCGTTGGTCTTGGTTGTCGTAGCCGCAGAGCACGTAGAGCTTTGTGATTTTGTGATTGTACTGCTGCCAGCACTGGAGGCCGCGCTCGATCTCGCGGCGTTCCTCCGGATGGTCAAAGGCGAAGATGTAATCTCCGATGTATTTCGCTTCGGAGAGCGTCTTCGCCTTTTCTGGTGTCATGATGCGGATGTCCATGCCTTGACGGAATTGGAACCGCCGTCCCGTCGCCGCGAGCTCGTCGAAGACTTCGCGCCACTTCGGATAGCCGAGTACGTTGTCGTCCCAGAGATAGATGTATTTGCGCGAAGGGTCAAAGAATTCGTCGACGTGCGCATGGAAGCGCACGCCGTGGCTGTGCTGATTCACGCAAAAATGACAGCCGCGGAAGCAGCCGCGCGTCATAAAACCGATGGAGTAATCCTGATAGTCGCGGAAGCGTGTCGCCTTGATGCCTCGCGCGATTTCCTTCGCGACGAAGTGGTCGTAGAGATGATAGTCGGGCATGTGATGCTCGATTTCGTGCGGCAGCATATGTTCGCCGCCATCGGAGAAAGGCAAAAAATAAAAGCCCGTGCCGCCATACGAGAGGTTCGGATACGCATCGACGTCGATGGGAATCGGCGTGAAGTCAAAGACGCGGGCGAGATAGATGTGGTCGAACGTTTCGACAGCATCGCCGCGTCGCAGCTCGTCCCACGACTCGATGAGATCGACCTGGTCGCCTTGCGCTTTGTGATAGCCGCTGAGCTTCAGACACGCGAGATTCGGGTGGCGCGTACCGTGACCGAGCAGGTCCGCGTCGATGATGCCGATGTGTTTGTTCACGCAAATCTCTCCCTTGATAAACGGTAAGATCGATCATATCGGATCGCATGGACAAGATCAATCTTGACATTTTGAAAACATTTGATCGTGAACAAAAGAAAAGGAAAGCGCCCGGCGCGGTGTGTTCCACGTGGAACACCGCGCTGGGCGCTTTGCCTTACAGGGCAGGTCAGGCTTCGGTCGTCGGTGCCGCTTTCGGCGCGAAGGCTTTTTGGCGGACGGTGGGCGGGATGATGCCGAGGAAGTAGTCTTCGAGGTAGTTCCAGCGTTCTTCGCTCGTGAAGTTTCCTTCGTAGAGGAAGGTCAACATGGCGACGGAGATGCGGTGGCGGCCTTCGATTTCTTCGAGCAGGCGGTTGTGGTAGGCGGCGGGGTTTTGGACGATGCGGCGGAGCGGCTCGGTTTGGTTCATATAGATGTAGAGTTTGCTGCTCTCGCCGCCGGTCATTTCGAACGTGAGGACGTTCATGGCTTCGAAGAGGCCGAGGGCGAGGCTGGCCGCGCGGCAGTTGCCGTGGTCGCCGTCTTGCACGAGGTAGCATGTGCCGCCTTGGACCTGGTCGCGGATGGTGTTGTACCAGTGGTCCATCCAGGCGAAGAAGCGCTGCATCCCTTGTTGGAAACGATAGGTGACGGTGCCGCTCTTCAGCGGCCGCACGGTGTAGATGCCCTGGTATCCGTGGCTGAAGTTGGCGCGGTAGGCGTCGAGCGTGGCGAAGAAGACGCTGGCAAAGGTCGCCGCGGCGTACGGGCGCTTCACGACGCCTGCTTTCAGGAGTGCGTCTTCGAGTTCTTTGGGGGTGATGTAGCGGTCTTCTGTGCGGGCGCGATGGACGAAGAATTTGACGGCGTCGGAGGCGTCGCGATAGGCTTGGCCGCCGCCGAGGAAGTGGACGCCGACACAGAACGCAGGGCGCATGGGGAACGCGGTGTTGAACGCGAGCTGGTCGGACTGCGTGTAGACGAGGAATTTGAATTTCGGGAACGAGAGCTCGCGGAAGTCTTTGTTCCAGATGGCTTCGAGCTCGATGTTGTAGATGCCGTTTGCCGCGTCGCGGCATTCGATGGCGTGCGGGTAGGCGCGGCCGAGTTTTTTTGCCGTGGAGGCATCGAGCGCGAAGAAGCCGCGGCCGAACAGCGGGATCGGGCGGACGACGACGGGGGAGTAGCCGCGCCGTTTTTCGAAGTCTTTTTTGATGAGGAGCAGGGCGGTCTTGACCTTTGCGATGTTGTTGTCCTGGTCGCTCGTCGGCGTGCCGAAGATGTAGGCAAAGTTTTCGGCGTCGAGCAGCATGGCGTTGCGCTTTTTCGTGAATGTGAGGCCGGCGCCGCGTTGCTGTTCTCGGAAGGCGGTCAGGAGCTTTTCGATGACGGCGACGAGCTGGTTTTTGTGGATGGCGGACATGCCGTGTTGCTGGTTGATGTAGCGGAAGTCGTGTGCGTTGTAGTCGTAGCGCGCGACGCCGCAGAGGCCCTGCTGGCGGGCGGCGCGGCCGATTTCCTGCACGTAGTCGCAGACGTTGCCGGTCGGGGCGAAATGGAAGACGTTTTGGATGTCGGGGATGTCGATGCCCATGCCGAAGGCTTTCGTCGCGAGCATGACGGGGCATTTGCCGCTTTTAAAATCACTGTAGGCCTGGTGTTTTGCCTCGCGGTCGAGCGGGCCGTAGTACATCGTGACATCGTCGCTCTTGCCCTGGAGCTCGAGGTAATCGCGGAACTGGTTGATGAGCTGGACGGTCGGGAAATAGATGAGTGTCTTTTTCTCCAGGAGTACGGCGGCGTCGATGGCGTTTTCTAACGCGCAGAATTTGTCGAGGCGGTATTCTTTTCGCTTGCTGCGGGCGATGAGCGGGTGGATCTGGATGTCGATGTCGTCGCGCTTGATGTAGCCGAGGTACGTGATGGGCTCGACCATGTTCAGGCTTTCGACGGTCTCGCCGTACATGTCCTCGCGGCCGTGGTAGATGGCGGTCGCGGTGAAGGTGGCGATGATGAAATCGCGCCCGTGGCGCTCGATCTGGCGCTTGCGGAGCCGCTGGATGTGGTCGCCGAGGTACCAGTAGTCGGGGCGGAACTGTTTGCCCCACGTCGTGACGATGTGCGCTTCGTCGATGACGATCATGCCGATCTGACGGTCGCCGATGAGCTGCTCGACGTCGCTGCGCGCGAGCAGCGTCTCGGGCGAGAGGTAGAGGATGTGGTACGTGCCGTCTTTCACCTTTTCGATGACGTCTTGCTTCATCGTCGGTGGGATGTCGGAGTTGATGGTCTTCGCCGCTTGGTAGTTGAGGTTGCCGAGGCCTTTCACCTGGTCGGTCATGAGCGCGATGAGCGGTGAGATGACGATGGTCAGGAGGTTCTCTTGCTCGGCGAGGTAAATGGCGGGGACCTGGAACATCGCAGACTTGCCGGCGCCGGTCGGGGCGGTCACGAAGACGTCGCGTGCTGGCTCGCCGCGTCCGCAGGCCTCGACCTGCTCGACGATGTGCGCGATGACGGCTTCTTGCGAGACGTCGTGCGTCTGCTTCCCACCTTTTTCGAGCGCGGCGAGGTCGTAGACGGCGAACGTGCGGAACGTATCTACGCCCCAGTGCTCGCGCAGGATGCGTGTGTAGTCGTCGCGGTGCTCGTACGTGTCCTCGATGGCCGCTGCGCCGGCGAGGGCGAAGTGGATGCCGGAGACGGCGGCGAGTAGCGCAAGGCGGGCCGCGAGGCGTTCTTGCTTGCCGGCGTATTCCGCGATGCGCAGGACGCGCTCCGTGCCGGGCGGGAGCGCGCCGTCCTCGGCCGCGGTGACGAGCGCGAGGTAGTCTGCCTCACCAAAGAGCGTCTCGGCGGCCTCGGCCGTGCACGCAGGGAGCGCTGGCGCTGCATCGTCAAAGAGATCGATGCGCTGTTCGTCGTCGTCTGCTTCTGGATACGTCGCGAAGAGACGGCCGACCTGTTCGAACACGGTGCCGTAGAGCTGCCGATCTGGCCGCTCGAGGAGTGCGCGCGCCGCTGAGAGGTCCGTGGCATCGTCTTCGGCGGCGTCTTCGTTGAAATGCGCGAGGAGCGCTCCACGCACGTCATCCGGCCATGCGGCCGCGACAGGGGCGGCGTCGAGATACAGGTTGTTGCAGTAGATGGTCGCCGTCGGGTACGCGTACGTGAGGAACGGGCGCAACAGCCAATACTCTTCATACAGCACGACGCGGCGGTGCGTCGCCATGAGCACGTCTTGAAAATAGCGGTACGGCTCGGCGAGGAGCAGTGCCCAGTCGGCGGCCTCCGTCGCCGCGCGCACGTCGTCCGGCAGCGCGCCCTGAGGAACACCGAGCAGCACGACGAGGCGTCCAGGCACGGCGCATGCCGCTTGCACGTTTTCCTCGACGCGGGCGCGGAGTGTTTCCATGAGTCCCATCGTCATCCGTCATTCCTCCAAATAATCTTGTTGTCTGAGCCAGCGCACATGGCGGCGGAGTTTCCGCAGCGCTTTCGACTCGATCTGTCGGATGCGCTCGCGCGTGACGGAGAGTTGCGCACCAACTTCTTCGAGTGTGCGCACACGGCCGTCATCGAGGCCAAAACGTTGTCGCAGCACCAGGATTTCGCGCGGCGTCAAGGCCTCGAAAAGCTCTTTGAGGAACGCCTGCGCGTCTGCGTGTAGCACCTGGTCCTCGACGCTCGGCGTCGTGATGTCGGGCAAAAAATCGCCGAGCGACGTGTCCTCTTCCGCGCCCACGGGCAGTTCGAGCGACGTCGGCGCGACGAGTGCGCGCAGGGCTAGGATGTCGGCCACTTTTTCTGGCGTCCACGTTTCTCCGGATCGTTCCTCCGCCAGCTGTGCGGCGATCCGCACCTGTCGGGCGCGCGCGTCGCGCACGCCCATTTGCTCGTACTCGCGGTCGAGGCGCGTGAGCTTGTTCAGACGTTCATGCATGTGGACGGGCAGGCGGATCAGCGTGCCCTCGTCGTCGTAGCAGCGCGTGATGGACTGGCGCAGCCAGCACATCACGTACGTCGTGAAGCGACCAGCGCTCCGATCAAAGCGCTCGGCCGCTTTCAAAAAGCCGGTGACGCTCGCCATCGCGAGGTCGTCGACGGCAGGGCCGCGCGGGTGACGCTTCCAGAACAACAATGCCTGCTGGTACACGAGCCCTTTGTTTTTTTCCCAGAGCGCTGTGAGTGCCTGTCGGTCGCCACGTTGGAAGCGCGCGCAGAGCTGTTCGTTCGAGAGGCGCAGCAGCTTGCGGTCGACGAGCGCCTCCACAGGGATCGCCACGTCGTCGAACGTGGCGGGGCCGTCTGCGTCCGGCAGCGCATCGTCTTCGCCGGATCCATCGAACGTTTCCACGTCTTCCTGGTCTGCGTCGCCGTTGCTCTCCGCATCGTCCTCGTCGGGCTTCGCACCGTCGTCTGCTTGCGCTGCGCCGTCTGTGTCGCGCGCGGGCGGCAGCTCGTCGACGAGCTCGATGCCCGCGGCGTGGAGCTCGTCTGCGATGTCATACTGCACCTGCTTCTCGAGGTGCAGACGCGTGTCGAAAATCTCTTGGAAGGCATCGAACGTCAGACAGCGCGCTCGCACATACGGCCGCACGAGCGCTGCGAGCTTTTTCCGGTTCATGTCCTGTCACCTTCTTGTGCGTCTCTTTTTTTTCATCATTCGACAACGATGAGAAAAATCCTGTTGTGCGGCGGAAAAAAGAGGCGGCAAGGGCCAAAGCCCGTTGACAAACCGTCAGGCGTATGCTACATTTATGCCAAGAAAAAAGAAAAAATCATGACAACAGGAAAATATACGAATCCAAAAGGGGCGAGAATCATGGGAAAAACGGAAACCGCATCGCTTGCGGCGCAGGCCATCGACGGGATCGCGATGCCGGAGCGGATCGGGCGGCTGAAGGACGCGATGCTCGACGAGCCGCGCTACGTGTCGATCGAGCAGGCGCGCATCATCACGCGCGTGTACCAGGAGCATGAGGGCGAGCCGCGCATCCTCGTGCGCGCGCATGCGCTGGCGGCGGCGCTCCGGGGGCTCGCGATCCGCGTGACGCCGGGCGAGCTCGTCGTGGGCAACCGCACGGCGGGCGTGCGCGCGGGCGTCGTGTTCCCGGAGAGCGGCTGCCGCTGGGTCGATCGCGAGTTCGAGGACTTGCCGACGCGGCCGCAGGACCGCTTTCACGTCCGCGAAGAAGATATCCGCGAGTTCCGTAACGAGATCCTGCCGTATTGGAACGGCAAGTCGCTCGAGGACGTGCTGCGCGCGCGGGCGGGCGAGGAGATTGACGCCATCGCGCGCGTCGTGAAGATCAACCAGAAAGACCACGCGCAAGGCCACATCTGCCCGGACTGCCGCAAGTGGCTCGCGATGGGCCCCGCCGGCATCCGTAAGGACGCCGAGGAGCGCATGCAGGTTGCGACGGGCGCGGCGCGGGACTTTTACGAGGCCGTCGTCATCGTCATGGCGGGCGCGCAAGATTTCATGCACCGCTACGCCGGCCGCCTGCGCACGATGGCGCGCGGCGCGAAGTCGTCGAGCGTGCTGCGCGCGAATGCGGCGGCGGCCGCGCCAGCCTCCCGCGAGGCGGCGGTGCTCGAGGACGCGGGGCTGCCGATGCCGGAGAGCCGCGAGGAGCTGCTACTGGTCGCGGACATCTGCGCGGCCGTCGCCGAGCGGCCTCCCGAGACGTTCCACGAGGCCGTGCAGGCGCTGTGGTTCCTGTTCGTCATCCTCCAGATGGAGTCGAACGCGTCGTCGTTCTCGCCGGGCCGCCTCGACGAGATCCTCGCGCCGTATTATGAAAAAAGCCGCGCAGACGGCATGACGCAGGCGCGCGCGCTCGAGCTCCTCGAGTGCCTCTGGCTGAAGTTCAACCAGATCGTGTACCTGCGCAACCGCGGCAGCGCGAAATATTTCGCCGGCTTCCCGATCGGCTTCAACATCGCGGTCGGCGGCGTCGACGCGGACGGGCGCGACTACGTGAACGACGTGTCGTTCCTCTGCCTGCAGGCGCAGGCACACATCGGCCTGCCGCAGCCGAACCTTTCCGTGCGGCTGCACCCCGGTACGGGCGACCAGCTGCTGAAAAAAGCCGTCCGCGTCGTCGCGAAGGGCAGCGGCATGCCGCAGTTCTTCAACGACAAGGCCGTCATCCCTGCGTTCGAAGAGCTCGGTTTCTCCGAGCGCGAGGCGCGGGACTATGCCATCGTCGGCTGCGTCGAGCTCACGACGCAGGGCAACAACCTCGGCTGGAGCGACGCCGCGATGTTCAACCTCTGCAAGGCGCTCGAGCTCGCGCTCTCCGGCGGCAAAGACCTCCTCACGGGCGCGCAGCTCTCGCCGGACTTCGGCTCGCTCGCGACGTATGAAACGTTTGCGGATCTCGAGCACGCGCTCGCGCAGGAGATTGATTATTTCATGGAGCGCATGCTCCACGGCTGCGAAGAGGTCGAAAAAGCACACATCGCGCTGCTGCCGACGCCCTTCCTCTCGGGCGTCATCGACGACTGCATGGCAAAGGGCGTCGACGTCACGGCCGGCGGCGCGCGGCACAACCTCTCCGGCGTGCAGATGATCCAGGTCGCGAACCTCGCCGACAGCCTCGCGGCCATCAAGCAGCTCGTGTACGACGAACAGATTGTTCCACGTGAAACATTATTGGACGCGCTGCAGAAAAATTTCGAAGGCTACGACGTGCTGCGCGCGCGTCTGCTGAACAAAGTGCCGAAGTACGGCAACGACGTCGACTGGGTCGACGCACTCGGGGTCCGGTGGGCGCGGTATTTCCGCCAGAAGATCGGCGCGCACAAGAACTACCGCGGCGGCCCGTACCACACGGGCATGTACACCGTCTCGGCGCACGTCCCGATGGGCGCGAACGTCGGCGCGAGCCCCGACGGCCGCAAGGCGGGCGAGCCGCTCGCTGACGGCGGCATGTCGCCCGTCTACGGCCGCGACGTGGACGGCCCGACGGCGGTCTTGAAATCCGTCTCAAAGCTCGACAAGGAGCTCACGACGAACGGCGGCCTGCTGAACATGAAGTTCCTGCCAGAGTTCTTCCAGACGGAGGCGGGCGTCGACAAGTTCGCCGCGTTCCTGCGCACGTTCGTCGACCTCGAGATCCCGCACATCCAGTTCAACGTCGTGCGCCGCGAAGACCTCCTCGACGCGAAAGCCCACCCCGAAAAGCACCGCAGCCTCACCGTCCGCGTCGCCGGCTACACGGCCTACTTCACCGAGCTCGCCGGCGACCTGCAAAACGAGATCATCGCGAGGACGAGCTATGCGGGGGTGTGAGAAAAAATCAGATAGAGCGTACAAAACCGTCTCATCTGTTGCCGATCGTCGCATATACAGCAGCCTCTCCCTCCGGGAGAGGGGGACCGCGTCAGCGGTGGAGCGGGTGGCGAAGGTAGGGCAGAAGGAGTCTATCGGCGAAATGGCGAAGGAATGCAGGAACTCACAACTTCCTTCGACATTACCATCGCGCGTATTGTCACATCCTACCTCCGACACCCTTTCCGACCCCTGCGGGGCCACCTTCCCCGAAGGGGAAGGCACTTGGAAAAGCAACGGTCGCAGCCGAACCAGCGACTGTTTCATGCGAAAAGGGTGTGGCACGATCTTCGACGTCCGAAGATTCTCCACCCACGACGGCGCTGGCATCCGCACCACGGTGTTCTTCAAAGGCTGCCCGCTCACGTGCGCATGGTGTCATAATCCCGAAGGCATCAGCACGCGACGTCGCCCGTTGTTCTTCCCGAAGAAGTGCATCGGCTGCCATCTCTGCGAACAGACGGCGGAAGCGGCGGGGGAGCAGGTCGGTGCGACGAACGTTGTGGCCGAGGCGGCAGTCGGCGTGCAGACAGGTGGCGGGCAGGCTGGCGCAACTTCCCTCCGCGTGCGCGGCATCCCGTATCGCGCGGACGATGCGGCGAGCTGTGCCCTCTGGGCGCGCATCATTGCGGACTGCCCGGGCGACGCGCTGCGCTGGGACAGCCGCGTCGTCACGAGCACCGCGCTTGCGGACGAGCTCCTGCGCGACCTGCCGTTCTTCCGCCACGGCGGCGGCGTGACGCTGTCGGGCGGCGAGCCGCTGCTGCAGCCGGCGTTCGCGGCGGACGTGCTCGCCCGCGTGCAGGCAGCAGGTGTCCACACGGCCATCGAGACGGCGCTCGCCGTTCCGGCATCGCACCTCCAGCAGGTCTTGCCACACCTCGACCACGTCTTTGCGGATTGCAAGCTT
>Ga0256404_1007543_pt1 | contig 17110 bp, 23 predicted proteins | sample RumenRJG_01DNA_FD_185990 | JGI IMG/M metagenome (GOLD analysis project Ga0256404, IMG submission 185990) | Bovine rumen microbial communities from Lethbridge, Alberta, Canada - RJG_01 | ecosystem: Host-associated > Mammals > Digestive system > Stomach > Rumen | place: Canada: Alberta | collected...
TGATTTAATTATATAAGAAGAGAGGTGATTATTATAAATACTCTGAAGAGGTTTGAAGTGCATAGCCATTCTGAGTACTCCTAACCAACATCCGCTTACTTGACTGTATTAATAAAATTCCAGCACTTATTGATAGAGCAATCGAAATTGGACTTAGTGGAGTTGCTTTAACCGACCATGAATGCCTCTCGGGGGCGCCGCAAGCTAATTTTTATGCTCAAGATATTTTAAAAGAACATCCAGATTTTAAAGTTGCATTAGGTAATGAAATATACTTAACGCCTAATAGAGAAATGGGGCAAAAATATTATCATTTTATTTTGATTGCAAAAAATAAAACTGGTTTTAGAGCATTAAGAGAATTATCTTCAAGGGCGTGGATGAACAGCTATTGGGACAGAGGTCTTGAAAGAGTTCCAACAACTTATGATGAACTTGAAGAAATTGTTAATAAATATCCAAATGGTTTGATTGCAACAACTGCTTGTCTTGGTGGAGAGTTATCTTCACAAGTTTTAAATCTTATTAAAGCTGAAAAACATAATGATACAAATAGTATTACCGAAATTCATAATGATATTGTAAGATTTGTTTTATGGTGTAAAAAACTTTTTGGTGAAGATTTTTATATTGAATGTGCGCCAGGTCAGTCAAGTGAACAGATTGCGGTTAATAAACGCCTTAAATCTGTAGCCGCCGCATTTAAATGTAAAATGGTTCTTGGGTCAGATGCTCATTATCTTAAAAAAGAAGATAGATTTGTTCATAAAGCATATCTTAATTCAAAAGGTGGAGAACGTGAAGTTGATGCATTTTATGAATATACGTATCTTCAAGATGAAAATGATATAAAAGAAAATATTGCTTCATCTGAATTAAATTATGATGAATTAGTAAATAATTCATATGAAATATATAATAAGATTGAAAATTATGATATTAGACATAAACAAACTATTCCAAAAGTAGAAGTAAAAAATTATCTTCCATATGAAGATAAAAGTTTATCTCAATATCCAAATTTATATAATATGAAAATATCAAATGATAAATATGAAAGATATTGGATAAATGAATGTTTAATAAAATTAAAACAACTTAATAAAGATAATGATATTTATCTTTCTCGACTTGAAGAAGAAGCAGATATTAAAAAAACGATTAGTAAAAAGCTTGAAACTAATATGTTTAGTTATCCAATTACTCTTCAACATTATGTTGACTTATTTTGGGAATGTGGTAGTACAGTTGGTGCTGGTAGAGGTTCATCATGTTCAGGATTAAATCATTATCTTTTAGGTATTACTCAGCTTGACCCTATTCAGTGGGAGTTGCCATTTTGGAGATATCTCAATCGAGACCGTGTAGAACTTGGCGACATCGATATCGATCTGTGTCCAAGCAAAAGACCATTAATTCTTCAAGAAATAAAAAAGGAACGTGGTGCAAACTTTTCAAATGAAATTGATGAACTTTCAAGGAAAAATCTTGGATGTACTCTTATTGCCACTTTTGGAACCGAGGGAACAAAGAGTGCGATTCTTACAGCTTGTCGAGGATATAGGGGTCAAGGATCTGGATATACTGTATCTGGACCAACAAATGAAAATGAAGATGGATGGATAACTGATTATCGAGATGGAATAGATGTTGATACTGCACAATATCTTTCATCATTAATTCCTAGTGAAAGAGGATTTTTATGGCCGCTTAAAGATGTTGTTTATGGCAACAAAGATAAAGATAGAAAACCTATCACGGCTTTTATCAATGAAATAAATAAATATCCTGGTCTTTTAGATATTGCAATGGCAATAGAAGGAATAGTTAATAAACGTTCTAGTCACGCTTCTGGTGTTATTCTTTTTGACGAAGATCCATATGAATTTGGATGTTTCATGAAGACTCCAAAAGGTGAAATTATTACACAATGGGATCTTCATAATTGTGAAGCATGTGGTATGACAAAGTATGATTTTCTTGTAACAGAAGTACAAGACAAAATTGCAGAAACTATTAGACTTCTTCAAAAATATAATAAAATTGATAGTAATTTAACACTAAGAGAAGTATATAATAAATATCTTCATCCAGAAGTTTTGCCATTAGATAAAAAAGAAATATGGAAAGCTCTACAAGAGGGTAGTGTATTAAATATATTTCAGTTTGATTCAGATGTCGGTTCTCAGGCGGCAAAAAAAATTAAACCAACGAATATTTTGGAGATGGCGGATGCCAATGGTTTGATGCGTCTTATGACCGCAGAAAAAGGCGCAGAAACACCAATGGAAAAATATATTCGTTATAAAAATAATTTATCATTATGGTATCAAGAAATGGATCGAGCTGGTTTAACAAAAGAAGAGCAAACTGCGGTTGAACCATATTTTAAACAATCTTATGGAGTACCTCCATCTCAGGAACAGTTAATGCGAATGTTGATGGATGATAAAATCTGTGGTTTCTCTCTTAAAGAAGCAAACGCCGCACGCAAGATTGTTGGTAAAAAACAAATGGCAAAAATTCCAGAATTGCATCAACAAATTTTGGATAAGGCAACAAGTCCTGCTCTTGGTAAATATATTTGGGAATGTGGTGTTGGACCTCAGATGGGGTATTCATTCTCAATTATTCACGCTCTTGCGTATTCATTTATCGGAGTGCAAACAATTTATATTGCAACTCATTGGAATCCAATTTATTGGAATACAGCTTGTCTCATTGTTAATAGCGCATCTCTTGAAGATGAAGAAGATGATGACGATGATGGTAATACAAAAGATAAATCAACTGATTATTCCAAATTAGCAAAAGCCATTGGTGATATAACATCAAGAGGAATTAAGGTATCTCTAATTGATATTAATAAATCTGGTTTTAGTTTTGAACCAGATGAAATAAATAATGAAATTTTGTTTGGACTAAAAGGTGTTAATAAAATTGGTGGACCAGTAATTGATCAAATTATTAGCGGCCGCCCATATAAAGGTATTATTGATTTTATGAGCAGATGCCCATTAAATAAAACTCAAATGGTATCTTTAATTAAGTCAGGAGCCTTTGATAAGATTGATAATAAATGGGCATCAAAAATTTGTAAAGAAAATCCAAGATATGTAATTATGGCTTATTATATATCATTAATTTGCGATCCAAAGAAACGATTAACTTTACAAAACTTTAATGGATTGTTAAAAAGTGGATTAGTACCAGAAGAATTAAATAAACAAAAACAAGTATTTGTTTTTAATAAATTTCTTAAGGATAATAAAAAAGTTGGTAAATATTATGTGTTTGATGAAGGTTCATTAAATTTTTATTCACAATATTATGATTTAAATGAACTTGATGTTATTAATGGAATTACTTGTATTCTCCAAACAAAATGGGATAAAATCTATCAAAAAGAAATGGATGAAGCAAGAAATTGGTTAAAAGAAAATCAAAATGAAGTATTAAATCAATATAACAATTTGTTATTTAATGAAACATGGAATAAATATGCGACTGGAAATATTTCCGCATGGGAAATGGAAAGTTTGTGTTTTTACTATCATGAACATGAATTAGCTAATATTGATAAACATAAATATGGTATTGTTAATTTTTCAACTTTATCATATGAACCTGAAATAGATTATTTCTTCAAAAGAGCTGGTAGAGATATTCCAATCTTTAAATTATATAAAATTGCAGGAACAATTATTAGTAAAAATAATACAAAAGCATCGGTTATGGTTTTAACAACAGAAGGTGTTGTTAATGTAAAATTTACTAAAGAATATTATGCCATGTATAATCGTCAAATTTCAGAAGTACAAACAGATGGTAGTAAAAAAGTATTAGAAAAAGGATGGTTTTCTAGAGGAACCAAAATTATGGTAACAGGATATAGAAGAGAAGATACATTTGTTGCTAAAACTTATAAAACAACCTCAACACATCAATTATATAGAATTGTAAATATTAACGGTTCAAATATGACTTTAGAACATGAAAGAATTAATATAAAGGAGTAAATATGATTAAAGACTCTGGTGAAAGAACAGAATTTAACACTGGTGCAGTTAGAGATATGCATGAAGGGAAGGGAGATATGCTCTCTCTTCCTATGATGGCATTACTTAGATTGTCGCGTCACTATGAAGAAGGTGCAAAAAAATATGGACGTTTTAATTATTTAAAGGGTATTCCATTATCATCTTTTCTTGATTCAGCAGAAAGACATTTAGCTAAATACATTGCGGGGTGGGATGATGAAGATCATCTAGCAGCAGCCGCATTTAATATTTTAGGAGCATTGCAAATGGAAGAAGAATGTCCAGAAATGTGCGATTTGGAATGGAGAAAAGGAAAAAGAGAATTCCATTATCCAAAAAATGAAAACCCTATTCAAAATACAACTGATATTAAACCAACAATTACTTTTAGAGAGGAAATTGGTCAAAGATAATAAATCTTATTAAAATAATTTTAAATAATATAGACAACTTTAGATCATTTTTACTAAAACAGGAGGTTTTTTTATGATTACATTATATTCAACGAATTGCCCAAAATGTAATGTTCTAAAACAAAAACTTCAAAGTCTTAATATAGATTTTGAAATATCATATAACATAGATGAACTTATTGAATTAGGATTTATGGAAGCTCCTATTTTAAAAGTTAATGACCAATATTTAAATTTTTCTAAAGCTGTAAATTGGATAAAGGAGCAAAAATAAATTGAATATTACAATTAGATTAAATAAAAATTTTACAACAGCATATAACAGATTACAAGCTGAATATGGAACTGAAATTGCTAAAATTAATGGTTTCGCAGATGAGCAACTATCTTACAATGATTTTATTAGTAATTTTATTAATGAAACAACAGTTGCAGATGCTAGTATTGATGGCAATTCAAATGTTTCACATAAAGATATTGTAACACTATTAAATGAAATGCCAAAATCTCATAGAAAACTTTTAGCATTTAATAAAATTCATTATGAAATGCAAAAGAAGTACGGATTTAAGGCAGCAAATGAATGGTTAAAATTAGAATGGATTGGTGCATTATATATGCATGATTCTGATACATCTACATTTAAAAGTTATTGTTTTGCATATGATTTAAAAGAAGTTGCGGAAAAAGGATTATTTTTCTTAGGAAAAAATTTTAATGCAAAACCGCCGCAACATTTAGGTACTTTTGTTGATTTTGTAAAAGAATTTATCTCATACAATAGTAATAGAACTTCTGGTGCGGTCGGTTTACCTAATCTAATTCCATATATGTATTATTTTTGGAAAAAAGATATTGATAATAAATATTGGGAAGGCGATCCAGAAAGATATGCAGTTCAAAATTTTCAAAGATTTATTTATGCAGTAAATCAGCCTTATGTAAGAGATGGATCTCAATCTGCATTTACTAATACATCTGTATTTGATAGACCATATTTTGAAGCATTATTTGGTGGTAGTACTTTTCCTGATGGAACTTTTATGATTGATTATGAAGATGAAATCATTGAGTTTCAAAAATTATATATGAAGACCATGTCAGATATTCGTTCTGAAAATATGATGACATTCCCAGTTAGCACAATATCTTTATTATATCAAAATAATGATTTTGTAGATAAAGATTTTGCTGAATGGGCAATTAGACATAATATGAAATGGTCTGATAGTAACTTATTTGTCGATGATAGCGTTAATAGTCTTTCTAACTGTTGCAGATTAAAAAGTAATGTTAGAGACCTTGGTTATTTTAACTCTATCGGCGGAACTGCATTAAAGGTTGGTTCTGTTAAGGTAAATACAATTAATTTAGCAAGATTAGCATTAGATACCAGTTCAGAAGAAGAATATCTTAAAGAACTTGAAAGAAGAACAATTGTTTGTTTACAGGCTCTTGATTGTGTTAGACATATTATTAAAAGAAATGTTGAAAAAGGACTTCTTCCTAATTATAGTTATAAATTAATTGATTTTGAGCATTTATATAATACAATTGGTTTTTTAGGTATTTATGAAACTATGAAAGCTTTTGGATATACAAAACAAGATGAATTTGGTAATGTTTTTTATACAGAAGAAGCTTCTAAATTTGGTGAAAAAATTTTTGATGTAATTCATTCAACAGCAGATGCATTTATTGAAAAAATTGGTGCTGATTATAAAATAAATACTGAACAAATTCCAGGAGAAACAGCCGCAGATAAACTAATGAAAAAAGATAAATTCTTTTATCCAAATGCTAATATATATGATTTGCCACTTTATGGAAATCAATTTATTCCTCTTGGTATAAAAACAACTTTACAAGAAAGAATTAAGATTCAAGCTTTATTTGACCATTATTGTAATGGAGGTTCTATTTTACATGCAAATATAGATGCTCCATTCGATAGTTTTGATAAAGCTTGGAATATGGTAAAATATATCGCAGACCAAGGTGTCACATATTTTGCGTTTAATACAAAAATCCAAAGTTGTGAAGATAATCATGCTTTCTATGGAACTACCTGTCCAGTTTGCGGGAAAGCAATAGAAACTGAATATACAAGAATTGTTGGTTTTTATACTCCAATAAAATCATGGTCTACTCAAAGAAAATTAGAGTATAATATGAGAAGATGGGAAAAAGTAAATGATAGTTAAAGGATTAATTGATGAAGATTTTGTAAATTATAAAAAGCCCGCAATGGTAATTGAATTTCCTTATTGCACTTTTAAGTGTGATAAGGAATGCGGGCAACAAGTATGTCAAAATAGTGATTTAGTTAATGAACCTAATATTGAAATAGATTATGATAAATTATTAACTAGATATATTAATAATCCTATTACAAAAGCAATTGTAATGCAAGGATTAGAGCCTTTTGATTCTTTTTCTGATGTTATGAATTTAATACTTTGGCTTCGTGTAAAATATAAATGTTTAGATGATATAGTAATTTATACAGGATACACAAAAGAAGAAATTAATTGGTTTATAAAATATATTGAACAATATGAAAATATTATTATTAAATATGGAAGATACATTCCGAATCAAGAACCTCATCTCGATTCAATATTAGGTGTAAAATTATCATCAGATAATCAATATGCAGAAAAAATTAGTTAAGGTATAAAATATGAAATATTGCACTATAGAAAATGGTTGTATTATGTGTGATTATGAAATTTGCAATAGACAAGATTATAATCCACAATATAAAACAGTTAAAGAAGCTAAAGAAAAGGAACTTAATAATGAATAGTAATAATGTTTCACTTGGAACCCTTTATGATTTTAATAAGCAAATAATGTCAAAAGAAAATAAACTCAGTAAATCTAAAATTAATTCAATTAAACCAAAACTTGAAGAGTGGTTTAATTGGCAAATAGATAGTTATGCGATGTTACTCTGCCGCGAAAGACATGATTTTACAATATTTCATTTATATGAAAAACAAAATTCTAACCCTTGCGAAATTGCAGTAACAGAACTTATTGATTTGCTTAAAAATAGAGGAAATATTCTTTCTATTGAAAAAGACTCCAACACTATTAATAATTCTTGGGAAATTTGGCTAAATATTGATGGAGAGGCTTTTGCTTATTATTTATTTAATTGTGATGATTGGGTAATCCAATGTTAAAAAGGAGTTAATTTTTTATGAAGAAAATTATTGGAATTATTCATCCTTTCGATATATATCAAACTTTCTATGTCTATTAGGATGGAAATAAACTTGAAGTAGTCCAAACAAAAGTAAAAGATATACCAGATACTATTTTTGAATTGTCTCAAACTTATGATGTTTATCAAGTTGATTTATCTGGAGCGCAGCATTTTACAAAAGGATTGATTAAACAAATTCAAGAAAAAGAAATTACTAAATACAATGAAAATAAATTAATTATTAAATGTATTTAAAAATAAAGGAGATAAAAGGATGTCAAAATATTTAGTTAGTACAGTAGAAACCTATAGAGTTGATACAGAAGCAGAAGCAACAAGAGCCATTGAAGAAGCCAAAGCAGATAAATCTTATGTTCTTGGAAAATATACTAGTGAACACAAAGAGCAAAAATCAAAAGGCGAAGTTATTGATGAATATTGGAAACTTTCTTTAACAAAAATTTTTAATAATATTAAAGAACCCGATTCTACGGTAACTATTAATTATGAGGTAGACTAATAATGGCAAATATCAAAGTTAAAAAATTAAATGAATTTGCAAAACTTCCAACAAGGGGTTCTTCAGACGCGGCGGGTTATGATTTATATGCGGCGACTAACCAGATTCTTGATATTGCACCTCATTCTACTATAAAAGTTGGAACAGGTCTTTCTTTTGAATTGCCGGAAGGAACTTTTGCAGCAATATATGCGCGGTCAGGTATTGCTACTAAACGCGGTCTCCGTCCCGCAAATTGTGTCGGTATTTGTGATTCAGACTATCGAGGAGAATATATTGTCGCACTTCACAACGATACTGATGAAATGCAAAGTATTGAGCCTGGTGAAAGAATTGCTCAAATGATTCTTCTTCCATATATTGAAATGAAATTTAATGAAGTAGATGAGCTTTCCAATACAGAACGCGGTGAAGGTGGGTTCGGCAATTCAGGTCGTTTTTAACCAAAAATTTTGGATTTTCAGGACAAAAATAAACAATTCTTCTTTTAAAATTTTTAATAATAATAGAAAATAAAAAGGAGAGTTTATTTTATGATAGAAAAAAACTATAAAGTTTATATACATAAAAATACTATTAATGGGAAAATGTATATAGGCCAGACAAAACAATCTTTAGCAAGACGTTTTAGAAATGGAGAAGGATATATAAAATGCCCACATTTTTATGCTGCAATTCAAAAATATGGATGGGATAATTTTGAACATTATATTTACAAAGATAATCTTTCTCAATAGCAAGCTAATTAGTTAGAAAAAGAACTAATTTAGAAATATCATACTCAAAATCCAAAATTTGGTTATAATATTGCTACGGGTGGAAATAATATTGTTCCATCTGAAATTATCAGTCAAAATAATATTAAAAATTGGAATAGTGGAATTTATGACAAGATAAAAAATAAAATTTTTTGCGTTGAATTAGATAGATACTTTGAAAGTGCTCTTGAAGCACAAAGACAAATAAAAGTTGACAATAGTTCAATTCAAAAAGCATGTAAAGGAAAAGCTAGATATGCTGGTTTAATAAATGGAATTCCTTTACACTGGTTATTTGCTGAATAGGTTTCAGATGATAAAATTAAAGAATTAAAAAATAGAACAGAAAAAATAACAATAGGATTTCCTTTGTATTGCGTTGAATTAGATTAGTATTTTAAAAGTGCTGCTGAAGCTTCAAAAAAATATAAAATTGATGCATCATCGATTCGCAAAGCAGCAAGAGGTATTAATAAAAGTGCTGGTCGCCATCCGATTACAAACGAAAAACTTCATTGGAAATAGCTATAAAAAAAAATAAAGGGCAGATGATTAAATCATCTGCCCTCTTTTTTATTCACTCATTGGTAAATTTGTTTTAATATTTCTACCACCATTTGCATATGTGGCAAAATCAACAACTGCTTTGAATTGTTTTGGATCAAAATTCTCTACAATCTTAGCAGCGGCTTCCGCATTTGCAGGTAAGTCATCAATTAATTGACTAATCAACGCCCCCGCACTCATTCTATGTGCAGAACTTGCTTCCTTAATAGCATTAAGTTGTGCAAAAAGTTCATTATATTCATCTTCATTTATTGCTTGGAAAAATGGTTCATAAAATCCATTACTTTTTAATGTATCATATAACTTAAATTCATCTTCTCTTTGTTTTTCAGTAAATGAAATATTTGTATACATATAAACTAAATTTAATTCAAAATATAAATTTAATTTAAATTCATTATAAGCACCATTCTCCATTGACTTTTGTAATGTTACCATTAACAAATCATACTTATCCTGTGCGGGAAGATACTGAAGGACTTCTACCTTCTGCCCGCCAAAATCAAAAGTTTTTACAGAAGTATTAACTTTTAACTTCATATTTGCATAAGATACTTTCATATTTAATTCTCCTTTTAACTCTAAATAAAAAATTATTGTAATTTACTAAAAAATTGCTCAAAAGCATTTGCTATGTCATTACTTAAATCTTTCTAAATCTCAGTAATAGTATTCTAAGTAGATGATTTTTGTAATAATAATTTTGATAGAGATTCTTTTATTGTCTATGTATTTGTAGAATTTAATGCATTATAAAAATTCTCAATTGATTTTCTTATTGTTTTATAACTAGTTAAAGATGGATTGGAACCAAGAAAACTTTTTATTTGATTCATTAAAAAGTCACCACCAGAATAAAAAGGATTAGTATTACTTTTTACCTATTTGTATAATGCAAAAAGATCCTATCCTTTTACAGGTTGTCTACGAGGATGATAAAAATTATTTTGTCCATTATTTAATCTTGCCTTAGCAAGAATATATAATTCAGTTAAATTACCTGCATTTGGCATATTAGAATCTATACTTATATTAGCTAAATTAGCAATATTTTTTTTAGCAATTGTCTCATCAGTAAAATATTTTCCTATTGCAGAAAAAATACTAGAAGATTTAGGACTATTATGCACATTTAGTATTTCAATACTAAAAACTTTAGTCTCACTCTCAGTAGAATTATCTTTATTAATTTTTAATTCAAAATCATACCATTTTCCAGCATTTTGATGTCTTTGTAAAGTCTAAATATATGATTTAAATAATTTTCCATTTGAAAACTCTTGTCGAGTACCTAGTCTATCATTAGTTAAAACGAAAGAGCTACAATTTTGAGAAATTTTTATTTGCATTCCTTGTCCTTGTATAGATACAATTAATTCTCTTAATTTAGGAATAATTCCAGAAATTCTAATATTATCTCCATCTCTCTTTAAACCAGTAATAACTCCAGACTAATTTTTTATTAAATCTATAAAAGATGCTGACCCCAATGTAAGAGTTTGAATATTAACAAAATCTTTTGTATTTGTTCTAATAACAAAAGTGTAATTAATTTCTCCTAAATTTCCTAAAATAAATTTTCTAAACTATAAAATATACTAATATGCATTAAAATATTCCTAAATACTGTCTGTATTTGATAATTTATTTTTATAATCTAAAAAACCAGTTTTATAATCAATTAATCTTTTTTCTATCTAATCTTTTGTCATATTAGTATAATAATTTAATCCATCCTACTATAATCCATTTTTTATTTTTGATTGAATACCTGAAAAAATAACTTTTCTATTTTCTTCATGATCATGATAAATAGTTGCTTCCATGTTTCTATATACCACCAATCTAATAAAAAAATGGGAGGATTATATAATAACCCTCCCTATTTTATTTTAATTAATCATCAACCCTGCGTTGGGGTATCGCCCTCGTATTCATCATCTGCACCGTCGACAGAATCACCATATCTGGTCACAGTACCATCGGTTTCAACTCTCGGAATAGATTCCTCAATCATGAAGCCAGTTGGATGTGGGAACAAAGGTTTAGCTTCATACTTAGCTTCTGTTGCATCATCAACAACCTGGATAGCACAAAGAACTTTATTAGTCTTATTGAAGTATGTATATCCAGGGAACACGTCCATAGTAAATGTAAAGGTACTTGGATCACCAGTAGAAGCCATAGAGAAAGTAAAGTTAGACTGAATCTTAACATTCGGGAATGTAAGGTTAGCAGGTAAATCTTTACCATCAGACTGACGTCTGAACAGAGTATCTGCTTCTACATAGTAGTATCCACCAAAGTGTTCTGCATCGATCTGAAGTTCGGAAACAGTTCCTTCTTTCTTGAGTACATAATAGTCAACCATGACTGCGCCAGTAAGACCAGCAACATTACCATGAGTTAATTTCTTACCAGTGCTATCAACACTCCATCCAGAAAGAACTTCACCAGTTAAATCACCATAAGAATCAAGTTTCATAATATAAATTGGAGCAGTTGGGCAAATCTTTTCAGTAGACTCCAAAGCGTCATTTAAATCAATTTCAAGTCCACCGCCAGTAGCAGCACCAATAACAGCATTAGTTGTCTGATGGAAGTGAACTTCTTTAGTGGAATCAGCCGCACCCTTAATAACTCCAGCACCAGATAACATAGCAAAACTAATAGGAGAAAGAAGAGCATCTTCAACTGTGAAAGTTAAAGTTTTCTCACCTTCCCAAGCAATTAAACGAGTATTACCACGACCACCAGTAGCATAAACAGTGGTTGCAGCACCTTCCATAGAAGATGTTTTTGCGGTATCCAGATAAAAAACTGGCTGACCTTTTGCGAAAGTCTGGTTACCAATTCTTTGTTCATTTTTGGCTCTGAACACTACATTAGCAATTTCACGTACACCAAATTTCATTTGGATTTCCTCCTTATATTTTGTACAAAATATTTATTGTTTCAATTTAATTTTTTACTCATGGATATCTTTTAACCAATCTTCAGGATCTTCCATACCAGTCGCTCCCGCAATTCTATATTTTTCCCAAGCGTCATAATGCATTTTTAACATATATCGGTTAAATTCATCCATTAATTGATAAACAGTATAATTCATTAAAATATTTATATCTTTTTGTTCTCCAACAGCAAGAATAGATACATACCTACTTAAAATAGAAATTTTAGTTTGCGGCGCCAGCTTCGCCTTTTTCTATCTTCCTTTTTTAAGCTGATTTGCAATCTTCTTAGCTAAAGCACCATCTGGATTATACTATTTATTTTCCTTGCTAGTAAGACAAAACATATTAATTACAATTTCCTTAAAACTTTCAAAATTTTCTTCATTAATTTCTTTAATTTCATTAGTCTAATAATTTTGTAATTGAATTGTCTTATTATTCAACAAAATTTTATCTGTTGGAAATAATAATGCAAGAAGAGATACAAGATTTAATTGAGCTTGTTGAGATTCCAAACTTTTTTCTTGTATCATCATCATTATTATATTAAAATTTGACTTATTTAATAAATCAACTTTGTCCTAATCTGGTAAAATTTCTTTATCAAATTTTAATAATTCACATGCAGACCAAAAATGCCCTTCAGTAATATAAGCTATTTCTTTTATACGCGGTTGATGAATTGTTAATCTTGCTTCTAAAAAAGGAAGATCGTTACCAGATAATAAAAGCAAATCATCAATATTTTTCATCTTTCTATCCAGTCATGAGAACTTGGCAAAACATCATCTGTTCCATGAATTGCAGAATATGATAAAGTATAACCAGATAAAGTTTCATCAAGGACTAATTCATTACACCCCGTGAATTGGAAAGTTCCTATTCCAGATAGTCTAGCCTTATTTAAAATACCGTCAATATAGCCAGCTATCTTTAAAGGTCTAATTCTAAAATTACCAAGATCCCAACAATCTGTATGACATAATATATCAATATAAACATTGCAATCACGAAATTCTGGATTATTTTGATTAGTAGTAAAATTGTCAAAAGAAAAAATTAAATAACTTTTAATTTCTTCATGTTCAGGCATTTTTACTTTAGGTTCAAATTTAATATAACCATCATCTCGTAATTTTGCTAAACTCATATCTTTTATTGCATTTTTATATACTTCACTTGTTTTATTATCTAAACAATCTTTTGTATTAATTACCAATAATTTTTTTAACTCATCACTATATGGTTGACTTTCTATAAAAAGTCTTCGTAAAATTTCTTCTAAATCTTTTTCACAAGATAAAAATGATGAAGTAAAATCAACTGGTCTTAAAGCCAAATCTTTTTTCATATGTTTTGTCTACTCCTTTTATCTCTTATATAGCAATGACTTTTACATCTAATGTAATATCATCCTATCCATCAACTCTATATATTAAAGTAAAAGTTCCAACCTTATCAATAGTAATACTCAATGGAATAATTTTTAAGGAACTCTTTAAATCTTGTTCTTTATTATCCCATTTTAAATACCAATGTCCATTTTCAGCATTATGAATTTCATAATATGCTTTACTGTATCTCTAAACAGTAGTGGGTCCATCAATGTAAGCGGCTGCCGCATCTATAGGATTTTGTTCACTGGTATTTGTAGAATTTTCAGTCTAAACCGCATCAGCTATTGAATTTTCAAAATATTCATCTAAAAATACTTGAATAATTCCATCGCCATAATATGGATCTACGCCAACAACTTGCCAAGTTTTTTCTGTATTATATCTTGGGTCTAAAACTTTTACTGTTTTAAATCTTTCAAAATAATTATTAGTATTTTCATCAGCGGTAATGTACATAACCAATGAATAATTTAAAGTATTCCATTCAATACCAGATTTTTGAGTCCATTCAATAGACGTTTCAACAGGACCACGAATATAAACCCAATAAGAATTATTTCCAATTTTTATTTCTTGATCGCATCTACGAATTTCTGACCTAAAATAAGCATCTTCTTCTATATACTATAAATATACTAACCAATGTGTATTTGTCTATTTCCAAGTAAAAACATCACCTGTTTTTATATTTATATCAATTTCGCTCTATGAAGTTTTCCCAATTCTTGGAGCATTTAAACAAATATCCTTATATGGAATAGAAATAATTTTATTATCATAAGCAGGCTTGTTTTTATCTGGATTAATTAAACATCTAAATTCTTTTCCATCTGATAAAATTGCCGTAGCAGCTTGGTAAGAATATAATAAAGCTCTTTTTAAGCTTCTTAATTTATCATTGATAAATCTTTGTTCTTGATTCCCGCCTTGATATTGCAATCTTTTATTTAATAATTCTAAGGACATTTTACATCTCCTTTACAAATTATTACTTTTTGCAACTCATTCATCAATCCTAAACATTCAAAAATTGTCCTTCTATAACAAGAAAAATCTTCATCATCAATTAATGAATAAAGTCCTTCTAGCTTACTTAATAATGGAAAAAAAATTTCTGAATAATTATTATTCATTAATCTTTGCATTCCAGCAAGCTATTCTAATATTGTTTCTAAAGGCTTTTCCCAATCTTCCTATTCTTCTCTGATTGGTAAAAGCTTATATACTTGATTTATAAGATTTTGTAATCTATTAGAAATATCTTCATCAAGTATTTTTATATTATATTTTAAAATCACATTTTTACCCTCCAGAAAAGTTATTTTTCAATAATAAAACCAATTTCACCAACTGTAACCTAAGAACATCCAGCTGGAGGAGTAAATTGTCCAGCTGAATGTTTTAAATATAATTTTAATGATCCACCGCCAGTTCCAACTGCGGTTGTTCCATCTGCTTTATGAAAAATTTTTCCTGAAAAAACATCTGATTCTACAGCTGTAGTATTAGTTAAATCTATGAGGGTTCTATCTTTATATATTATTTTATTTAAAGCCATTATTACCCCTCCTAAACTGTACTTGATATATATGCTGTATTACCCCCATAGGTATTTGATACCTATTGATAATCAGATGTTATATTTTCTTCTAATACAAACCAATAATCTCCTGTAGTTTGATTTGAAGGTTGTGTTGAAGAAACTTCCATAAAATGAGCATTTGCAGGTACATCAGTATTAACAGTGTGAGTTGTACTAAGTGTTATAGCACTATTGGCGTATGAACTCGTAAGCCCAGATCCCGCAATAATTTTTGTATATGATTCTCTAACGATAACAGACCATTTATTTGCCGATGTTAATGTATAAACATAAACCTGATCGCCTTGTTGAGTGGCACTATGAGATGATACTGATCTATAATACTGAAATTCAACGCTAGTAGGGTTTGTAGTATTATTTACATACGCCATGAATGCAAGTCTTGTCTGAGAACCAGTTGCTGGATTTGCATTTGATGATGCTCTACAATAAACTATTTTTTTAGCATTATATGCAGTAAGAAAATCATTCCACGTACTTTTTCCATATTCAAGTATTGTCATCCCAGTAATATAACCGCTAGTTGAATCTTTTAAATTGTATTCATCTCCATTTGGGAGTATGATTTTGGAAATATCAGCCATCTGATACCTCCTTTCATCAACTTACTGTAACTGTCTTTGAAGTACCTGTAAATGTAGGCTGAGATACGGTACCTGCCGCAGTAGTTGTTCCAGAAAGTTGAGCCTTTGTACCTGTAAAAGTAGGTTGAGAAACAGAACCATTTGGAGTACCAGAAGTAGAAACATTTCCTTCAGTACCAGTAAATATAGCAGAAAAAGTATTTGGTACAGCAATATTACCTGTTACAAGTCTTGCTCCAGTTCCAGTAAAAGTTGGCGCTGTAGCCTAGTATATAGCATCGCCTGTTTTTACTGTAGCATTAGTTATTGTAATTGAATCTCCAGTTGTATATCCTAATTGATATAAACTTAAAGTTTCATTAGTGACACTATAATATGTTAATGAATTATCAGGCGCAGTTGCTCCTGGGGCAGCAGCAACTACAGTTTTTGCTACAGTAACACTTGAAGGATTATGAATTGTTGTTGTACTACCTGCTGTTTTTACATTAATTGTAGGTGCGGTAACATTTCCCTCGGGTGTATAAGTAGCTTCTCCGGAAGCAGCTTTGCTAACTATTGCTGTTTTATTAGTAATTCCATTTGTTGTTACTGTAACAGTTCCTTCTGGAGTAAAAGAACCTGAAAAGGTTGAATTTGAACCTGTAAAATTTGGTTGACTAACAGTGCCTTTTGGCTGATAATTTCCATTAGTATTATCTGCTGCAGTAATAGTTACTGTTGCACTAGAACCAGTGAAAGTAGGCTGAGAAATAGTCCCTTCAGGTGTATAAGTTCCAGTAGCAGAATTCTTATAAGCTAAGGTTCCTAAAGAATCTAGATTTCCTAATTCATGCCAAGTTCCATCTGGCCCCCAAATAAACTATTCTGTTCCATAAAAAAATAATTGACCAGTACCTGGAGTAACAGCTTCTCCTTCTATTGTGGGTGTTTCACTTCCTCCATCTGTAATTTCTGTAGTAGAAACACCCATAAAAATAACTGCATCTCCGCCAACTAAAGCTTGTATTTGAGATCTTGCTTCTGCGTCTTTTATATAATAAGTTTGACCACTTGG
>Ga0256404_1007544_pt1 | contig 17104 bp, 14 predicted proteins | sample RumenRJG_01DNA_FD_185990 | JGI IMG/M metagenome (GOLD analysis project Ga0256404, IMG submission 185990) | Bovine rumen microbial communities from Lethbridge, Alberta, Canada - RJG_01 | ecosystem: Host-associated > Mammals > Digestive system > Stomach > Rumen | place: Canada: Alberta | collected...
CCTGAACTTCCTGCGAGATTTCTCACTCAATAAGAATGCTGAGTGAGTGACACCAAAAAAGTCAGGAAAATAGCGGGTTTCCAGGCAAAAACAGTTGTGAAAATTCCAGAGAAATGGTATAATAATGAGTGATAAGTAGCGCTCAATTATTTATCCAAAAGAGGTGCCAAATGTATCTGGATTTCACGGTTCCGATACCGGATCTGCCCGGAAAAATCGGGCGATTTAAGAAGGGAAATACGACATATATAAGGTATGTTGCAGGACGTCAGTACCATGCTGACAGGAAGTACAACATACCGAATCATAAGATCATTGGGAAGGCCATCCCGGATGATCCCTCCCAGATGATCCCGAATGAAAATTTCCTGAAATACTTCGGTGATACAGACCTTCCGGTATTAAAAAGAGACATTTCAAGAAGCAGCTGCCTGCGTATCGGAGCATTTCTGGTCATCCGGAAGATCATGGAGGACTACAGCCTCCCACAGATGCTGGCGAAATATCTGGGGGCAAAGGATTGCGGGCTGTTCCTTGACCTGTGCGCGTACTCGATTGTCTGTGAGAATAATGCCGGACAGTATTATCCGATGTATGCGTATAATCATCCACTCTTTACGGAGAAGATGCATATATACAGTGACACAAAGGTCTCCGATTTCTTTGCTTCCATTACAGATGACCAGAGCGTCGGGTTCCTGAATGAATGGAATGCGACAAAGGACCATCGGGAAAAGATCTATATTTCTTATGATTCGACCAATAAGAACTGCCAGTCCGGTGATATCGAAATGGTTGAATTCGGTCATGCAAAAGATCCGAGGGACCTGCCGATCTTCAACTATGCGGTAGCCTATGACACAAACAACCGGGAGCCACTGTTTTATGAACAATACCCGGGGAGCATCGTGGATGTTTCACAACTGCAGTTCATGCTGGAAAAAGCAAGGGGATACGGTTATAAACGGGTCGGATTTATCCTTGACCGTGGATATTTCAGCAAAGAAAACATCCGATACATGGATCAGTGCGGCTATGATTTCGTGATCATGGTCAAAGGCATGGCTTCTTTTGTCAGAACCCTGATCCTTGAAAACAAAGGGAAGTTTGAGAATAAACGGGAATGCAGTATCCGGAAGTATAAAACGTACGGCATGACGGTCCGGCATCAGCTGTACGCTTCGGATGAAGAAGAAAGGTATTTCCACCTGTATTACTCTGATCAGAAGGCAAGCGCACAGCGCGAACAGGTCGAAGCAAAGATCGACCGGATGGCAAATCACCTGAATAAACTGAAAGGAAAAGCCGTTACGATCGGGGAAGGATACCGCCAGTACTTTGAATTGTTTATTCATGAGGAAGACGGGGTTTTCCTTTTTGCAAAAGAGAAAGAAGAAGTAATAGAGAAGGAACGCGACCTGTGCGGTTACTTCGTCATTGTTACCTCGAAAAAGATGTCTGCAAAGGAGGCACTGGAACTATACAAGAGCAGAGATGCGTCAGAAAAACTGTTCTCCGGAGATAAGAGTTATCTGGGGAATAAGAGCTTGCGGGTCCAGTCCGATGAGGCGGCGGCAGGGAAAATCTTCACTGAATTCATTGCCCTGATCGTCCGGTGCAGGATGTACACGATGCTGAAGGACGAGTTGGAGAAGCTGGAAACAAAGCCGAATTACATGACAGTGCCTGCAGCGATCCGGGAACTGGAAAAGATAGAACTGGTCAGAGGACTGGATGGCAGGTACCGAATGGATCATGCAGTGACAGCGACACAGAAAACGATCCTGGGCGCGTTCCGAATGGATGCAAGATCTGTAAAAAACAGGGCCAATGAACTCAGTGAACTGCTGGCAGGGATCGGGGAATAACGGAGGAAAGACGCATGGCAAGAGCAAGAAAAACCATTACGCTTGATGAAAAGATAGAGAAAGCACAGGATGCTGTCGAGAAGACAAAGGCCAGATACGATGCTGCCGTCCAAGAACTTCGTGCTCTGCTGGAAAAGAAAGATGCACAGAGGAAGCAGGAACTGCTGAAAGCGGTAGAGAACAGTCCCAGATCATTCGATGAGATCATGGCATTTTTGAAGGCGGAGGAATAATCGATGACTTTATCACAGGAAGATGGACAATTGTATTATAAGTTATGGCTGCCGCTGCTCGACTATGTGAATAAGAAGTATCGTGTCAACCGAAAACTGAAGAGTATCGCGACAGCAAAGGAACTGGATCCGGCAGAAGTGAAAAAGGTGGCGAATAAGCTGTGGTCAGACGTCGCTATCATTGACGATTATCTGAAGGAGAACAATGATCTGCCGGAGGTTCACAGGAAGATTATTCAAAGCTGGAAGCGGCGGGTTCAGGGAAGATTCATGATGGAACGGCACCTGAAAAAAGGAACTATCTTCATCTCTATGGAAGATGGAGAGGTGTATCAGGTGAGCGGTATAATATCGAGTTGGGAAGAGATGTTTTTTGGAGCCCCCATGCCGCTGATAATCGAAGCAACGTTTATGCCGTTCCGGGATGTTATCATATCAGACGGTCTGGTAATGCCTTACAACATCCTTATAGGTGGTGGTATGAAACGGCTGTTTAAGGATTCATATATGGCTGCAAAAAAGAGCGGCCAGATACACCGGTCGCTCTAAGAATGTGGATTGAGTGAGAAAAAAACAGGAAGTACAGGTAGTTCAGCACCGAATGCCGATCTCTGCCATCCATTCTACGAAGCTGTCTGCCTCGTCAGGAACAAAGAACTTCTTCGGAGAAGATGTCCCCAAAAGCTGGGTCCTGCTGCCATCACGCCATTCAGCCTTGCGCGCTGCAGATGTACTTCCGGAATAATTGTTCTTTACAATATGACCTTCTGACATTTCATCTTCCCCCGTTTCTGGCACTCACGCCAAGAACGATTATACTAGTTTTCGTAAGGTTTCGAAATGTCTTGTGTCTACTTGTAAGAAATTCGTATTATTTTGTTCGATTTGTTTTTCTCCAGGCGTAAAGCATCAACTATTCTTATCCGCCAGCCACTCCCCTGTTGTCAGGTCAATATAATCACTGAGTTTAATTGTTCCCTTATAGTCATCACCATATTCTCCGGCCTCAGTCTGCCTGTCGAGTTTAAAGGAGATATTATAATACTTGCCGGTCTTTGTCTTGCGAATGAGATTGAGTTTCTGCATCATTTGTATACACTTTTTGTGGCTTTCCATATCATCACAATTCATATAGAAGCAAGCCACCCCTGTATTTGTCCTTTCGGCAATCTCAACCTGAGTATGTTTTGCCTCCTTTACGGTGCCAAACTCGACTGCCGCAGAACAAATCCCCACGAAATGATCTGCTGTAACAGCATTAAAGAAGACCATCCATTTTCCAACCTTGTTTTTATCAAAGCCTGTTGGCGTATTTATGTAATACGTCCAAGGCCCTCTGTTTGCACGAAGTAGCATTATTTTCACCTATTTGAGTTTCGGATACAGATCAAGCGTTTTCATAGTATACACTATAGGTCCTCCGAATAGCTTCGCGGCCTGTCGAAGATGATACTTCTTCAGAAGAGAACGTCCTGTTCGGTGCGACATATAGTCGATTAACCGGCCCTTGTCATAGAGATCCAGCCCTTCCTGCTCCCACACCCAGGCCAGACAGACAACAGCCCGTTCAATCTCGGTAGTAGAGCCGGTCCAGGCTGCAGCCTCTTCAGGAGTCCTGTATCCGTACCTTGCGGCGTATACCGGATGATAGTCCTTCACAAAATACCCCTTCGGCACACGCTCAATCTCCCCGGATAAGATCATCTTGTAGCTTTTTATAATCTCCTCACTGGGGCTGTATGGAAACAGCTCCGGATACGCAAAACTCACAATATACTGCGGGTCCAGCCCATCATCCAAACGCCGGCGAACTCCATTGTAACTACGCTCCTCCCGGAAGACGACGTTTGCCTCATAGGGAATCCGCAGACCATATCGTATCAGATGCCGCAGCTTCAGCTCTGAGAGTTTCTTCAGCGTCAATTCCTGATATGCCTCTTCAGGAGTCCATCCGGCATACTTCTCAATGGCGTACCTGATTATTTCCCTGATGACATCTTCATTCTCGTCGCAGTAAATCCTGTAATACGAACGCGGTTTCTCCGGATCCCCGGAGTACTGATGCTCGAGGATGGCTCTGTCAATCTTTTCTTTTTCACCGCGCATCATGGCATCGTATTCCCGATACCCGTACCAGTCATCGAAATACTTCATTTGAATCCCTGTAAATTCCAAATATCAACAGTTCATGCTATATCAAGGCTCTTCAAAGTATTTAGTTCGGAACTCCTCTGCAGCATGTTCTCTACTGACATCAACAATATATCCGGAATTTTCATAGCGAAAGATGCTAAAAGTTGCTATGTTAGAGTACTTTTCTGGCCCATAATGACGGAGCGCAAAGGTTACTAAGCATGAGCTGGATGCATCAAGACCGGCATCAACGAACCGATATAGAGCTGAACCACCAACCCTATCAGATATAGTAATTCTTTCAGCATTCATCTCATACCTTCTTTTATCGTGACAACTGTCAAACTTCTTATCAACAAGATAATAAAAGTCTATATGGTCATGATATCCATGGTCTTCTACTTTTTCGATCATGTCTACATGCAGCGCATCGTCATCGCCATCCGGACAGCTCAGGTTATTCTCCTCGATAAACTCTGCAAGTGCGCGATAGGCGCTTTCGATGTTATCAAAGGAACCGTCTAATACCGTAAACCCCTTCTCATTCTTTACAAACTTTCTCATCGCAGCCTCCTTGTCTCTGCATAATCAACAAATTGCACAACAGGTTTAGCCATACGCGATGCAAGTCCTATGTCGGTGTCTAATAAGCCGAATTCAGGTATTCACTTGTAATTTTTCCTGCCTCTTCCATGTACACGCTATTGAGTTTCATAGCCCAGTCTTGATACTCACTGTACTTACCGGAACCTCCGATGAACATATATTCAGCCATCTTCTCGGTTCCCTCGGTCGATATTTCTGCCAGTTTCTCCACCTTGCTGTTGCTGAGTTCAGCTAGTCCTTCTAATCCCTTGGTATTATTCTTGGCTTCGGTTCTATACTCTTCTATCAGCTTTGGTGTGGCCTCTTTCAGCTTCTGAGAGTATTCGTTATATATACCTTCATATCCAACTCCTTGACTTGTTTCAGGCTCGTTATCAGTCCCTATATTCTCTCCTTTTGTTTCCTCAATATCCTTGTTTTTGTCATTGTCGCTTACAGATGATTTAAGTATTCTATCAAATACCTCGAACATATCGTATTTTGAATTAGCCGTCTGCATAGCAGAAACTATTAAAACCAAATCATCAGAATTAAAAACACTAACGCTTCGCATGTAGCTAGGTATTTTATCTTCGCTGAAATCTAAATACATCGTAACCATATGCGCATCAAAACCAGCAACCGTGGAGTCTTGTGAACTTAGAATTCTTACGTTATCCATACCAGACTGCGTTTCCCAAAAATGGTGCGCAAATATGTACTTCATTTCATTTAATGATACACCGGCTTCACTGCTAGAAGCTGTCGTATAAGTAAAATGTATCATGTATTTCGAACCATCGTTAGGATCAACATACATAAAAACATCCTCATTGTCGTTTTCTATATTATGTTGAAAACACTGAGGGATTAAGAATTCGATTCCTGCCCTTTCAATTCTTGTTGAATTCTCTAAACTGATGTTTGGCAAGGCCTCTTTTTCTGGAAGTTCCTCTATTATAAAAACTGCACTTTCCATTATTTGAGAATATGTATTCTCAGACAGTTTTTCATCATTATCACTGACCTTAAGCAATGCTTGCTCTGAAAAATCCTGAAGTGTCGTTTGTAAGGAGAATAAACCTGAATCATTCTTCCTTCTTGTATTAAAATAAAAGCTCTCCTCACCTTTACGGTCACTCATTGTTACAAGACCCGCGTCGTATTTCCAGTCCCCCCTTACCTTTTCAGAAGATGGAAACATCGCTTCTGCCCTTCCATTTGCATGAAAAGAGAATACTATCCCGTCAAGACTCGCATACGTTCCCACATACTCGGGATTAACATCCGGATTCTCTGCTTCTTCCTCCGTGGTTGTTTCCTTTTCTATCTTGTTCTTCTTCTCGGATTCTGTCTTGGTTGATTTAGAGCCACATCCACACATTAGAACCATTAAAATTAGTAACAGTAATCCTAAGCCAGAGTACCATCTCTTCATATTAATCCCCCCATTAATTCAGCAGATAATACTTAACACTTCAATGGACTGAATAGTCATCTCGCCAGAAAAGCCTACACAATCCTATTTTATGAAGACATGCTTCACCGCATTCTCCACTACTTTTACTGCCTTGTTGACAGCATAGTTCTCTGCGTCTTTCGTGACCTTCTTATAAGCCTTGACAGCAACCGCACCAACTCCAGCTGCAGCAACTCCCCCAGCGGCTTTTGCCTTTTTCGCCACATTATTCTTCAGTTGCTGTTCTTTCGCCTCGCACAGTTTGCAGATTTTATGCTTTGGATCAATATTCTCAATCTCAGTGAAGCACTTTGAACATACATAGACAAGTCGGGTGCCACACTTGGGGCAAAACTCGTCTGTCGCCTTCATTTTTATCTTTTTTTTGTGACGTTCGCACTCTTCGTTAGGACATCCCTTTTTTCTACCGTCTATCACCATCTTTTGCCTCCTCAGAAACGAGATAATACACATTGTTCTGCGCAATCTGTTTCTTTAGCTCGCGGCATCCGTCCAGGGTGTGACTAATTCTTCCCCAGGTCCCTCGCTCTATAAACTGACTGTTCCGGTCCAGCTCACTCAGCCTGCCAGCATAAGGGATTATCAGCGCCTCGATAAAACGACCATACTCATCTAAAGCTGTTAACATTGCTGGAATCTCGCCAAGCTCAAAGTAAATTGAAGTCTTTAAAAAGCTCGCTCTGTATGCAATACCATAGCACCGACGAATGTTTGCGAGCTGCTCTTCAATCTTATCTGTAATCTTCTTTGTCTTCTTATACTTCTCCTCAACGAGATATTCCATACTGGTCCGCAATTCCTGTATCATTTGCGAATTTGCATCACTGAGGGCTCTCAAAGCCTGTGCCATGATATATTTCTTCATGGCCTCATCTTTAATCGAACGCGCCTCTATATACAGGCTCAACCCGCTGTAAAAGAGTCCCAGACGGTCATTCTGCTGCCCCTGTATCACTTCCGTTACTTTGGTTTCGATTGAGCGCACCGCCGTAATGATCTCCTGCAGCTGAACGCGGATAACGTCCATCTGCAGGGCCATTTCAGCGGCCTCTGTGGAAATTCCTTCCTCAATCAACTCCTCTTTTATAGGCAGCTTCTTACCGTAATGCCCCTTGCTGTCACGAATCTGTGCATAGATCTCACCAGTCGAACTGGTTTCGAGCTTGATTTCTCCTCTTTGTATGGATTCTTTCAGAGCATCGTCCATATCAACGACAAATCTCGATTCCGGATCATCGGAAGATTTATCTGCGGCTTTCCCAACAGCTGCACGAACAGAGTCCAGGACAGAATCATTCTTAACCGCGTTCTCCGTAAGCTCATTTTGCAGATTTTCAAGCGAAAACTGCTCATCAAACAAGCCAAACACATCATCAAACCCTGGCATCACCGGTCTAACACTATCTAATTCCATCTATTACCCCTTAACGCGAGTTAATTCCCACAAATTCCTTAGTTCTTCTTGGGTTTCTTTTTTATATACCCCTTCGGGAAATCTGCGGGGTCAAGTTCATTAATAATGTACATCTCATCCCCATCGTCAGGACTTAGGGTATAGAAACAGAACCGCGGCGACTGCTTCATCGTACGCATCATAAAGAAGTCTGTCCAGCAGGCATATACTTCATAGTTCTTTCCGTTGTGATCCAACTCCTGCACATAATCGTTGCCTATCCACATGCAGTCCCGCGGATCACCAAAGTCGGTAAGCACAAAACGTGCATCTACACCTGACAATCCCTGAACACTTACAAAGTAAGCGACCACAGCATCATCAAGTTCACCCTTTGATACGACATCTATCCTATCTTCAAACATGGTGTTCCTCCATAGCTCTACTTGGAGCTATTGTCATCATCCTTTGCCACGGGAATATATACCATCTCCAACGGAATGGCCTTCTGCCACTTCTCCGGCAGCTTGTCATAATACTTCAGAATAAGCTCAACCAGCTCTCGTCCATTAATGCCACGGATGATGGGATTGTTATCCAAGTATAGCTGTGCATGCGGTGTGTAATCCGAAAGCGTTATGAACAGTCCATAGTCCCCTTCGCGCATCGCACCTTTCAGTGCATGTACTGTTGTCTCAGCCACGGGTGCATCCTTGCTCTTTACTTGTACCAGAATCCGCGGAGGCAATTCATCCTTATATGCAGTAATATCTACACCTCTGTCACCACCTTTTGAAGAGACAACGGCCCTATACCCCATCGCTCTCAGAAGAGCAGCAACAACTTCTTCCAGACCGAAGCCCTTAAACTGGCGGCTTAGTTCCTTCAAGACATAGTCTCTCGTATTCTGCTTAATGTCTTCAGCTGTTGCAGCGACCGTCTCATCCTCACCAGCCGATGCTACATTACGCTTGAAGTTCTTATCAAGAGCCGCCAGGAACTCATCGGTATAGTTTTTTACAGAGAAGAACGTCATAAATGCGCCAAGTTCATACAGCGCACCCTGTGAAAACATTGTACGAGGATAATGCTTAAGCCACTTCACCTTTTTCTGATGAGGATATTGTGCCGCATCCGGGACAAAAGTGTAATCTCCCTCGATCACACCTATGTTAATCATCTTGTCGACCTTTGACGGGAGTACAACATAATCCCCGATTTTTGCTTCGCACACAAACCGATATATCATCCCGGTACAGGTGGCTACACTCCCCTTCTTTTCATCAGGAAATACTTCAATATATCTCTTCTTGTATGCATCCCTGTTTTGTGGCAACTGGGACAGATCACCCATTGCTTTCCAGCCGATTGCAATAACATGTCCGTCCAGAAACAGGTGGTCGTCCAGTGTGTGCATTCCCCACACTCTTATTTCCTCATTGTCCATTATAGCCCGCCTTATAGATTCTGTTCCTGTAATTCTATAGGATTGTTTCTGTCATACTCATCAATATACTGTTGTACCGCACGTTCAATCGCCAGGGTTCTTGACTGTCCAGCACGATCACAGTAGTTATTCAGCCTGTCATATACCTGCCTGTCCATTCGGACAGTAACAGGATAACCATCTTTCTTCGGTCTTGGCATGGCACCCTCCTTACGCCCGTAAACTATGGTATATTTCGCTTGCAAACAAGCCGAGAACATCCCGCTTTATTTCATCATTTTGAAGCAACAATGAGAAAAAGTCCTGGTTCTGTTCCAAGCCATCGATAAGCGCATCGTCCACATGATCAAAGTAAGCAAATTCAAAGTCCTGTTCTGTATTATTCTGCGCACTGACCTTTAGTTCGTCAGACTTCTTCATAATATCTCGAATCTGAAGAGCTGCCTTGATGGCCACGTCATTGTCGTAGTTCTTACCGGTTCTGCTGTTGATGTCCCGGATAATCTTCGACAGCCGCTCTTCCTTTGCAGGTGTGAGCTGGATATCGTATGCCTGGGGCAGTTTCAGTATCGGATTTGCCCGCATATCTGCCTTCTTATGCTCTTCCTTCTTTTTCTGAACAAAGCCCGATGCCTCAATCATTCCATCCAGGTTGAATCCTCTTCCGGGATGGTTGATGCGGATGAAGGCAATCAGCGCAGACAGGAAGTTGTACTTCTTGTGCAGTTCCTTGTCCTCAAAGCACGATACCTGGATCAGGAACTCATAGAACCGGATAAAGTGCCTGATATCCAGTGCCACCTGCGCCTTTTTCTCGTCATCATACCCGTCGATGACAGCCTTGGTCTTCTGAAGCAGGAAAGTCATCCGCTTCTTGTCCTTGGCATTGTGTTCGGACTCGTACCACAGCTTATTGAAGACCTCGATATCGCCCGGGTCCAGGAAGAAGTACCCGTCGATTTTGGCTTCAATGTCATAGATGGATGTCGGCGTGACAGAGTTCGTCAGCAGTGTCGCCGTATAGTACTTGGAAAACGCCGTTACGATGTCCTCATACTTGTTGGCAAAGTCCAGGATGAATGTGTGCTTGTCGTACGGCGGGCAGATGCGGTTAAGCCGTGACAGCGTCTGCACAGCAGCCACACCGTGCAGTTTCTTCAGAATATACATAGCACAGAGCTTGGGCTGGTCGAATCCTGTCTGGTACTTGTCCGCTACGAGCAGGACCTGGTAATCGTCCTTATCAAACTCACCTGGCAGGTTCTTTTCCGGTATGCCGTTCATTCCAGACTCTGTATACTCTTCCCCGTCCAGCGATACCTTACCAGAGAACGCCACCAGTGCGTGAATCCCCGTATACCCCTTTTTCTGTATATAGTTCTCGAAAGCCTGGCGGTACCGTACCGCACCTGCTCTGGACTCTGTAATCACCATTGCCTTGGCGTGACCGCCCAGCTCACCTGCCACTGTCGTGCGGAAATGCTCGATGATGACCTCTATCCTCTGTGCGATGTTGGTCTCGTGAAGCTGTACGAACCTGGCTATCTGCCGTTTCGCACTGTTCGTCTGAAGCTTCGGGTCGTCCTGAACTTCCTTGTTCAGCTTGTAGTATGTGTCATAGGTCACATAGTTCTGCAGGACATCCAGGATGAAGCCCTCTTCTATGGCCTGTTTCATCGAATACAGATGGAAAGCACCCCTCTGACCGTGGGCGTTCTCTCTGCCGAAGAGCTGCAGTGTGGTAGGCTTCGGTGTGGCAGTGAACGCGAACATCGACACGTTCTTCTGCTTGCCGTGGCGTGCAATCTCATCCACAATCATATCTTCCGTGTCGTAGACCAGCTCATCCCCGTTGGAAAGGGTCAGTGTGACTGCCGCCATATTCTTACCGGCTGTCGAGGAATGCGCCTCGTCAATGATGACCGCGAAGTGCTTGTTGCTGGTCTTCTTCACCTTATCCACGATGTACGGAAACTTCTGTATTGTGGTGGCGATAATCTTGGTATTACCCTCGATAGCCCTGCCCAGGTCATCGGAATGGCACTTGTCATCCATCACGCGGATGAGGCCTGCCTTATGCTCGATGCCCATCACAGCCTGCTGTAACTGCCGGTCCACAACAACACGGTCCGTACAGATGATGATGTTGTCGAAGATAACTTTGTTGTCCTTGTCGTGCAGTGATGCCAGGCGGTGAGCAAGCCAGGCAATCGTGTTCGTCTTACCGGAACCGGTCGAGTGCTGAATCAGGTAGTTCAGCAGCGTCCCGTTGTCCTGCAGGTCGTTCAATACCTTCCGGATGCAGTCCAGCTGATGGTAACGCGGGAAGATGACTGTCTCGGACCGCTTCACCTTATCCGTTACAGGGTCCTTCTTCTCTTTCACCTCAATGAACATAAACTTGCTGAAGATTTCCAGCATCGTATCCTTCTGCAGGATGTCTTCCCACATATAGTAGACACTGAACTTGTCCTTGTATATCGGGTTCCCTGCGCCGGTATCGATACCTTCGCCATTGCCCATATTGAACGGCAGGAAAAAGGTTGATTCCTTGTCCAGCTTCGTGGTCATATACACCTGTTCCAGGTCCATAGCGAAGTGGACCAGCGCACCGGCTTTCCACCGAAACAGCCGTGTCTTCGGATTCCTGTGCATCCGATACTGGTATATCGCGTCCTCATAGGACTGCCCGGCGGCGTTGCACTTCAGCTCAAAGGTGAAGACCGCAAGGCCGTTCAGGAAGATAACGATATCCACCCGCTCGTCCTCACTGGCCCATACCTCTTCTGTCGCACTGAATACGTTCAGGTCGTACAGCTTATTCAGCTCTGCGTTGAACGTCGTCGCCGGCTTCGTGTACATCAGGTCGAGGTGATGGTTCGCCAGGTCAATGCCGTGCTTCAGAACGTCCAGACGGCTTCCCTTCTGCTTGGTCTCTTCCGTGTTAATCATAGACACTATCGTGTCTTCCATATCCGTCACTTTACTGGTGTTGAAGCCACTTACATCCAAACCGGTAAGACTGCTACACTCTGAGAACATATTGCTCATTGTTGTCACTTTACTGGTGTTAAAACCACTCACATCAAGAGCAACAAGCTTATTACAGCCTTCAAACATGCGCACCATCATCGTCACGTTGCCGGTATCGAATCCACTCACATCCAGATTAGTTAGATCACTGCATTTGTAGAACATACCAAACATATATGTCACATTACTGGTGTCAAAATGGCTCACATCCAGGCTGGTGAGCTTGCTACAGTAATAGAACATTTGCCGCATATTCGTCACTTTACTTGTGTCGAAATCACTTAGATCAAGAGAGGTAAGTCCACTGCAGTAATAGAACATCGAATCCATATTCGTCACATTACTGGTGTCAAAGTTACTCACATCCAGGCGGGTGAGACTGCTGCAGCTGGAGAACATGTTGCTCATATCCGTTACCTTACTGGTGTCAAACCCGCTTACATCCAGGCTGGTAATGGCGTTGCAGCCCTCGAACATGCTGGCCATATTCGTTACGTTACTGGTGTCAAACCCGCTCACATCCAGGCTGGTAAGATTACTGCATCTCGAGAACATAGAACTTGTTGAAACATTTTTGCTAAAGTCAAGCCCATTTAAATCAATTGTTTTTAGCCTCGACCTACCTGAGAACATACTTCCTGCGTTAACTACATAAACGGAATCCACCTCACACCACCAGTACTCTGTTCCGGTGGTCGAATCATACCACATATAGATGGGCACATCAGAATTTGCGCTTGCAACATTTGTTGCTGTCACAGTAGACAAATCGGGTGCTTCATCTGACTTTTTAAAGGATGTGGCGTATGTATGGATACCTGAATAGAACTCATTTCCTTTTTTAACTTCTGCATACAGGTCACGCCACTTTGCATATACGGTGATATCTTCTTTCAACTCATCCAGGTCTTTAAATTGATATTCTGTACCCTCTGCGCATGTTGGATCGGTATACCAACCCATAAACACTTTGCCTGCCTGAACCGGTTCAATGTAGTTTCCGGAGATGTTCATATTGTGCAGACCTGTATATGTCATTTTTACATACCATCCATATTGAGCCGTGACAACCTTCGGCATCCATGAAATACGAACGAAATCTAAATCTTCAGATGAAAACGTTTGTGTTTTTTCACCAGAACCACCATCGCAACGATGATAACGTCCACTTCTATAGTTACTATAGCTTGTAAAATACTGACTGGCAGTTTCATGATTTTCTTTCCATCCGGTAATCTGAAAGTACGTGTAAGCATATCCGCCGTTTGCCTGTACCTCGCCGTAATCGACATCATATTTATACTTTAAGTTAATCGTGCCTGTAGCTTCATCGCCCAAAAACCCGATTTCATTTACGGACTTTCCGTTAACATAATCAGTTGAATAAGGCGTTGTACCATCCCAGTGGCCATCATCGTCAAGGTTATCTGTGTGTAATACTTTAACGGTTTCGCCTTCTTGCCAGACATATCCCATTCTGTTTAATTCGGTTTCTCCACCAAATGTACCGCCATTCGCGTCACAGGTTACATAATGCGGATGCGGAGGCTCTGCAAGCACAAGACCAACGGTAAAGCTGTCCGTTACGGAAACAGCATCTTCCGCATATCCAACCGTCACCATCTTTCCCGGGTTGTCATCGCCGGTCACTTTAGCGTTCTCACCTTCAAGAATCAGCTCTGAGAACGGAATCTCTTTGGTGCTTCCGTCGTCATAGTAAGCTGTGGCTTTAATGTCGCCATCCTTGAATGTATAGGTATGACCGCCCACAACGCCCTCGGTCTGTTCGGTAATCGGATCGTCACCAAGGTATTCCACTACCATGGAAGTCAGCTTACGCTTTGCGTTTACGACGTTTAATGCGTTCGTCATATGGCTGAACTTCTCATACTGGTTCATATTGTTTCTGAAATAAACTTCATAGTCATCGTCAGTCACGGTTACAGTCGCAATTCCGTCCTCGACAGAACCGCTCGGGATTACCGTCACCTGTGCCTTGTCGAGCAGGTATCTTCCAACCTCAATCTCCTTCACGGTATAAGTTCCAGCCGGTACCTCTGCTACGATGGTCTCTCCAGCGTTGCTGTCGCTGAGAGTAATAGATGTCGTCCATCTGTGATCCTTGCCACTGATGTCCTGTCCTTCTACTCTGTAAACAAAAGTCGGAACGCCAAAGGCCTCATACTGTTCATTGATCTCTTTTTTGATCTTGATTGTTCCGGTCTTCACCGGGTCATAACAGTAAAGCTGCTGTGTCTTTGCACAGTTACCCTGGGATACGACAAACTGAACCTTCTCAGTGCTCAGGCCGTAACCAGCGGGAGCTTTAGTCTCTTCAAAGTAGTAAGTGCCCCAGTCAAGACCCTCCACAGTGAATATTCCGCCTGCGCCAGTCTTGAACGTTTCATTTGCGTTCTCTTCCGCCGTTCTCGAAATACGGTATACCCCAGCATCCGCTGCCATCGACTTGATTCGCACACCATCCTTGGTATACAGTGCGAATTCAGCATCGGGGAGAAGAATCCCTTTCGTCGCCTCGTCGTACTTCGTGAGCACAACAGTTCCGCGGATCCGGTTATTCACCGCCTCAAGGGTAATCGGCATAGTAACAGATGCATTGTCCGCTGTTACGGTAAATCTCAGTTCACTCGGGTTAAGGTCATAGCCCTTCGGAGCCTTGGTCTCCTTAAAGTAATAAGTACCCCAGGCAAGATTCTGAACGGCAGGTGTTTCGCCGTGTTCATTTGTGACGACGGTCTCAACCGCAGTTCCGTCCGCCTTATAAAGGACATACTCTGCATCAGCCAGTCTTGTTCCATCTTCCGCGGACTTGATAACCATCGCGGTTCCAGGCATCCGCTCATTTGTCGCAACCACCTCAACCATGGTCTCGGCGGTAGATGCATCAAGCTCAAACACCTCTGCATCCCCTTCTGGGTCCGCCGGCATACGATAGCCCTTCGGTGCCTTAACTTCTACAAACTTGTATTCGCCAAACTTGAGTCCTTCAACCTCAAACTCACCGGCAGCATTTGTCTTATAAATCGTCGGAAGCTTAACCCAGTTTCCGGATGCATTCTTCTTCCAAAGATTGAACATCGCATCCCGGAGGGGTGTTCCTGTATTCGCATCTTCCTTGCGGAGTCTTACGCCCGCCAGCTTCTCTCTGTCGGCGTCCTCCACCTGATTAATAATCTCTTCGTTCTCGGCATTAAGGCCGACATTATCACGATTGATTTCAAAACTAATTCTTTCTTCAGACACTTCATAGCCCTGCGGGCCATTCACTTCCTTGAAGTAATACTTACCCCATGGAATATTTCTCACGGTCAGGGTTCCATCTTCCCCTGTCTTAACCGTTGTTGCGGTACCGTTTTCATCATAATTGCCGGAAGCATCAAACTTCACTGCCATGCCGGCACTTGTGTATAATCCATATTCCGCACCAGCAAGAGGTCCATACCCTGCATTGTCAGCATCATACTTTGTAAGCCGCACAATGCCCGGAATCCTGCTGTTCGGAACGTTAACGCTGACATTCTTTGCAGATACCACTATCGGAGTAACTGCGTGGTCAACACCGCCCACTCTGAGAGTATAGCTGCCTTCCAGCTTTTCATAGCCGGCAGGAGCCTTAGTCTCCTCGTAATAGTATGTACCATACGGGATATCCTTCAGGGTGATACGTCCAAGGCTATTTGCTGCCTGGTTGTCCACCAGCACGTTTCCTGCCGCATCATAAATTGTAAAAGAGGCACCCGGAAGAGCCTTATAAATATAGCTTCCGTCCGCCATCTCCTTGATAACATCGTCGCCGTCCACCTTCTGAAGAGAAAGCTTTCCAACGGAATCCATCATCCGGATCCTTGTTTCAGAAGACGGAAGTACCTGTCCGGCTGTATCCAGCAGTCCCATTGTGTCATAGGAGTCATATACTACTGTTGCCTGGTTTACTGCAGTCTTGTCAACGCAATTCCTGTCAGAAGCTGCTCTCATGTTCAGAAGAACATAGGTCATCTGCTTCATCTTCATCATGCCATCCGGCAGTTCAGAAGTGTCCAGATGTACAGCAACGCTTCTTACCTTAGACATATCAGCAGGGATCTCTGTGGTCCATCCGGACGCCTCAAGGTCAAAGCTCTGATTTGCATTCTCGGAGTAATACACCGTTGCAGTCATTCCCATCTTCTCGGCGCGTGTGGTATCTACGGATACCAGGTTACCGTGCCATTCAGACCGAATTGACTGTGTTCTGTTCGGGTCATCTTCTCTCGGAACCTCTGCTCCCGTCTCGATATTATCGAAGAACGTGATGTTCTTTGCGTTGGCTGCGCCCAGTCCAAAGTCAATACGGTAGCAGTAATCCGACTCAGCCTTTTCCTTATCGGAAGCGTTCTCGTCATACTGATCCAGTCTGACAATGGAATTATTAGTGAAGCCATCGGAATAAGCTGTCTTCACATACTTGGAAACATACTCTCTCCACTCGGAGATAGTGTCATACACATATGCAGTATCCGAAGAGACTGCTATTTTTTCTTCAACATTGCTGTCCTCGTCGATATCATTGATATCCTGCGTCACTCCAGAGCCGCGGACATCATCGACTCCTGCATCCTGAATCATCAGGTAGGAATGCGCATTATACTGGTTACCGAAGCTCTGGAAATCCTTATAGGAAAGCGTTACCGGATAGGATACCTTGATATTCACACCCTTTGCCGGATCCAGGGGCTCGTCACCCATGTCGAAATCAAAAGCGAAACCATGCTCGCCATTATACTCAATATCTCTAACCGTTACATTGCCCGCACCAAACGAAACCTGATTTCCATTGATTATTCCGGGCGATCAGCCCATGCGCTGAAGCGCGTTCAGCGCACGGGAATCGCCGTTTAGCAAAGGTTGGCCGCAGTTCAGCCCAGGTCGTCA
>Ga0256404_1007545_pt1 | contig 17103 bp, 16 predicted proteins | sample RumenRJG_01DNA_FD_185990 | JGI IMG/M metagenome (GOLD analysis project Ga0256404, IMG submission 185990) | Bovine rumen microbial communities from Lethbridge, Alberta, Canada - RJG_01 | ecosystem: Host-associated > Mammals > Digestive system > Stomach > Rumen | place: Canada: Alberta | collected...
ATGCATCTTTATTAAAAAGTTCTTTGTACCGATGAATAATCAAGTCACAGTAGTGTGGTGAAAGTTCAATCAATCTTGCTTTTCGTTTTGAAAGCTCACATGCAATTAATGTTGAACCGGAACCACCAAATGGATCAAGTATTATATCATTGGAACAAGAAACATCTAATATGATTTCGTGTAATAAACCTACTGGTTTTACTGTAGGATGCATTTTTAAAAGGTGTAATGATTTTGGATTTGTTGCACTAATACCTTTGCAGTCCCAAATATTAGTCCTATATCTTCCGTTTTTACCAAGTTCAATATTATTTGTATGAGGTTTTGTACCTTTTTTAAAAATACAAACAAATTCATGTTGGCTCCGATACAGACTTCCCATTCCACCGACTAGTTTATTCCATACACAAATATTTTTTAAATCTGTGTATTTTTTATTTCCTGAATTTAAAAATATTGATAAACCTCTCCAGTCTATAAAAATATAGTGTAGAGAACCCTCTTTTGAAAATTTTACAAGATTTGTCATAAACTTTTCACTAAATTCAGCAAATTCTTCAGAAGTCATTTCTCCTGAAGCCATTTTGAATTCTTCATGTTTGGTTTTACATACGTGTCCATTTATAGGTACGTTATAAGGTGGATCTGTTATTATCAAATCGGCTTTCTCTTTTTTCATTAATTTAGTGTAAGATTTTTCATCAGTAGCATCGCCACATAAAAGTAGATGATTACCCAATTCCCAGATATCACCTAAATTTACTTTTTGTTCTATTACTAATGAATTTAATTCATTTACTTTTTCTTCGGGCTCTTTTTTGTTTGTGTAATTATCAATAATAATTGAATCTATTTCAGATATATCAAATCCTATATCTGTAATTTCAATTTCATCATCCAATATAATTTCTTCAAGTTCAATTCGCAGAAGATTTTCATCATAATAGGCTTCTTCTGCTATTCGGTTATCTGCAAGTCGATAAGCACGAACCTGAGTTTCGGTTAAATGTTCTAACATAACAACAGGAACTTTTGAAAAATTTAGTTGTTCAAAAGCTTCAAGTCTGCCATGTCCTGCAATTACGGTAAAATCTTTGTCAACTAAGATTGGAGTAACTACTCCAAACTGTTTCATACTTGAAACAAGTTTTTTGATTTGTTTTTTTGTATGAACTTTTACATTTTGCTCATACTTTTTTAATTTTCCAATACTTACATATTGGATAGAAATTTGCGGAACCCCTTGTCCCTGAATAATTTTAGTCATATTGACCTCCGTTTTATGTACGGTCGATATTTAATCGCCAATATTATATATCTCCGTTTTGGAGGAAATGTTCGCTTTGAAGTGTCCCTTTTTAAAATTGTTACATTCTTAACATAATAAACGAAAGTTTACAAAAACGTGGAGCTACTCAAAGTGGCTCCACGTAACTGTTTTAACTATAATTATAATTTTATAATTTTATAATCTCCAATTTGCGAATGGGTAAGATAACCCTTTTTTCTTGTTTAAATGTTCTTTTGAATGAAGATTTAATAATTGCTTTTCTAATTTTTCAGAATTTTCTGTTTCATACCAATATAAAATTAATACATTTTCCCAATCTTTAATTTGCCATAAAGCTCTACCACCTCTGTGATTATTGCAATCACCATTAGAATACTTTATTAACTGTGAAATTCTATTAAATAATCCACCATCTTTAGCTTCTGCTTTGCCTATATATAGTATTCTTTTATCAACATGTTCTAGTTTATTTTCTAATTCCGATTTTAAATAAATTAAATTATGTTTTTTCCCTTTAGAATCGGTATATTCTTTTATTGCAGAAGTTGTTTCTGCAATTTCTATTTTTTTATTATCCGCTAATGCAACAACATAAATGCCACTTGTTTTTGGTAAATCAGAAAATTTTATTTCATTTATATTTGATTTGTTTTTCAAATATTTATTAATTTCTTGTTCAAATTTTGTCATAATCACATTCTCATTTCTTAACAACCCATTTTTGCACTTATTTGTCTTCCTCTTTCGTCATAGGTATAAACTGTAGAACCTCGTTTTATAGAGAAAGAACTCGATGTAAAACCTAATAATTTCCCTCCACTAAGTTGTTTCATTGCTGTTGTACGATTTTTTTCATTATAAACAATAACAGAATTATTTTGTTCAATTACCAAACTAATCATATTTCCTCTTAATTTTTTATTTAACTAAATTTCAATTTTATTATTTTCATAAAATTCGGGATTGCAAATATCCAACTGTTCTAAAGAAGTTTTTAATTTTTCAGCCATTGGTTTAAATGTAACATAGGTAATTGCACCACAAACAACACCACCAATCACAGGAACAGCTTTACTTACACTTTTTGCAAAAATTTGTTTTGATATTTTTATGCCAATGGTTTTGCAAATTTGCTTAATTATTGGATATAATACACCTTTTGTTAGTGGTGCTTTCGCCAATTGCTTTGCGACATTGACAGATACTGATTTTGCAAATTCTTTTAGTGCCTTATTTGCCACGTCAACACCATACATAGCAGCTAATAATACCATAATTTTATTATTTAATTCAGAATTGCAGTTGTTAAAATTAAATTCATCAAAACCGTATAAATATGCTAATTCTTGAGCTAATCTAATAGCAAAACAAGTGTTTTGTACAAAATCAGCTGGAATTGCAAGTGCCATTGTTATTCCTCCAGGGAGTCCTGTTACAAAAGAAATACCTGTTGTAGTGTTTGTTTCTTTATTAATAACACTATTTGCAATTTTATCAATAATTTCCTTTGATATTCCTGCATAAGCGGGATTTTTTTCTATTGCTAAATCTATAACAGAAGCATCATTAATATATAGAGAAAGTTCTCTTTTTAAAAATTCTTCTCTGTTTATACATACTCCTTTTATTTTTGCAGCATTTGGAATTATATGTGTTTCTATCAGACTCGCAATATTTTCAGGCGTGATTTTAATATCTTTTATCGTATTAATAATATTATTAATAGTTTCATTATTTTGTTCTGTTTTTTCTTGCATAAATTTCCCTTTCATTTTTAATACTATATCATATACCCATGACAAATTCGGCACACACGATTTATACAACTTTTGATAATAATATATCACAAAAAGATTATTATATACATCATTTGCATATAACAAAAACTGGTAAATACAGCAAAATAAAAATAAAATTGATATATGATAAATGAAAATACAATTAAAAAATTAGGGCATAAAGTTCGTATTATCAGAACAGATAGAGGTTTGTCGCAGGAAGCTCTTGCTGAAAAAGCTGATTTGAATCGTTCTTTTGTTGGACTTTTGGAAAGAGGCAAAACTAATATTACTATTAAAAATCTTGAACAAATCGCTAATGCACTCGATATTGATATAAAATATCTTTTTGATTTTGTGTTATAAAGATTCTTTACTTATTCAAATGATAAGTTTTTTGTTATGAATCTTTATATGTGTCCGTATTTGACACAGTATAGAGTTATACTGTAAATAAGAAAGGATACTATTATGATTAAATTAAACGATGCAAAAAAAATAAAAATTGGCAATTTTAAGTACGATAAAATATTATCATTTTGGGGTGAAAAATGTACTATTGCCGTATTAAATGGTAAAGCAGGACTTATTGATTACAATGGTAATCAACTTACAGAATTTATTTATGATGACTTATCAGACGATTTGGACGATTTCTTTGAAGAAGTTTGTTTGGACATTGGTTATATGCCGTTTGGACATAAAGAAAGTAAAACTTGGAGTGCTCATTCGGGAGTTATAATGAATGAAAAATATTGTTCAATGCGTTTGAATGGTAAATGGGGTTTGTTAGATGAAAAAGGGCAAACAATAATTGATTTTAAGTATTCCAATCCTGTAATAGATTGGGGTGATAATTTCATTATAGAAACAAATAAGGATATAATGGGCATTGAAGTAAGTGATTATTTTATTATGGACAAAAATAAAAAAATCCACGTCGACTTAAATTTTATGGGTATTTGTCCTCAAGGTGAATTTGCTGTTGTTGTTAAAAATAATAAGTGGGGCATTATAGATAAAAACTTAAATACGATAATAAACTGCAAATACAGACATTTATACATAGATAAACGAGATAAATATATTTTAGCAGAAAATGATGATCATAAAATCGGAGTTATTGATTTTGGTGAAAATATAATAATTGATTTTTTATACAGTAACATAATAATATGCTATTTAGAAAATCAAAAAAAATATTTATTCCGAGTAAAATATAACGGTAAATATGCATTATTTAATGAAAACGCAGAACAAATTGCATAATTTATAAATTTTGTATTATTAAATTGATATATACCCTTATTTAACACAATATAGAGTTATACTGCACAAAAAGAAAGGTTTCATTTATGAATAAACAGTATACAGACAATATTAAACATATCTTTAATAATTTTAAATATGATTATATTGAACCCTTTGATACAAATTATACTATTGCTATTCTAAATGGAAAAGCAGGGCTTATTAATACAATTACAGGCGAGCCAATAACGGATTTTATTTATGATTATAATGATACAAATGACGATGACGATATATATGATTTTTTTGATGAAGAAGAATGTTGTTCAATTATTGATCAATTTATTTGCAGCAATAATAAGTGCGGATATGATTTTACTGGTGACCAAGAATATTGTTTAATGAGTTTAAATGGTAAATGGGGAGTAATAAATTCAAAAGGCAAAACATTAGTAGATTTTCAAATTGAAGATGAATTTTTTTATTCATATGATGTTTTATGTTTACAGAAAAATGGCAAATGGGGTATTTTAGACAAAAATTTAAATATTCTCGTAGATTTTTGTTATGATGATATATCTTGTGAGAGTGAAAATTTATTTGTAGTTTGTAAAAATGGTAAATATGGAATTATTGATAAATGCAATAAAATAATTGTTGATTTTGTTTATGATAATTTATTTATCAGATTTACTCAAGATGTTATTATCGCACAAAAAGACGGGAAGTATGGAATTATTGATTTAACTGGTAATATTATTTTACCTTTCGAATATGATAAATATTTATTGACAGATGAAGATAATATATTAGCTCTTTTTATCAAAAATAAAACTTATTATTATGTAAATAAAAATGGTGAAATTCAATTGAGTGTAGATTATAGTGATTACGATAATATTTCAACATTTGATAGTTATTGTAAAATATTACGAATTAAAAAAAATGAAAAATTTGGAGTGGTAGATATGTACGGAAACGTAATTATAGAACCACAATATAAGTCTGTTGAAAAATTATGTGATAATTTTGTTGTAAATAAAAACTTAATAGTAGATAAAAATAATAACATTATTAAGTATACAAATTATGATGAAATTGATGTAATGTATAAATATGGGATAGCTGTTCTTGATGATAAAGAATGTATCATAAATCAAAATGGTGAAGTTCTTGTTAATTATGGCTATAATGATATATTAATAACATCAAATAAAAATATTGTTATTGCATTAAAAAACAACCTTTTTGGTGTTATTGATTTGAACAACAATATAATAATTGATTTTAAATATGATTGGATTGAATATTGTTCTACTCCAAATCGTTTTATTGTAAAACTTGATAATAAATATGCTTTGTTTAACGAAAAAGCTGAACAAATTGCATAATTGATAAAATTTTTATTAAAAATACAAAAGTGAGAATTACATTATGAAGAAAAAATCTTTAAACAAACAAATTAGACGATATATTGGCAGAAGTATCAGATGTCATAGCCGAAATGAATATGATAAAGCGTTACGATGTATAAATCAAGCTATTAGCGTAAATCAAAGTATTGCTGAACTTTATATTCAGAGAGGTACTATCAACACTATAGTTAATGAAGAACAGGCAATTAAAGATTATACAGAAGCTATTAAGTTAAATTCAAAAAGTTTAAAAGCCTATTATTCAAGAGGTTTATTATATGAAGTTGCTTTTAGCGAATGTTCAAAAGCAATTAAAGATTATACAAAAGCAATAGAAATTAATTCTAATAATTACAATGTATATAATTGCAGAGCTAATGTTTATATGCAGGTTGGAGAATATGATAAAGCAACTGATGATTTCTTAAAATTGTTAAATTTTACAAAAAATCCTCAAAATAAAATAGATTTGTACAATGTTTATTACAAATTAGGGCATTTAAAATTAAAACAAAAGCTGTATAAAAGTGCTATAGAATTTTATAATGAGTCTTTGAAACAAAAAACATACATAGAGGAATTGAAATTCAATTCTTATTTTGAAAGAGGATGTTGTTATATGTGTACAGAAGAATATAAAAATGCAATATCCGATTTTACACAAGCAATAAATATGGCACTTAAAGATTCTAATTATTCTGAAAGAATAGCAGAGTTTTATTCTGAAAGAGCAGGTGCATACTTAGCACTTGGTAATGAAATTGAATATAAAGCTGATTTACAAATAGCAGAAGAATTTAAGTCTGGTAAAAGAGTTATTGAATAAGAATGGGCAAAAGATTGAATAAACAGCGATTGATAGCCATTGGTGATATACATGGTGAAATAATAAAATTAAATAATTTAATAGAAAAATTAACTCTTCAAAATAATGACAAATTAATTTTTCTTGGAGATTACATTGACAGAGGTCAAGGTTCAAAACAAGTTGTAGATAAATTAATTGAATTATCAAAAAGTTATGAATGTGAATTTTTGATGGGTAATCACGAATTTGCGTTATTAGAGATGTTTAAAGGAATTTCTTATTTTAAAAATTTCTTTTTTGAATATGGTGGAACAGCAACAGCTGACAGTTATGGTGGTAATTATAAAGATATAATGAAAATTCATGGTAAATTTTATAAAAATCTAAAAATGTACTACAAAACAGATAAATATTTATTTGTTCATGCAGGGATTAGACCTGACAAAACACTTGAAAAACAAGAAAAAGAAGATATCTTATGGATAAGAGATAATTTTATATATAAAAAACATCAGCTAAAACAAAAAGTTATTTTTGGACATTCCGCTTTTGAAAAACCTTTTATAGAAAATGATAAAATTGGTATCGATACGGGATGTGGTAAGTACGATTATTGCCCACTAACTGCATTTATCTGCGATGAAGAAAAATTTATACAAAGCGATTATTAAAGGAATTAGTTATGAAAGAATATATAAAAGAAGACAATTTAAGAATGAATAGAATAAAAGACATAATTGATTTGATTATGTTAATGCAATCACGAACAATGGGTGTAAGTTTAAATGAGATACAGGAAGAATTTGGTGTTTCAAGAAGAACTGCCCAAAGAATGAAAGATGTAATAATGAGCCTTTATTCACAGGTAGGAGAAATGAAAACAAATTCTAAGATAAAACGATGGGGGTTTAAGGGCAAACCCGTAAATTTGTTTAATTTCAACTCTGATGATATCGCTGATTTAGTAAGTATAAAAGATTTGTGTAAAATTAATAATTTATCAGATAAAGTTGAAGTTATTGAAAAAGTTATTGAATGCATAAAAAGCTCTAATAATCCTAATTTAACAACACTTGAAAATGATGTGGAAGCTCTTATGGAATGTGAGGGCTATGCAATAAAACAGGGTGCAAATTTTCAAATTGATGACAACATTCTTACAACTATTCGTATTGCAATAAAATCAATGAAAAAACTGGAATTTTCATATCAAGCAAAAGATTATTATGATATTAACGAAAAAAATTTTGCAGGATTTAAAATTCAAAAAGGTTTAAAACCTAAAAAGACTGTCATAGCAGAACCTCTTGGAATTTTGTATGGAGAAAGACATTATCTTGTTGCAAAAAATGACGGCAAAATAAAACAATATTTGTTGCATAGAATATCAGATATAAAAGTTTTGGAAGAGTATTTTACTCCTGATTCTAAATTTGATTTCAAAGAATGGGCAAAATCGTCATTTGGAATTTTTCACGATAAACCTGTTAGGGTAAAACTTAAATTTAAAAAGGAAATAGCTGATGATGTAATAAAATATAATTTTCATCCGACACAACAAATTAAACAACAGAAAAATGGGGCAGTTGTGGTAACATTCACTTCCTCCGGTACAAAATCAATCCTGTGGAACATTTTCAAATGGGGTACAAATGTCGAAATTGTTGAGCCGGAATCTATTAAGCAAGAATACATTAAAATGTTGCAAACAATTATTTATTCAATACAATAAATTGTGGAGTAATTATGAATATTATTGTTATTGATACTTGTGTTTTTGAAGATACAAAAGATTATTTTTTTAAAAAGCCAAAATTAAGGCTTATAAAAGATTTAAACAAGTATGGCATATATATTCCTAATGTAGTAATAGAAGAAATAACATCTCACCTATTTGATTTATATAAAAATATTAATGATAAAATAGAAAGTTTTAAAGATAAATTATCTGATAAGTATAGAAATTTATCTGAATATGATATAAATGCAGGTACACCCAATATAACTTTTGATAGTAATGAATTGCTGAAACAATGTAATCTTTTTAGAGATAAATATATAAAATCAATAAAAAAAGAAAACATTAATATTCAAGATTTTCCTAAGGATTTTAGTGTAAGTAAAATCTTTAAAAGAATATTTGAAAGAAAGTATCCTTTTAAGGTTGGTAGTGATAAAGGAATTAAAGACTATGCCATTTGGGAATCAGTCATAGAAATAATGAAATCTAATAAATCTCATAATGTTATTTTTATTACTGAAAATTCGAAGGATTTTCTTGAAAATGGAAATATTCCAGAAGATTTTAAAAAAGACCTGTTAGATAATAATCTTGATGTTAAAAAACTACAAATTTTATCTTTAAAAGATTATTTAGAACAGGTAATATCAATACCTCCAGAAGAATTATTTAACAAGCTAAAGAATGAATTTATTCCTAAACTTGAAACACAGAAATATTGTCAACATGGATATCCTCTTTCGTTTGGAGACTTTCTAATGGAAGATTCGGATTTTGAGGATTTAATTGGTATAACGCCTATTTTTGGTTACACTTATGACTTTGAACTTACAGAATATAATATAAAACCTGAAACACTAAAGTGCGTGGATATTGAAAATGATGATTTATATATTGAATTAGGTTTAACAATATCAACTAATATGTATGTTGAGGAAATGTATGTTGGAGATATTGATTTTAACATTCTTATATCAGTTTGTTATGATAGTGAAAATAATGAAATAACAGGGATTGAAGTTACTGATATAAGTATTATCGAGTCTCGTATTGATGAAAACAAAGTTTATGATGCAGAATGTATTGCACATGCTGAATACGTATCATCTAGAGATCGAACATAGAGGGTACTCTTTGAGAGAAAAGAGAATACAGAATTATATTTATACATATTTTGCTAATATATTCACAAGAGAAATTCTCTTTTAAAAAAGTCGGGCTAAAACTCGCTGACTGTCTGAAATTTTGCATTAAAAAAGAGGCTTATTAAAAGCCTCTTAAATAAATGGTGGGCGTTGAGAGGCTCGAACTCCCGACATCTTCCTTGTAAGGGAAGCGCTCTACCAACTGAGCTAAACGCCCGAATTTATTTCGTACAAAAATTATATATAAAAAAAAAATTTATGTCAACTTTTTTCTTATGTTTTTTATTACTCTTTAATAAATCATTGTACAATAACAATATCAATCTTTTTATCATGTTTTTCAATAGGCAAATTTTCAATAACAAGTTCCTTTGCAATACAAACAAGAGTTTTCGCATCAGTATGGGTTAATAATCTGTCATAATACCCCTTACCATAACCTAATCTGTAATTTTGTTTATCTACAACAAGTGCAGGCACTATTATCAAATCTAATATTTTAGCCGATACAGGATGCGTTAAAGGTTCTTTTACTCCAAAACCTCCAATATCCAACTTATCCCCTTTTCTATACGGACATACATCGATATTTAATCTATTCGTTCTTGGTAAAAAAAACTTTTTCTCATTAGAAATTAAATCTAACAAATTTATTTCATACTTCAACGGGTAAAAAAGCATTATATTTTGAGAATTTTTAAATATATCATTCTTCTTTATTTCTTCAATAAACAATCTGCTCAAACTTTCAATATCAAGCTCTTTTCTTGTATCTTTAGCCCATTTTCTCAATTCTATCTTACTTTTTTCCATATATGCATTATACAAAAAAGACAGTTCAAAAAGAACTGTCTTTTTTTATTTTTAGAAAAAAGTATTCCGAACTAAGCGTTAAGTGCCTTTTCAACTGCAACCGCACAAGCAACTGTAGCTCCAACCATTGGATTGTTACCCATACCGATTACACCCATCATTTCTACGTGAGCAGGAACTGATGATGAGCCGGCAAATTGTGCATCACCATGCATTCTACCCATTGTATCTGTCATACCGTATGATGCAGGACCTGCTGCTACGTTATCAGGGTGAAGTGTTCTTCCTGTACCACCGCCTGATGCTACTGAGAAGTATTTTCTACCATTTTCACCACACCATTTTTTGTATGTACCGGCTACAGGGTGTTGGAAACGTGTTGGGTTAGTTGAGTTACCTGTTATTGATACATCAACTCCTTCTTTTATCATAATTGCAACACCTTCTGTTACATCATCTGCACCATAGCATTTTACACTTGCTCTTTCACCTGTTGAGTAAGCTTTTTCTTTTACAACTTTTAACTCGCCTGTTTTATAATCATATTCTGTTTCAACATGAGTAAAACCGTTTATTCTTGAAATAATTAAAGCTGCATCCTTGCCTAAACCATTTAAAATTACTCTTAAAGGTTCTTTTCTTACTTTGTTAGCATTTCTTGCAATACCAATTGCACCCTCTGCAGCTGCAAATGATTCGTGTCCTGCTAAGAAACAGAAACATTTTGTTTCTTCTCTTAATAACATTGCTCCTAAGTTACCGTGTCCTAAACCAACTTTTCTTTGATCTCCAACTGAACCAGGCACTGCAAATGCTTGTAATCCTACACCTATTGCTTCTGCTGCATCTGCGGCTGTTTTTACACCTTTTTTGATTGCAATTGCACATCCCAATGTATATGCCCATACAGCATTTTCAAATGCGATTGGTTGAATACCTTTTACTATTTCTTCAACGTTTATACCTTTTGATAAGCATAATTCACGAGCTTCGTCAATGTTTTTCATGCCATATTCCGGTAAAACTTTATCTAATGTTGCTTGACGTCTGTCTTGTCCTTCAAATTGTGCCATTTTTATTTTTCCTTTTTATACTTATAATTACTTTTTACTGTCTTGGATTATTTGGAAAATCCGCTATTCTTTTCTTGGATCGATAACCTTTGCTGCATCTGCAAATCTGCCGTATGTTCCTACGTTCTTTTCAAATGCTTCTTTTGGATCAACACCTTTTTTAATCATATCCATCATTTTACCAAGATGAACAAATTTGTATCCGATGATTTCTCCATCTTCATCCAAACCTGTTTCTAAAATATAGCCCTCTGCTAATTCTAAGTATCTTGGACCTTTATTTTTTGTTGAATAAGTTGTACCAACTTGTGAACGTAATCCCTTACCTAAGTCTTCAAGACCTGCACCAACAGGCAAACCATTTTCAGAGAAAGCTGTTTGAGTTCTTCCGTATACTATTTGCAAGAATAATTCTCTCATTGCAACGTTGATAGCATCACATACAAGGTCTGTATTTAATGCTTCTAAAATTGTTTTACCTGGTAAAATTTCTGCAGCCATTGCAGCTGAGTGAGTCATACCTGAACAACCTAATGTTTCAACTAATGCTTCTTGTATTACACCTTCTTTTACATTTAATGTTAATTTACAAGTACCTTGTTGCGGAGCACAGCAGCCACAACCATGTGTTAAGCCGGAAATATCTTTAATTTCCTTACACTTTGTCCATTCACCCTCTTGAGGTATAGGAGCAGGTACACCTTTTACACCACGTTTTACGCAGCACATTTTTTCCACTTCTTGTGAAATTTGGATATCTTTCATTTTTCCTCCTATTAAAAATATCTTACAAATTGATTATATAACAAAAATATTTTCTACACAAAATATTCTTTATTTGATATAAAAGAAAATCCATGCTAAAATTCAAGCATATTATATAAGTTTATTAAGGTGAAAAAATGATTACAGAACAAAAATATATACCTGTTTGTGAACCATGTTTAGACGGTAATGAGAAAAAATATGTTATGGATTGTATGGAAACCGGCTGGATATCTTCTTCAGGAAAATATGTAAAAGCGTTTGAAGAAAGCTTTTCTGCATATTGTGATTGTAACTATGGAGTAGCAGTTTGTAACGGTACAGTATCATTACATTTAGCACTTACTGCCTTAGGTATTGGAAAAGGTGATGAAGTAATCATTCCGAATTTCACCATGATTGCCTCCGCTTATGCAGTTTGTTATACAGGAGCAAAGCCTGTTTTTGTAGATGCCGATTCTGATACATGGAATATAGATACCAATAAAATCGAAGAAAAAATAACTAAAAATACAAAAGCCATTATGCCTGTTCACATTTTTGGCAATCCTTGCAATATGTCAAAAATTGAAGAAATAGCTAAAAAATATAACTTATATATAATAGAAGATGCTGCAGAAGCACACGGTGCCTTATATAACGGTAAAAAAGTCGGAAGTTTTTCTGATATTGCATCATTTTCTTTCTTTGCAAACAAAAACCTTACGACAGGCGAAGGCGGTATGGTTGTAATGAAAGATGAAAAATATTATGACAAATGCCGTTATTTAAAAAACATGAGTTTTCCTATTAACGCTCCTCGTATCTACCAACACGATGATATTGGATTTAATTACAGAATGAGTAATATCCATGCAGCAATCGGCTTGGCTCAAGTTGAAAAAGCAGACGAATATCGTGATATGAGAATAAAAAATCATAACCTGTATAAAAAATATTTATCAGAAGTTGATGGTATTACTTTTCAAAAAGATGAAGAAAACTCTTTAAATGTTAATTGGATGAATACTATTTTATTAGATACTAAAAAATACGGACATTCAAAAGAAGAATTAATAGAACATCTAAAAAACAACGGAGTTGATACCCGATTATTATTTACAGGAATGCACAGACAAAAATGCTTGCTCGATTTCGGCTGCAACTGTCAAGGAGAATATCCAGTAACTGATAATTTAACACAAAACGGTTTCTATCTGCCGTCTGCAAGTAATTTATCAGAAGATGATATAAAATATATTTGTAATCTTATAAAGGAATTTTAAAAATGAGTGATTGCCATATTTATTTTTATGACGGATGGCTTTCTGTTTCACCTACAACAATAAGTGTTGCTAAAGTTTTATCAAAACATTTTGATAATGTAAATATTTATGCACAAAAAACTCAATTTAAACCTTACAAATTTAAAGAAAAAAATATAAAAGTTTTTTATATATTTAACTCCTTATATTTCAAAAAAGAAGATAAGCCGAAAAACTTTGCAAAAAGTGTAAAAAAACTAATAGAAAAGAAAAATTTGTTAAATAAAGATGATTTCTTTTTATGTATAGACGAAACTTCACTTGAACCGGTCGGAGATATGAGCGAAAAATACAATAATAATCTTATGTATTTATCTCTTGAACTGCCAAATAAAAATGAATATTCTGAAAAACAGTGTGAAGTTTTCAAAAAAATGAAATTCGTATTAGTTCAAGATGAAAACAGATTAAAATCATTATACAAATCTTATAAAACAGATTTACAAAACAGTTCAGCAAAAATATTTTATCTGCCAAATGATTCCTTACCATGTAATGAACCAAAACCAAATTTAGTAAACCTTATAGAACAGTTTAAAAATATACCGGAAAATACGGCAAAATGTGCAAGTATAGGAATGATAAGCTCTCAAGTATATTCTAATGAAATAGCAAAAGTATTTAATAACATTGATAATGCCATTTTAATCTACCATGACAGATTAAAAATAAAAAAATATCATCCGTATATAAAAGAATTAATTAAAACCAATTCTAAAAATTTATATTTATCGAAACAGGTTTATGATTTTGACGACTTAATTTATGTATACAGCCCCATAGATATTGGTATAGCATGCTATAGAGCAACAAACAACGATTTTTCGTTAATAGGTAAAGCATCCGGAAAATTGAATGCATATCTAAAATATAAAAAACCCGTAATAGCAAACAGATTGGATGGACTATCAAATATTATCGAAAAATACGATTGCGGGGCAGTTATTAATAACATAGAAAATCAAGAAGAATGGCAAAATGCAATAAACAAGATAATGTCAAACTACAAATATTATTCCGATAACGCATACAAATGCTATTTGGAAGAATTTGATTTTACAAATAATATAAAACCATTTGAAGAAGAATTAACAAAAACATTAAAAAAATAAAAAGGGTTTCAGTTTTTATGAACAGAAACCCTTTAATACAATTCTTTAATTTTTACAATTAAGCATAAGCGTTAAGTTTGTTACCAACAGCTTTATCAGCTACTTTTGGAGTTCCGAAATGTAGTTCAGGTAAAACTTTCTTAGTTGTTTCCATTTGTGGTTTTGAAACAAATGCATTTTTTGTTTCTTTTACATTTTCCGGTTCTTTAGAATTCTTTGTTTCATTTGCTGCCTTAACTTCCTTTGCTACAGGAGCTTGAAATCTCATTCCAACTGCGTTCATTACCTACCTCACCTTTCTTTAATTGTACTCACTACACCCAATGGTTTTATTATACATTTTTTTCATTGATTGTCAACAAATTCGTTACAAAATTAACATTTCTACTACAGTGTTAGTTTTTTGATACTAATGCCAATTTTGAACCTGTTTCAACTTTTTTAGCTTGTTGATAAGGATTTGTTGTAAAGTTGTATTGTGGATTGTACATTACTCTTGATTGTTTTACTTGTTTTTTCTCAGGAACAGAGTACAAAATCATTGTACTATCATACATATCAACTCTATTATCATCTCTGAAGTTTTTGCTTCCGCCTGCTACAAAGTTTTGATAATCTTGTTCGTTATTAAATCTCTTAATAAAGTAGCTTCCGTTTGATTCACATACTTTATAAACTGATTTATCACGATTATCTGCATTTCTAAATGTAGTACCAACATTCAAACCTGCACCTACACCAATTTTATCGTTATTTGTAGGGTGAAGCGAAATACTATCTAATTTAATGTGTGTTGGATTGTATTCAGCTTCTTTATCAAGATTTACGTTGTTAGCATTGAATAATGAGATTGCCATTGTTCCGTCTGATGATTGTCTAAGAATTGCAGATACAGGTTTTCCTGTATTAACATCTCTGTGCAAATCTAATGTGAACGGAGCTCCGTCATTTAATGCCTTTAATTCAGGTCTATCACGTAATGCCATTGTTTCATTCATTTCATTATAGAAATCTTTGATGAATTGTTTATTACTGTCATTTAACCATTCCCAATGCAATGTTCCACGATTTTGAAGATATACGTTTTTAGCTTTTTCCTCATAACCTGTTATTCCAAGTTCATCACCTGCGAACATTGTAGGGTTGCCAGGTAAACTTACCAAGAATTTCATCATTGGTTTGAATTTTGACATACCCGGTTTTAAAATTGTTTCAAAAGTTGCATTGAATAATTTGCCTTTTTCTTCTTTTGAAAGATTTAAACCATGTTTCTTTTCAGCTTGTGTCATTACAGCTTTAAGAGTAACATCAAAAGGTTTTGTTCCGAATGCATCTGCAGAAAATTCTTTATCTAAGAATTTACCTGATGCCAAATCTGCAACTGATTTACTGATAGCTGAGAAAACTTCGTCTTTTCTTGAACCTTGAGAGTAAACTTTGTTTAAAGCTTTTCCGAAACCACCTTTTACTGCATCTGCCATTGCGATTGCTTTATTACTTACTTTATTGAAATCAATACTGTTTATATCACCATCGTTAACTTGGTCATACATTTTGTCTTTCAATATTGCTGTTGCAATCTTTTTGTGGTTGTAATTGTTAGCAAAGTTTGTATGGAATAATTCCATATCTAAAGATAAACAATGTAACATTCTTGGTTTATCATGGTTTCCTACAAATGTGTAAGAGTAAAGGATTGAATCTAATGGAGCAGAATTTAAGTAGTTATCTCCGCCAACCATTTTATCAAAGATTTTTCTTTCTCTTGTATTTTGGTCTATTGTAGCACCTGTTGTTATATCTTTGTTAAAGATGTTTGCTACATCAGTGAAGAAGTATGAGTAGTTAGCTATACTTGTCATGCCTGCTTCTTGATGTAATTTCATAACTGCATCTTTTGGTGATGAGAATTTACCTGAATTATCATGTAAAGCATATTCATCAGTAACCTCTGCTACCATATATGCATTTTTATTTTCACTTACTACACCTTTTGAAAAATTCTTCCAAAAATCTACAACGCTTGACCATTCTTCATTGAAGTTTGCATTACCATTTCTTAATGCATCCATATCTGCTATATCTTTTGCAGCATCAATTCTCCAATCAAGACCTGCATTGTTTCTATCAACAATCATTTCTGCTAATGCAAAACTGTTTTCATTCATACCTTGTAAACGTTTTGTAACAGCATTAGTGATTTGGTCTTTATCTTTCATTGAGATATTTTTAATACCTGATTTTAATTTTTTAGTAAGCAAGTTTGCTTCATCTTCAGGAGAATCTGCTAAGATGCCCATTGATGCAAGTGTTGTTTCTTCTTTCATTTTATTATAATCGTAAGAAACTGCACCGTTTTCATCAACTTTTGCTTCTGTTTTTGGAGCAACTGCCTTAACTAAAGCAAATTTTGCAATATCTTGATTTACTAAAGGTAATACATATTTACCTAATTTTGTAACCTTATTTCCTTCAAATAATTTTCCACCTAAGTTCTTGTTTACGTTTTGCATTACATCATTTGTAAATCTGAACAATTCGTTAGTAAATAATTCATCAACTTTTTTGTAAGTTTCTTTATTTTCTTCAGTTACTTGAGGGTTACCT
>Ga0256404_1007546_pt1 | contig 17103 bp, 14 predicted proteins | sample RumenRJG_01DNA_FD_185990 | JGI IMG/M metagenome (GOLD analysis project Ga0256404, IMG submission 185990) | Bovine rumen microbial communities from Lethbridge, Alberta, Canada - RJG_01 | ecosystem: Host-associated > Mammals > Digestive system > Stomach > Rumen | place: Canada: Alberta | collected...
GGAGTCCTCATTACACTCTTTGTTCCTTTTGGTCTTGACATATAATCACATCCTTTACTAAATTTTATCATATAAAAAGTAGACTAGAGTTTTTTTTCTCTGTCTACTTTTATCATATCACTTCATATTGAAGTTTTTTTGATAATGCTTTTGCAAATTCAATTACATCACCATCATATTTTGCTTCTTTAACAAATCCATCATATGCGGTTTGTCCTTTATTTACGATGAAGATTTTTTTATTCTTATCAAATCTCATATCTACTATAAAGTCATGTACTAGTGAGGCTGCTGGGTTTACTAATAAACTGCTTCCCATAACTAGTAAAGTTTTTGCTTTTTTTATTTCTTCCATTGAATGCATTAAATTATAATTATCTAATGGTTCTTCATATAATACAACATCAGGTCTAATAATTCCTCCACATTCGCATATTGGAATTAGGTCTTTCTTTATTATTTCATATACTTTTTTTAATTCATGTTTTTTATTACATTTACTACAATAGAATCTTTCTGCATTCCCATGTAGTTCTATTACATTTTTTGTTCCTGCATTGATATCTAGTCCATCAATATTTTGAGTAATAACTGAATTTACATATCCTTTTTCTTCTAGTTCTGTAATTAATAAATGAGCTTTATTTGGTTTTATATTTTCATTAATTAAATTATTCTTAAAGAATTCATAAAACTCTTTTGGATGTTTAACAAAGAAACTATGTGAAAGTATTGTTTCTGCATTTATATTTTCCTTATATAATCCATGTTCTCCTCTAAAGTCTTTTATACCACTTGCGGTTGATAATCCTGCTCCTGTAAACACTACTAAGTTTTTTTTATCTAATTGTTTTAAGAATTCATCTATAAATTTATCTAATTCCATATTATCCTCTATAATAGTCATCTGGTAGATTACCATTTTTTCTATTTATTTCAAAGTCAATGAAATAATTATCTGGATTATTTTCATCTATTAGTAAATCTACGAGATTATCAGAGTCAGTATGCTTTTTATCAAATCTTGGTTCACCATATAATGTTTTAGTTTCTCCACTAGGTAATTGGTATTCTAAAGCAATTTTTAGTATTTGTGTTCCATTTATTGATATATTTGTGTTTTCCATATGATATGGCAATCCCTTTACTAGTTTTCCTGTTTGATTTAATTTTTTAATTCTTTTTATTTTTTTACTAACTTTATTAATAAAGAATAATCCTACTGCTATAAAAGTTAATGGAATAATATTTAATATTATAAGAATTTTATTTGCTTTTATTGAGTAATCTGTCATGCATCTACTTGGATTCTTTGAGTCGTAATATACTTTACCTTTTTTTATTGTAGGCATATTACTTGATGATGATGCAGGTTTACATTTATATGACTCTCCATTAACATTATAATGGTAAACAGGTGTATACATTTCATCACCATCATCATCTATATGTGATACTATTTCTATATTTCTAGTAATAACATATGAATCAAGTGATTTTAATTTTATTCTACTTGCGACTACAATTGAATCCATAATTAATAATATTATTATTCCTGTATATAAAAATATTCTATAAATGTTTTTTTCTTTTTTTACATTTTTTAAATTTATATCATACATAATAACTCCTTAATATCTTCTTTTATGATTATTTTTTTGTGTTATATTTTTTTTATTAAAGTTTTCTTCTAGTGCTTTTTTATATAATAATCCAATTTGTCTTATTTGTGGATTATCACTTTCTGATAATTTTGCTATTTCTTTAGCTTGATGCATTAAGTTATCAATATATTTTTTTAAATCACTTAGAACTTGTTTTAGTACGCCTTTATCTTTAATTGTTTTTCTCACTAAATCTAATACATAATCAAATAATTCATTATTTTCATCTAAGTTTTGATCAAAACTTACGAATTGATGATTTTCGTATTTTTCTTCTTGTTTTAATTCATCATTTAATTTATGTTTTTGTTGTTTTAAAACAACAAACTCATATGAATTAGTTATATTTCTTAGTTCACTTAGATATAGTCTACTATTATAATTAGGTAATTTCTTTGTTCTAGCACCAATATATTCTATATTATAACCATTTTTATCAATCATGTTTGTTTTGATAGAAATTATATCAGTATAATGTTTTCCATATAAATCTGAAAGTATTTCTAAATAATCTTCATTATCATATTTCATATCAAATAATTCTTTTAATGCATCATATAATTCTTTTGACTCTAAATCTAATATTTTATTTTCAAGTAAATAATTAGCTTTATCTAAATGAGTTTTAATGAATTCAATAAATTTATTTGTATCATAATTTCCTGCTTCTATATCTCTTTCTATTTCTTTTTTTAAATCAACATTCTTTATTACTAATCTCATTATTACACCTCATTTTATTTATACTACAATTATGTCTTTAATGTCAACAAAAAAAGTCCATCTTTAATTTTGGACTTTTAATGTTTTTTATTTATATCCGTTTCTTCTATTTCTTTTAATAATTTTTCTTTTTCTTCTTGTAATTTTTGTATTTTCTTTTCTATTTCATTAATTCTTTCTTGTCTAGTGTCGTTTTCTTTAAATTCCTCTTTATAATCATATCCTAAATTGATTATTTTTCCTATTATTTCATAGAAACAATTTGGTCCCATTCCTTTTAAACTTTTGAATTGTTGTGTTGGAAGTCTAAAAATTTCACCTACTGTTCTAATATTATTTCTATAAAGTGCGTAATAGGTCCTATTGGTAAGATTTAATCTTTCAATATATACTGTATCTAAATCTTCTTTTTTTATTTCTTGTGATGAAATCTCTGGTAGTTCAATATTTTCTTCTCCCAATAAGGTTTCTATTTCTTCATATTCTTTTTTCCCTATTCCTATAATTTTTTTAAAATCATCTTTTGATATTTTTGAAAGTTGTGATTTTGTTTTTATCCCGCTCCAAAATAAACTTTTTAATATTGGTTCTGATATATTTAATTCATTAATAAGTACATCATCATTTTCTAATGGTATGTTTTTACCTTGTAGTTCTAATTTGTATATTTCAATTATTTTTTTTAGTTCTGCTGCAGTTAATTCTGAAACTACATTTGTAAGTATTATAAAATCTTGTTCACTTAATTTTAGAATATCGCTTACTCTTCTTATTCCTAATTTATATAATTCTTGTTTTGTCTTAATTGACAACAACATTTTTTCTAATTCTATTTTAGGATTTGTTTTACATATATATAAGCAATAGATATTCTTAATTAGTTCTCTTTTTTTTCTTCTTATAATTTCCGATACGCTTGTACCTGTTATATTATATTGTTTTCCAATTTCATTATAACTTTTATCTTCACAATATCTTTTTCTAAAAATAGTTGTTTCTTTTTCAGTTAATATTAGAAATGTCTTATTATTTGTATTATAAAAATCTAACATTAATCCTTTTAACCAATCAGCAAATTCATTTGGCATTGATAATTCCATAAGTATTTCTTCATAAAAGTTTAAGGTTTTTGTCATAGGCACCTCCTTTATTTTGTTAGTGTTTTTTGATTTTCATATGGTGAATTTAATATATTTAGTAAGTCATCGTATTCACAGGATACCATTCCGCTTATTTCATTATTATTATCATAGTCTGTTAGATAAAGATATCTATGTGTGCGTAGAAATTTATCAATTTTTTCTTTTCCTATTGTTGTTCTTCCAATATGTGAGAAACAATTTCTAATGATAGTTAATGTTTCATTCATCGTTCTACATCTTCCATAAGTAAATTTAGATGTTTCTTTTACGTAGTTTTCTAGTGCTTTTTTAAGTTGTTTTTTTAATTCAAATTTTTCTTTATTTGTCATCGCATTTCTAAAATTGCTATATAGAATTTCTATTTTATTTTCAAGTGTATACATCATATTTAAGTCTGCTTCTGTGCCTTTTATAACTCTTCTATAATCTAATTCATTCGCAACTTGATAAAGTTGTTCTCTTGTTTTTGTTTTTTCTAATTTAAGACCATTTAGTTTATTATTTAATAATTCTTTTTTACTATTATCAGTACATCTTTTGTACTGTTCCTCTAGTTGTGGGATTACTATATCGCTTTCTATTAATCTTACTTCTAATTTTCTTTTTAAATCGGCAAGTTCAAAATATGTATTTTTATTCATTGCTTGTACACCGTATTCTTCTGGTCTTTCATTTAAAAAGTGTTGATTATATAAAGTTTCTTGATTTACAACAAGTGTTGTTATTCCGTAGATATTTAAAAATAATGATTTCAATATATTCTCGTTTGAATAGTATAGTTGCTTTATATCCATTTTATGTTCTTTTTTTTCTTTGCTTACTATTTCATTAACAATATTAAATTTTTCGTTTAATGATAGGTTAGAAAAATCATTTTCTCTATATTCTTCTATTTTTTCAATTATATTTTCTAAACAGTTTAATAAATTAATTCCTTTTCTTGATATTTTTTTATCAAATTCATCCATCATAAAATCATAATTAATATAGTATTCTGGACAACCTTTAATTACTTTTTTTATTACTTCAGTTCTGTCTTTTATTCCTATTTTTACTTCTATTTTTGGGTATTCTTTTTCTAATGTTTCTTTTACTTTAAGGCTTGATAAATAGAATGATAACAAATATTTTTTATGATATATTTGTTTATATTTTTCTATTTTTTTATCATATTTTTCTAGTTCACTATCTTCATAGTCATTTTGTGAGTATTCTTTATATAGTTCTTTTATTCTTTTTTCTATTTCATCTACATTAAAGGTAGTTCCTGAAACTTTAAAGAAGTATGGAATATTATTTTTTAATTCTATTTCTGTTTTTCTGTCTTTTTTATTTGCCTTATATTTATTACGATAGAATCCATATACTGTGTATTCATCTGAGATTTTTTTATTTAATATATCATTTTTCGCATAGTCTATAAACCATTTAAATGGAATCTCTGTTTTTAAATTTCTGTCATGATCATTATTATCTATTAATACTTTTTTATTTTCTTCATCAATTTCAAACGCTCCATGCATTATAGAGTCTCTTATGTTATCTAATATCCATAAATTATCGTTTTCTAAAGTACTTATTATATTTGGTAGTTCTTTTGAAAAATTTGAATCAAATACTTTATCTATTTCTTTTTGTTCTACTAGTTTTGTTAATCTACCTAGTCTATCTTTATTTTTGATATCTTTTTTTATTATTTTTTCTTTTGATAAGGTCATATACGCAAGTGAAAGTATAAATTCAAAATTCTCATCTTCTTTTAATAGTTCATCTAAATTTGTATGTTCTACTGCATCTATTTTATTTTTTATTATTTCTTTTGTTTTTTCACAGAATATTTGTTTCGACATAACTAATCACCTTTTTTTGTTAGTATTATACACGATTTTTTTATTTTTTCAAGACAAATTTAACGAATAAAAAAACAGTCTTTTGACTGTTTTAATTATATGCTTTAATAGACTCTACTGTTATACATTCGTTTTTTTCTAATCTTTTACCATCTTCACAATAGTATCCATCTTGTTTTTCTTTTTTATACTATATGTTTCTGTATGGCCTTTATAACCATATTTATGATTAATTGGATCTTCAAAGATAAAACTTTTTGCAGGCATTAATGTATGAATCATATATCCTCCAAATAGTAGGAATGTACCTGCACAGCCTATGTACTGAATAATATAAGGTAATTCTTCTAATCTTATTATTACATAGAATGCATATTGACTTGAAATAATTACAATATAAAAGATAATAATATCTAGAATAAATAAGTCTTTTTTAAATAGTGCTTTATGTCCATAGAATAGTGCTGGCATTAGAATTATTATTACGAATAGACTTATAAATTTTGCGAAGAAATAATTATGATTTGCTCCATATATAAATCCATCTATTAGTCCCCATAATAGTGTTGGTGTAAGCGCTATTTTAATATGTTCCCATGTACTTTCATTTACTGCTGAGAATAATCCAATTATTTTATTATGATTACTTATATCATATAAGAAATGAGATAAAGTTCCAATTATAGATATAAGTATAATACTGACAATCATAAATATCATATCAATCCTTTCATTATATATTCGTTTATTTTTGTTTATTTAAATAATCAATTGCCCATTCTAATTCATAGTCTTCATTATTAAATATCTTAAGTGCATTTTCTTTTGTTAATGGTATTTTAATATCTACTGGATTTCTACTAATTCTAGTATTATCAGTATCAATATTAGGATTTCCATCTTTATCTAATACAAGTCCAGTCGGGTAATTTATTATTGCACCTTTAGGCATATAGACTCTGCCACCAGTTTCTTGATTAATTCCCGCAGGATTTGTTAATCCAGCTACTGTTATTCCATCTATTCTAGATAAATATAATTCCATACCATCACCAGCTGAAGCGCATCTCATATTTGTTAATACTAATACTTCTATATTGTTGAATTCTCCATCTGGTAAGATATAGTGATCAACTAAACTCTTATTCTTATCATTTGAAATATATCCTAATGAAAATGCATATATTTTATCTTTAGTGAAAAGACTTGCTAATGCTGTAGCTACATCATCATATCCTCCACCATTATTTCTAATATCTATAACAAGTTTTGTCATACCATTATTTCTTAATTCTCGTAATGTTTTTCTAAATTTTTCTCTAGCAAATTTATGGTTACCAGTTAAATAACCAATTGTATCGTTAATATCATTTGTTTCTTCAATACCTATTTTTAAATAACCAGTATTCTCATTCAACATTTTATAGTCATATTTTGAATCACTATGAGTGTGATTAAATGTACTATATGATTTAAGTGCACGAGGTATGGAAGAATCTAATTTATTTAAAGTAGTTGTTACTTCTTCATTATTTGAATTAATATAGGTTACTTCGACAGTATTATTACCAATTCCTGATAGATAAAATGTTTTTATTATTTTTTCATTTTCTAGTACTCCTTCACTAGTAGGTATTTTTACATTATCTATAGCTTCATCAATTGGTACACCATTCCACTTTGTAATAACATCCCCTTGCTTTATTTCTAGATTATCGTCTACATCAATAGCGATAGTAGTTCCATCATCAAGGGTTATTAATGATAATCCATAGTCATTATAACTTTTTATTTTATTTAAAATGTATTCATTACCATTATAAAAAGATAAATTCATATGGCCATCATGATGTGCATTTACAAAATTATCTAATGCTTCATAATATTTATCAATATTATCAGTTTTCTCTGCTTCTTCTATTAAGGCTAAGCCATCATTTTTCAATTTATTATAATCTATTTTTTTCCAATCATTCATTATATAGTTTTTTTCAAAATAATTACACAATGATATATATGCATTGCTTAAATTTTTTCTAGTATAATTTGTTATTTTATTTGAGGCAATTGACCCAATAGAAAAATATATACAAGCAATAATAATTAATATTTTACTGATATTATATATTATTTTTTTTCTAACTAATACTGGTGATAAAGCAATTAAAAAAGAAGAAATATAAATATATTTATATTCAGGTAATATTTTTAAAATGGCACTGCCTGATACAAATATTATAAAATGTATTATAGAAATAATTAATGGTACAAAACTCATTATTATCCATATTTTTAGTTTTTTATTATTGCTTTTAAATCTATCATATATAATAATTAATACAATAAAGTATATTAGAAAAAAAGTATTTAATATAATGTTTAATAAGTCACTAGAATATAATAGGTGCATTATTTCTTTAAACATATATTTCACTCCCTACTATAATATATTTATTTAATTATATCATACTTTTTTAGTAATTTAAATGTCTGAAATAATAGGATATTTTTCGAGTAATTTAATCTCTATTATCAATGAAATGAAAACTATATGACAATAATATAAAAAGTAAAAAAAAAGCGGAGCCTTAGTGGCTCCTTCAGGGGGAAATCTAAATATCAGTTCGTAATAATTTAATAATAGCCTAAAGTCTTATAAAATAAGACTTTTTCATTTTCTTAAATTTACTAAAATTTATAAAAATAACTTAATTTTTTGCATTTAGTATCTAGATTTGGTATCTAGAAAATTATGTAACAATTACATTCAATTAAACTATTTCTTCAAATTATATATCATAATTCTTTTTCTTTTTGTTATACTACATGACGAAATAACGTGTTGTGATTCAAATTCTTTTAATATTTTAAATAAATTTTCATCATATTCTACTGAAAAATGATTTTTTCCAATTCCTATAGACTGAAACTCAGAATTAATCTTACATAAATAATCATTAATTATATTATTATTTAGTTCTTCTTTTATTTTGCTCAAATAATAATATTTCTTATTATCATTAATATTAGAACTAAAAATTAAATTGTTAGAATCTTCATTCCTTAAGTCATACTTATCATTCAATACAAGTTCAAGCAATAAATCTATGTTAAGCATTGTATTTTTTATCTTACCACTTTCAAATAATGCTGACTTAATATCCTCATCTAATTCTACATTACTAATTAACTCATTTGATACATCTTCTATTTCAAAATTTCCGTTATTATCAATATAGTATTCTTTATTTAAATTCATAAATAAAATTAACAAATCTATGGATTTATCCTTAATATAATTAAAATTATCAACACTAAAATCTAGAATGTTATTAGTAATAATCAATTTCAATTTTTCAAACTCATAGTTAAAATCTATATCTGATAAATTTGAAATTTTACAATCAAAAAGTTTTATATTTTTTTCTATAGTTTTTAAACTAATATATTTACTATTTAATAAATCTATAAGAAAATCATCTTTATTATTTAATAAATCAATATTTTTTATACTGTCAATACTATTAATTATATTAGCTAATTTTTCATAAATTTCGTTTTCATTATTATAGAAGTATATTACATTTTTCCAATTATAATCAATTAAATCATTAGACAAAATACTTTCATAAAAATTGCTTGGTACTTTACTGATATCTTGAATTTTAGCTGTTTCTTTAGCTATTATTTTATTTTTAATATTATCATTAATATCATCACTATTAAGTATATTTATAATAACGTATTCATCATTATTTTGTTTTTCTTGATTATCATAAACACCATTAATATATATTTCAAAATTACTATATATATTTTTTTTCATAGTAACTAATCTTTCATCTTCAATAATTGTTAGAAATCTATTAGAAAAATGTTCACCAGAATTAATAGTATTTATTAATAATAGTTTTAACATATTTTCGTTGATTTGATATAGATTATTGTTAAATATAAAATCCGAAAAGTCTTTAGTACAATCTTTATCAATGTTTTTAAATCTCACACCTAACTTAATCAAATTTTCTTTGTGATTCTCATCTAATAAAGAGAATAAATCATAAAATTTATCATGCAAATTTATATAGTCAATAAAAGAATTATCAGTACCTAATAAAAATTCTTTATTACCTAAAAAAATTTTTACCCATTTATCAATATAATCTCTATTTTGACTATTTTTCAAATAACATTTTGCCCAAAGATTATTTTTCTTTAACAATAGATTATTGATAAAAGATATGCTTAATTCACTTTTCTCCAAATAACTATCTATAAAATCCAATTTTTCATCTGTTATGTCCTCAAATTGTAATAAAATCTTATTTTTAATATCCAGACCGACTTTATTCTTTGGATCAAATATATAATCAAATAAATCAAAATTCAATATACTATCTGAAGAATAGTCAAATATATCAAGCCTATTAACAACCTCATTTAAATTATCTAAATGATAAGAATAACTTTCCATTTTACTATTTTTCTTTACATTTTTTACAAATTGCATATCTTGGATAGTTAAATTTCCTTCTTTAAATAAAGTAATATAATCGTAATAATCACTAGAGATAAGTCCTCTTTTTAATATAAAAATTTCAAAATCATTTAAATCTTCAGAAATAATATCAATGCCATAGTTATCAATTAATTCTTTTATTGACATTTCTTTTATATTTCTAATACTTTTTTCTATCAACAAAATCTCTTTTTGTTTTCGTTCAATAATAATATTTTTATCGCAATTTAAGTTATCGAGTCTTTCTATATAAGATTGTTTTCCACCAAAAACTTTAAAAATTTGTTCCTCAGTAAAATCATTGTAGGAATAGTTGCGATTATTAAAAGTTATTGTTGTATTTTTAATTTTATCTACATCAAAATCATCTTTTAAGAAATCAGAAATACTACAATCCGTATTATTAAATTTTAATTTATGATAGCTAAGATTGTCACTAGAGATTTTAACTAAGTTCATTACTAACACCTGTTTTAATTCGAGTACATTTAGTAACTTCTCTTTTTCAATGTTAATAATATCATTTTGTAGCTTTTCATTGTCTAATTTTAATTTTTTTGTAATTTCATTTATAATTTTATTTTTATTTTGAATAACATTTGGTAATGAACCTTCTCCCTTTAACATCAACGCATATTTTTGAGGATATAAATTTTTATAAAATATCATTGTCATTAACTTACGATTATCTAAGTCTTTATCAATAAATTTATCACTAAATAAAACAAAGTCAGCCATTATATTATTAATTGTTCTCATATCATCTACAAATATAGAAATATTATTAATAAATTTTTTATCAATCTCATAATATTTTTGATTTTCAGAATCACCGTAAATTTTTTTGAATTTATCCCAAATAATTTCATTTGAGTTTGATAATGAAGATACAGGAATAATTGGAATTGTTTTATCAAAAAATTTTGTTCTTTCTGTTGTTTCTTCAAAAAAATCATCTTTTATAGCATATATAAAACTTATTTTTCTTGTAATTTTAGAAGATGTATTTAACAAATAATTCAATTCCTTTAATTTTTCAATAATAAACAAAGCCTCATTAAATCTATCAATATCTTCAAAAATAACCACATCATAATCAGAACATTGAAAAAAATAAATAATTTCATCTAAATATTTATTAAATATTGATTCCGTCTTTCCATTTATTTCTATTTCAGCATCCTTATATTTTAGTTTACTTATATAGAAATTATTTTTAATAAATTCACGAATTTTATAAATACAAAAAACTATGAATATTAAAATTATTATGTATAATAGACTAACTAGAAAATAATTTGTATATATATTAATTGATTTAATTTTAAAATTTAATCCTTTTAAACTATCACTAATATTATTAAATGGCTCAAAAATTTTTTTGAAAAAGTTAGGAACAAATACAAACAAACAAATTAATGTAAGTAAAACAAATATAAGAGTTTCAAAAAAAATCTTAGATTTTGAATATTTTGCAAGTCTCTTAAACCTTGATTGTGGAACTTTCTCCTGATCTGTTTGATATAATAATTGTTGTAGTATGCTTTTTTCAATTGTTTGATGATATTCTTCTGTCTTTCTTTTTCCAATTTCTTTCTTAGCATTACCATATGAACCCAATGTTATATTTATATAATTGTTCTTATTTTTAAAATATGTTTTTAAAAAACTACTTTTACCTGCACCATAATTTCCAAATATTGCAATATTATGAATATCTTCATTTTTTAAACTATAATCTAATATTTCAGAATATTCATCTATGTCAGTTGCATTTGATGTTGGTGACAAATTAATGTAATCTTGATAATTATCTAACTTTTTTAATTTTTCCATTTTTTCACTTCCTTACTGCTAAAAAACGCCAATACAAAAACTTATAAATTATAAGCCTGTACTAGCGCTTCCCTTTTATATAACCATTATATCACAATTTTTTAAAATTTTATGACACAATGACACATTGTTTGTAAGTACCCCATACGCATTTATAGTGTCACAGTGTCATTACAAAAACTTTATTTTTATCTTTTATTAGTTTGTATATTTTTCTTTAAAACTTCTTTTTGCATAAGAGTCCTATGTTCATCTGATGATAAAGGTTGAAATCCTAGATTAGTATAAAATCTTATAGAATTTGAATTTTCATTTTCAACATGAAGTTTTAAACTTCCAAAATTATTATTTTGAGCATATTCATCAGCATATTCAACAAGTCTTGTTCCAATACCGTATCCTCTAAAATTCGAATCTACGCAAAAATCGTCTAAGTATATAAATAAATCTTCATCATTATTTTTCTCTTCACATGAAAGATAGCCAACTACTTTAGAATCTATTTCAGCAACTAGAATAAACTTATCACTACTTGCTAAATATTTTTCTAAAAAGCCATCTTCATAACCATCTTTAAACAATTCTTCGTTTACTTCTTTACCACTTTTTTTATTCTGTTCATTTACATATTTTATCATTTGAATAAATAATTCATTTATCCTTGATATGTCATTTAGCGTTGCTAGTCTAATATTTACACTTTGCATATAATCACATCCTATTTTTCTTCTAACATTGTATGGTTTTCAAATACATAATGCTTATTACATAATCTTTTTATACTTTCTCTATGCGTTACAATTATGTATGTTTTATCCTTTAAATACTTATCAATCATACTTACAATTTTCTCTTCTGATTCTTTATCTAAGTTTGAAGTGGGTTCATCAAAGAAATATACATCTTTGTTAATTAATATTCCTCTTATTATATTTAATCTTTGTCTTTGACCTGCTGATAATTTAACACCTTTTTCACCAACTACTTCATCAAGACCTTTATCTAAATTTGAATACCATTCCATTAATCCAGCATCCTCAAACATACTTAATATTTTTTTATCGCTGATATTCTTTCCTAGTGTCAAATTATCTCTAATTGATAAATCAAATAAATCTACATCTTGAGAAATATAAACTACATCAAGTTTTGGATTATCAATTTTTTTATTATTAATAGTTATAGAACCTGAATTTAATGAATATATTCCAGATAAAACATTTAATATAGTAGTTTTACCTTGTCCAGATTCACCCATAATACTGATTTTATCACCTTTATCAAATTTAAATGATGGTAAGCATATTTTTTTACTTCTGTCTTTATATGAAAACACTCCATCAGTAACACTAAGTGTATTCCAACTCTTTATTTTTTCGAGTGTATTTTCGTTATTCATAATATCATCTAATTGTTTTTTTAAATACCAGAATTTAACTACGTGTTCTAATTCTTTTGAGCAAGTAGATATTTTATCAGATATTTTTCCAATTATACTTAAATAAAATACTAAATATGGAAGTGCATCTCCTCCATTGGAAACTGTTATTAATGAAACACAAATTATAAATATATAAATTAAATCTATAAAGAAATCAAATGTAACATATACCTTAGCACTTTCATTTTCTAAATCTTGTAAATCATTTAAAAATAAATCATTTTTCTTTTTTATAACACTATTACTAAAATCTTTTATATCTAATTTAATAACGGTAAATATGTTTTGTATAAAATCAATCAAGGTAGCATAATATGAGGATTTTGATCTACTAAATTTATCAACATATTTACCTTTATTTTTTGTTTGAATAACTCTAATAATGAACGTCATTACAAAAAGTAATAACATTATACTTCCTATTAATAAAGATTGTGTTAAAGCAACATATATAAATGACGATAAACCTACAATTAAAGGAATCAATTCATCATTTATTGTTTCAAAGAAACAAGCATATTCTACTGCAGTATTTGATATTGCATTTTGAATATATCCAGTATGGTATTTTCCTATGTTTTTAGGATCCATGTTTTGTAGTTTTTTGAAAAAATATTGTTCAGCATCTAATTGAATTCTATATAAAAATACTTGTGATACTTTAACATATATAAATTTTAATACCAACGATATAAAATATAAAACTACAAGTGTTATTAGTAAGTGAATTAATTTATCTGTTGTTAATGGACTTGTAACAAAATAACTTAATGCAAATGATGAACCATAAATAGATAAATTATAAATAACATCTAATATAAAGACTAATATCATTCTTTTTTTATCTACAAATTTAAACATTTCTCGTATATCTTTCATAAAATCACTACCTCGTATATCAATTTTTTTAATGTTTTTTTTAAAATCATAAAACAAATTTTTTTGATTTTTCGTTTTATATTTTTTTATAGAACGAATTTTTTTATTTTTTCGTTCTATAATTTTTTTTAAAACATTTTTTTAATTTTTTTCGTTTTATAAATTATTCTGATAAAAATATCTCTACATACTCAGAAAATACAAATATTTGATTTCTACTATATCCGGTTGTTTCTTTTATTATATTAGCAGACTTCAATTCATTTATTACACCATTAACAGTAGATTCTGGCATTTCTAATGCTTCAGATATTTTTTTTCTTGATGAATATGGTTCATCATAAAAGTAATCTATAATTTTTTTAGCATTATCATATTTAACTTTTAAGTCTGATATTTGTGTATCTACTTTTTTAGTAAGTTCTACAACTTTTTTAAATTTTTCTTTTGCAATTTTAGCTGTTTCTATTATTCCCTCTAAGAAAAACTTTATCCATCCAATAATATCATTTTTAACTCTAACATCATTTAATTTTTGATAATATAAGTCTCTATTTTTTTCAAAAAAGAATGATATATATAAACATGGATTATCTAAATATTTTTTACTTTGAAGATATAAAGGGATTAATAATCTACCAATTCTTCCATTGCCATCTAAAAATGGATGTATTGATTCAAATTGATAATGAATTATAGCTATTTTAATTAAATCTGGTGTATCTATTTCTTCATTATTAATAAATAATTCTAAATCTTTTAAGCAATCAGATAAATCTTCTACTAATGGTGGTACATAAGCTGCTGTTGATGGCATTGTTCCACCTATCCAGTTTTGTGATATTCTAAATTCTCCTGGTGTCTTTTTCTCTCCTCTGACACCATTTAATAATATTTTATGTATTTCTCTAAATAATCTATTGCATACTGGAAAACCTTCATTAATTCTAGCTATACCATAATTAGTTGCTTTAACATAATTTTGAACTTCTTCCCAATCATCTCTTTTTTCTGGATTTATATCTTGTAAATCTGATAAATCTTCTTCTATTGTTGTTCTTGTTCCTTCAATTCTACTAGATTTATTAGCTTCAATTTTTACATGCATCTTAATATATAAATCAACATTAGGAAGTAGTAATGAATAAGCATTTAATTCACCAATTTGTCTATTTGCTTCTGCAAGTAAAGAATCTAATTTTGTATCATCCCAACCCCAGTTATAATTAATATTACTTGGTAAAAATGCTTTGTATCCTGTTCCTTGCTTATATTCTCCAGCTTTGTATTCCTCTAACTTCATAATCATTCTCCTTTCGTTTTAGTTTTTCTTTGGTAATTTACTATAATCATATTTATGTTCTGCAAATTCTAATTCATCAAAAGCATATTGTATATCCTCAATTGCTTTATCTATTGTATATAAACTATCTTTATTATCTTTCATTATTTGTAGATGTTCTATTGTATAAAATAGTTTTTGTCTTGCATCACTTACTTTTTTTCTTTTTTCAGTATCAAATTCTAGTAATTCTCTTTGAGATTCTTCGTAAATTTTAATCATTTCTTTTAAATCCTTGCTAGATTTATTTGCATATTTATCTTTAGAAAAATAGAAAAGCATTTCATCATAACCTGCAACCTTTAATAGTTTTTGTAATGACATATCTAAAGTTTCAGCAATCTTACGTAGATCATCAATATCTACTTTTTTTATTTTTCCATTAATTAAATCATTTAAAGTGCTTCTACTTATACCAGTTAATTTAGCAAGTTCTCTTTGAGAAATACCTTTTTCAACTCTTGAAGATTCAATTAAATTTTTAAGTTCTTCTGAGTTCATTTAATCACTTCTTTCTTCCCTTTTGTTCCTTCACAATTTAATTTTAACACTTTTTTATCATCTTGTCTATATTTTCGGACAAAAAAGTATTGACATTTTTTTCGGACAATGTTATATTTAAATTGTCCTTAATATCGGACGTTATTTTAGAAAGGAGGATTTGTATGAGATTATTTAAGAAAGAATCTACTAATGATTATATAATACCTAAAGATTTATCAGTTCGTGCTATAGGTATGCTTAACTCTCTATTAGTTAGATCAAATGATGAACTAGAGAATATCGACCTCTACTCTCTTAGTAATGATAGTAGAAAAGATGTTGCTCTAGCATTTAGAGAATTAAGAAAAAAGAAATATATTATTTATAGTTCTTTAGATGATACATATTACATTTATGTATCACCACAAAAAAATATTTAGAAAGGAGGAAAAAATTATGTCTGCAGAAGAAACATTAAATTTAATAGCTAAGCAATGGTGCACCCTAGAAGATATTATGAAGTTAGGACATCTAGGAAGGAATTCTGCACTAAAGGCTAAAAAGAAGATAAAAGATAAGTTAGAAAAACAAGGTTATCTTATTCCAAAGTCTGTTGTTCCAACTAAAGAAGTTGTAGCTTTCTTTGATATAGATATACCTTATTTAGAATCTAGAGTTTCTAGTAAAGAATTGATTAAAAAATTGTAAGAAAGGAGATACAAATGAAACAATTTAATGAAATAAATAAAACCATAAAAAAAGATATCATCGTCGAAAACCTAATGATATCAAATGGAGTTTATCTACTTGTATCTCATCCTAAGGTTGGCAAGTCAATGTTCGCCCAGCAACTTGCCTTCTCTCTTACTACTGGAGAAGATTTTTTAGGATTTAAAGTAAATCCCTCTCATGTCTTATATATTACCACAGAGGGAGATATAAATCAATTAGAAACAAGATTTAAGTTAATGAATTTAAAGCCTAAATTAGATAAACTTCACATAATAGATTCAGATGATATATCAGATTTTTATATTAGAGATATTGAATATGATATCCATCAGTTAGCATCCAATAATCAAAAACTATTTGTGATTATGGATATGTTAAAAGATATAAAATTTGATACTAGTTATGATTTAAATAACTATCAAGAAATAAATGATGTTGTATTTAGAAAATTAAGAGAGTTATGTAAAAAGTATAATATCACTCTACTTGTTA
>Ga0256404_1007547_pt1 | contig 17100 bp, 13 predicted proteins | sample RumenRJG_01DNA_FD_185990 | JGI IMG/M metagenome (GOLD analysis project Ga0256404, IMG submission 185990) | Bovine rumen microbial communities from Lethbridge, Alberta, Canada - RJG_01 | ecosystem: Host-associated > Mammals > Digestive system > Stomach > Rumen | place: Canada: Alberta | collected...
CAAGATGAAAGCCTTCAGGTCATGCCTGAAGGGGATAAGGGATATACCCTTCTTTTTCTATAGATGTATTACCGTCTTTGGTTAGGCAGCGGCATCCGCCCGCCACGGACAATCCCCCTTGGGCCTAGATATTCCGTTTTTACCTTAAGATTGACTTAACTGTTTCTTAAGATTGTCTTAAGACTCCTCAGTGTAATTGTGGTCAATGACTATACTGAACTTATAGTCAGGGAATTGCTTATTGAGCTTTTCCTTCATCTCCTCGGCAAAAACATTATCGTCATGCACAGATTTGTTTGGGATAATGTCGATGGTGACGAGGTTCTGGTCGGAGTAATAATAGAAGCCATGCGACTGAAGGACATTCGGCTGATTGTTTATAAAGGTCATCACGTCTTTTTGCAGTGTTCCAAGTTTTCCTTTGGTGTTAATGGCATAGATTCCCACGGTCAAGATAATGCCGTGCTTAAGAAACATCTCTGTTGCAATGTCACGGTCCAGCCTGTGGATTTCCCTTGCAGTGAGGGTGTCGAGGACATTAACGTGCAAAGAGCCAATGATTGTATTCGGACCATAATAGTTGAGGATGATGTCGTACACCCCGTGCACTTGCGGGTATGCCTTAACCTCCTTGCGTATTTCATCCGTCAACTCCTGAGGAACGCCGGTTCCGAGCAACTGGCTGATTGGTGAGCCCAGCATCTCTACACCGGCCTTGATGATGACTAATGAAATGAGTGTACCGAATATGCCGTCAAGGTTTATTCCGGCAATGAGCATAATGCCTGCCGATACGAGTGTTGACAGTGTAACAACGGCGTCGAACGTTGCGTCTGCGCCGGAAGCTATAAGTGAGTCGCTTTGAAGTTTCTTGCCCTTCGCCTTGACATAGCGTCCAAGCACGAGCTTTACTAGTATTGCCACAACAATGACAACGAGCGTGAATGTTGTATAATCAGGTTCTGTGGGGTTGAATATTTTCTTAACCGACTCAATAAGCGACGAGACGCCGGCAATAAGGACAATGATTGAAATGACTATAGCCGAGAAATATTCTATGCGACCATAACCAAACGGGTGCTTACCGTCGGCAGGACGGGCTGAGAGCTTTGTGCCAACAATTGTTATCACACTCGACAGTGCATCACTGAGGTTGTTTACGGCATCCATTATTATTGCCACCGAACCGGCAATGGCTCCGACAACAGCCTTGAAGCCAGCAAGCAGTACGTTTGCGGCTATACCTACAACACTCGTGCGAATAATTTCCTTATTCCTTTCCTGATATTCCATAATGCATTGTATTTATGTAGAATAAGATTTCTCTTAAGGCGCAAAATTACAAAAATTCTCTCACGGACATCATTAGTTTTTGTATTATTTGAAGTACTTTTGCATATTCCAAAGCGAAAATCGAGCAAAGAACATACAATCTCTTAAGGCGGAGACAGAATATTCCTGCCTACAATAACAAATCTGGATTTCCTTGGGATATTTTTGCCAGTCTCTGCTTTTATATGTACTTTTGCGGAACAAAAACTCATATAAACGATTACCAACGTCAGAACAATGAACCATAAATTACTTCTGATTCTCTCTTTGTCATTGTTGTCTCTAACGGTATGGGGGCAGTCAAAGATAACAAAGATAACGATGAGGGAAAGCTTGATTTACACTGATGTATCTCTGTCGAATGGCGGTATATCTCATCGTGTCCCTGGAATGATAGATACGGGCTGTTCGGTTTGCATTATAGATTCAACCTACGCAGTAGACTCATGCCATATAACTGATGTAAAAGGTGACAAGATGATGGACAATACAGCCGGCAAAAGCATCAAATCGTCCTATGTCTATTTGGACAGCCTCTCCTTTGCGCAAACCACATATACACATGTTTGGTGCTTCATAGTGGATTTGGCCGGGAAACTAAAGCAGTTTGCCCCTAAGTTTATCATGGGAGGTGATATATTGAAACGAGCCCCCTGGTGTTTTGATTTGAAGGAGTATAAGCTCCAACGCCTGAAAAATGTGCCTGCCCATGTCGGAACAGCCATCAGGTGGAAGAAGTATGCCGACACCGGACTGAACATCATTTATTTTAAGGGAAAGATAGCAGGCAAGAAGACACGCATACACTTTGATACAGGAGCAAGATTCAATGCTGTGCTTCCTACGTCCGAACTGACACCTACAGCTTATATTGAGATACCTGGTGCCGATATAGCGGAGGCACTAACTATACAAACGGTAGGGCAATGCAAGGACATTCCTGTAGAGATTTCCGATTATAGTTTCAAGGTTGACTTTATCAAACCCAAGAAAGACGGCTCTGAAGAGCCCCGTCTTAATGCAAGTTTTCTCATGGGGAAGAAATGGGTGCTTGATTACGAGCATCAGCAACTACTCATATTGTCTGAGTGATACCGGCATGACGGTGATTGGCTTAGCGTTTTGCAGCTGTCATCGTCGGCAGCTTGGCCTTGATGCTGTTGCTGATGGGCGGAATGGCGGACTGCGCGATGAACTGGTCCACATCCACGATGTCAACTTTCTCACCCTTGAACTTCTTCACATCCTGCTTGTCGGCGAAAGAAACTTTGGTGATATACACTTCTTCCCATTGGTCATATATCTTGCGGATGTCCTTGATGGTCACGGTCATCTGTCGGGACCACCGGCTGGAAACCATATCGGTATAGGTGATTCCATCAGGACGAAGCGCATAGACCTCGCTGGAGTAGGACTGACTTAACTGCTGATGGTATTTACCAAGAGACAAGGACTTCACGGTGTCCGGATAAAGATGGTCGAAACTGAACAGTACTTTTGCCGCGAGCGTGTCAGTTCGCCAGGCAGCTGGGTTCATCGCTTCCTTTTTTCTGCCAACGGCATAGAAGTCCGGGACGGGAAAAGGAGGTGCATATGATAACATACTTCCATTCCTGCATTCTTCTTTCTTGATGCTGTCGTCAATGAAATATCTTGCGGCAAGCGTACGATGGTCAACCTCTCCGTTCTTGAGCTTGACAAAGTAGTAAGCCACACCATCATAATAATACTCCAGTTGTCCGTTATAGAATTGCGGTGCTCTGAAATAAGCCTCAAACACAACGTATTCAGGACGTTTCGTGGTCACAGTCACCTCGTTTAGCGCTTGCTCGCGGGCATCCATGTACAACACCTTGTCCTTCAAAGTGTCGGTATCAACATCTTTGTTCAGATAGGCTACATGGGATACGGAAAACTTATGTACACAGTCCTTGATGGGCATGCCGCCATCGGAGATGAGAAGGAAGCAGGTAGGGGCATAGTGATAATCGCTTTTTCTCTCCGGCACCGTCATCCACATCCCTGCCAATGTGAAGCATTGGCACGGTGCTGCCGCCGACAGTTGGTTTGCCCACCTGGCTTTCGATGTCCCTGGTGAGAATAAGTCGAACGAATGGCAGGAACCCGTCAGCGACGAGGAATACAACAAACTGGCAACCGAGTAATGGCTTGTTGATGACATAAATGAGGGCAGACGGCGCCTTGACAAAGTGCAAGCATCATTTTGTCATATTGCACCTTATAGTTGTGTGTCAGTTCTATTCCGGTATCCTCAACGGGTATCCCCGGCAACCTCCACCATCTGTTTATCCGCATCGGCTGGCAGGAGGGGAAGAAGACGCTGGATGAAGTTGTTGCGCGCCACGAAGTAGAGGTCCTTGCCGTCGGCAATGGCCGTCATGAGCAGCTCACGGAAACCCTGCCCAGCGAGCTCGATGCGCCCTATCTCGTCAATCCAGACCTCCCTGGCCTCGGGATGCGCCTTATAGTATTCCAGCGCCTTGTCGAAAGCCGGTTTATGGACGAAGTAGCTGCAGCTGTGCATCAGCTCGCCTGTGAGGTTTTTTACCGCCAGCGTCTCCTTCGATGCCGTCTCCATCTCTACTTCCGGGTCTTTCACGAAGAAAGGCAGGGTCTCGCCCTTGGGATACAGCACGAGGTCGTAGGCGCAGACCTTGCCGTCGCCGTCAAACCGCTTCAGGGAAAAGAAGCAGAGGCCGTTGCCATGGCTGCGGTATTCATGGATGAAGCGCGTGGACTTACCGGCGCCACGGGGGCCTGTGAAAATGGTAATCTTCATAGTTTTCGTCTTATTAAAAGCACTTTTAGGACTGTATCAGACGTGGAGAGCCGGGGAAGTCATAGAATTCTGTCATTGCTCTCATAACATCTGATTACCAGATGCTTAATCATTTGACTGGACTTCAGGACTTCCGAACTTCTGATACACTCCCAGGGGTGTTATAGGTCAAAGGAGACGCTGGCGTACCAGGTACGGCCGCGCATAGGGTATCCTTCGGTGTACTCATAAACGCGGTCGGCGAGGTTGAGGACACCGACCTTCAGGTCGGTCTTCCACACCTTGCGGGCGAGGCTGGCGTCGATGGTAGCGAAGCCTGCCGTGCTGGTGCTGCCGTCGGAAGAAGAGTATGCCTTGCTCTGAGCAATCAGACGGCCCTGCAGGCGCAGCTGCCAGATGGGGCGAAGCTCAAGGAAAGCAGTGAACTTATTACGGGGACTATTGAGGAACTTCAAATTCTTATTGTCCATATTCTTTTGATTGATGTAGCTGTAGTTGGCATTAGCCGTGAGCCAGGAGAGGTTGTAACCGACACCGAGCTCAAAGCCACGGTATTGTGCCTTGCCACGGTTCTGCAACTGATAGATCTTCGGATCACTCTCATCCACACCTGTCACCTCCTGGATGATATCATTGATGAAATAGTAATATGCGCCGACTTCCCAGTTTAAGTTCCTCCAACGACCCTCGTAGGTGGCGTCGAGGTTGGTCGACTTCTGTGTGCCCAGCTCTGGATTGGGGATAGCTTTGCCGAGCTTATAGGAATAGCGGTCCTTCATGCGTGCAAAGAGCGAGGCAGTACTAAGGGAAAAGCGGAAGTGCTGGTTAGCCGAAGGATGATAGTCGAAGGCCGTGAGTGCGTTGATGTTGCCGTCGTGCGAGTTCGGCATCTCGCTGATGCCGGTCTTCTTGTTGTATTCCTCAATCTTATAGCCTTGGCGGGCGAACCATCCGAGTGATGCCGTGAGTGACATCTGCGGGTTAAGTTTTGCCTCATCCTCCACTACAAACGAGTAGATGCCCTCGCTGATCTTTGCCGTGGGCTCACCGACGTTGTGCGAGCGGTGGACGTCGTACTTATAGTTGGCTCCGAACCTCAGTTCGTTGTCATCGTACATTGCCCAAATGAGGTTGGCATTGGCACCCAAAGCATAATCGTCGTAGATGCTGGTCCAACCCTGCTTGCCCTCTTGTGTGGAATAGGTGAAGTCGTCGTAGGAATCGAGCGTGTTCTTGAAAGTGTCGTACCACAGCCGGCTCTTCAGCGTCAGCTTGGGTGCCACGCGCGTGGTGGAATGGAAGTAGAGCTCGTCCTTGTCCCAGTCGGGATAGATGCGGAACTGTGCCTTGCCGTTCTCGCCGAGATACGGAGGGATGTGCTTCTCAGCGCGCACGAGGGTATAGCCCACGACATACTCGTCGGTGGCATTGGGCACGTAGCCAACCTTCGCATTGAGATCGAAGTCACGCGTCTTGGAATTGAGACGCTTGTGTCCGTCGAGGTATTTAGAGTCGGTAGGATAACTGTGGGGCAGTCGGAAGTTGCCGACATTGGCATAGCTTAAGTCCAGTTGTGCGAACCATTTGTTCCATCGTCCGCCGACATTCAGGTTGCTGTGCCAAAGCGTGTTCACATCGAAATGAATCTCCAAAAGCTTCTGCGGCTGACGTGAGATAAGATTGATTGACGGTCCCATGGTGTTGCCGCCGAGGAGCAGTGAGCTTGCCGACTTGCTGACGTCAATCTTGCTCAGCATACCTGCAGAGAGACGGTAGAGGTCCACTGTTCCGTCGTAGGGCGCAGTCAACGGCACACCATCGATATAGATTGGAACATCATTACTGCTGAAGCCTCGCAGCATGAATCCGGCCTCGCTGCGCCCGCCAACTTCCTGCATGATGAGTCCCGGCACCCAGTTGAGCGCCTCGGAAACGCGCTGTATATCAGCTGACTTCATAAAGTCAGAATTAACTTGGTTGACTTTGAAGTTGCGCTGATGTTCAAAGACAGTCACCTCACCCAAATGGAATACTTGGGTGGTGTCGGTGATTGACTTTGCCGACAACGGCAGTGCGGTGAGGACTGAGGCTAAAAAGATAAAAGCTTTCATTCGTTTTATTTTCGCTTGATTAGTCCCTTGCAATAGTCGATGAGGTATCTCACGGGCAGGGCCACCATGTGCATGAGCTTCGTGAACGGGAAGATGATGACGAGCAGGAAACCAAGGAGAATGTGGATCTTATGCGGCAAAGAGGCATTGATGATAAAGTCAGCCGAACCTGGAAGGAAGGTGAAAAGACCTTGTGCCCAACGGTCGAGGTTCATGTAATGCTCCAAGTCGCTGTTGACGGTCTCCACGGTGCCCAGCAGTCCCGTTACAATCTGCAGGAAGATAAGCACGACGAAGAGATAATCGCCGAAATGACTGTTGGCCACGACATTGGGATTGGTGAACCGCCGCAGCGTCAGCAGACTGATACCGACGAGGGTGATGAGGCCGGCTCCGCTGCCCATGACGATGGCGAGCTGCCGCTTCTGTTCATTGGTGATAAGCCAGTCGTAGGCCCATTCCGGTGCGAGCAGTCCGAAGATATGTCCGAAGAATACGAGGATGATGCCCACATGGAAGAGGTTGCTGCCCCATTTGAGCATGAGGTCGTTGCTCAGGAACTGCGTGGAATAGGCCTGAACGGTCTTCCCTTGTGCCGCGATGCGATAGGTCACGCCACAGACGAAAAGCGTGCCGGCGATATAGGGTAAATATTGGAATAGGAATGTGTGCATAGTGTTCTGTATTTATAATTCCTTCAAGAGTGCGATGAGCGGTTCGTAGGGATGCTGCTCCTTGGTGAAACGCTCGTCCATTTTCGTGAGCACGCCGCGGATGTCGTCGATGGCCGCATGTGCCTCAGCGGTGCTGTCCATATTGGCGACATACTGCAGATACATTGGTAGATAGTCGGGCAACTCGTCCTCTGCAGGCATCAGTCCGGCCTTCAGATATTCTTCTTTCAAGTCCACCATTGCCTGTCCACGGTCGCGGCTTGTACCATAGACCATGTCGAAAAGATAAAGATTGGTCTTTGACGAACTGTCGAAGAGGTCGCTATAGGCAGCCTGCCAGCTGCGAGCATCGGCGAATGACACCACATAATCGAGGAAAGTCTTTACGCGGCTGAGCGCATCATCGTTAAGAACGCCCTCAGCCAGAAGTGCGGGTACCACCTCATCGAGACTGTCCCACAATTCGGCTGTGGGATAGTCGAGCAACAGCGAAAGCATGTTATAGGTCTGAATCATAGACTCTCTCTCCTTATTATATTATATACCACCAAAGAGATTCCTGCGCTTGCAGCCTTCCACGAAGTCCTCTTCCTCGTCATCGAAACCAAGACCGGTACGCTCATCGAAATGATGACTCCCCTGCTGTTTGGGCGATGAGGGGATGACGAAGCGGTCCTCGTAGTTGGCAATGGCGAGCAACCGGTACATGTCGTCGTATTGGTTGGCTGTCAGTCCTAAGCTTTCCGGCACGGTTGGCTGTTCCACACCTTCCACAGTCTTCCTCCGCATATACTCGCGCAGGGCAACGAGTTTGGCAAGGGCCTCACGGATGGGCTGCGGGTCGCCACACGAGAGCAGGTTGGCAAAGTACTGTGCCGGGATACGCATCTCGTCGACCTTAGCGAAATAGTCCATCTCGTCGGTGTCGGCATCCGGATTCTGCTCCTTCTTAGCTAGCTCCTCTTTCTTCGGACTCATGGCCGGCACATACCACACCATAGGCAGTGTGCGGTATTCGGGATGGAGGGGAAAGGCGATGGCCCACTCCTTCATGAGCTTATAGGCCGGACTCTTCTGCGCTGCTACAATCCAGTTGTGGCTCACCCCCTGACGCTCGGCCTCGGCGATAATGGCGGGGTCGTTGGGGTCGAGAATCATCTCACGCTGCTTGGCCACGAGATCACGCTCGTCGGCGGCGGCATAGGCGTCGGTCTTGTCGGCATCGTAGAGGATGACGCCGAGGTAGCGCATGCGACCCACACAGGTCTCGCTGCATACCGTGGGCTGGCCGTCCTCGAGACGGGGATAGCAGAACACGCATTTCTCACTCTTCATCCGCTTGTAGTTGAAGTATATCTTCTTATACGGGCACGCCGATATGCACTGACGCCATCCGCGGCAACGGTCCTGGTTGATGAGCACTTCACCGTCCTTGCGCTTATAGATGGCACCGGAGGGACAACTCGGGATGCAGGCCGGGTGGAGGCAGTGCTCGCAGAGGCGTGGTACATAGAACATAAATGTGCGCTCGAAGGCTTCGAAGCCCGCGGTGTCGATGTCCTTGAGGTTCGGGTCGCTCTTGCGCTCGTCGAAGGTGCCGGCGAGGTCGTCCTCCCAGTTCGGGCCGCTTTTGATTTTATCCATCTGCTTGCCCGTAATCATGGAGAAGGGACGGGCCGAGGGTGGTGTCTTCAATCGCTTCTTGCCCTTCAGCGAGGAAAAGTCGAAGGTGAAGGGCTCGTAATAGTCGTTCACCTGTGGCAGATAAGGGTTGGAGAACAACTGCGACATCACCTTCGGACGGTTGCCGAGACGCAGCTCGGTGCCGTTCTTGGTCTTCACCCATCCGCCGCGATATTTCTCCTGGTCTTCCCACGTTTTTGGGTATCCCGGTCCGGGCTTAGTCTCCACATTGTTCCACCAGACATACTCCATGCCCTTACGCGATGTCCATACGTTCTTGCAGGTCACCGAGCAGGTGTGGCAGCCGATGCACTTGTCCAGGTTGAGGACCATTGCTATTTGTGTCTTGATCTTCATCTTATTCCCAATTTACGTTGTCCACCTTTCTCAACAATACATACTCGTCGCGGTTGGCGCCTATCGTGCCATAGTAGTTCAGGCTGTAGGACAGCTGTGCGTAGCCGCCTATCATGTGCGTGGGCTTGGGGCACAAGCGCGAGATGGAGTTATGGATGCCGCCACGGTTGCCCGTGAGGGGACTGAGGGGCACGTTGACGGTGCGTCCCTGGTTGTGATACATATAGAGAGCGCCCTCGGGGATGCGCTGGCTGACGCAGGCCCGAGCCATGGCCGACCCGTTGTCGTTGATAACCTCCACCCAGTCGTTGTCCTTGATGCCCAACTTGGCAGCGTCGGTCTCACTCATCCAGATGACGGGACCTCCACGACCAAGGGTAAGCATAAGGATGTTGTCGTTCCACGACGAGTGGATGGTCCACTTGTTGTGGGGCGTGAGCAGATTCAGTGCCAATGTATTATCCTCAATATGAAGACGTTCCTTCAGATTGTTAATCTCTTTCTTTGCCAATGGCGGTTTATAGCACACGAGCCCCTCGCCGAAGGCCAGCATCCACGGATGATCCTGATAGAAGCTCTGACGGCCGGTCACCGTGCGCCAGGGGATGAGGTAATGAATGTTGGTGTAGTTGGCGGTGTACTCCGTCGTCTTGTTGTTGATGCCCGACCAGATGGGGGTCGGCATCGACAGCCGCGGCTGGATGACTAGGTCCTTATACGTGTATTTCGTCTTGCCGAAGTCCGCCGTCAGCGGCTCTGCCAACGATTCGCCGACACTCTTCTCCAACGCTTTCCACGAACGGTAAGCGGCATCACCGTTGCTCGTCGGGTCGAGGGTGAGCACGGCGTCGCAGGCTTGGGTGACTTCCTTGATGAGTGGCATACCCTTGCTGATGCCTTCCTCGCGCTCCACGCCGTTCATCTCCTTCAGTTCATTGTATTCCTGAAGCGACGACCAACTGATGCCCTTGCCGCCGATGCCCTTATCGCGGACATTCGGACCGACAGTGGTGAACTGTTTGTAAATGTCGGGATAATCGCGGACAACCACGGCAAGGTTTCCCATGTTTCGTCCGGGCTCGGGCATCTCGCCCGTCTCCTTCCAGTCGCTGGCGACGAGGGGCTCGCTGATTTCCCCCGCGCTGTCGTGGGCCAACGGTCCATAGACGACATCCTTCTCGTGGCCGAGATGTCCGACGGCCATGTCGGAGAAGACCTTCGAGAGCTCGCGGAAGATATCCCAATCGGTGCGGCTCTCCCACACGGGGTCAACGGCCTTGCTGAAGGGATGGAGGAAGGGGTGCATGTCGGTGGACGAAATGTCCTCCTTCTCATACCAGGTGGCGGCGGGCAGGACGATGTCGGCGAAGATGCTCGACTGCGTCATGCGATAGTCGATGTTGACCACAAGGTCGAGCTTGCCGACGGTGTCCTCGGAATGCCATTTCTCATATTTCGGCAACGGCTGCCCGCACTCTTCAAGGTTCTGTCCGAGCACGTTGTTCTGTGCGCCGAGGAGATGCTTCATGAAGAACTCCATGCCTTTGGCCGAGCAGCCGATGAGGTTGGCGCGCCAGATGAAGAGCACCTTCGGACTGTTTTCCCTTGCATCGAGGTCCTCGGCAGCCAACGAGAGTTTCCCCTCGTGGAGTTGCTGACAGACATAGTCCTTTTCGCTCATTCCGGCTTTGGCGGCCTCGCGGCAGAGCTCAAGCGAGTTGCGGTTGAACTCCGGTGAGGAGGGCAGCCAGCCCATGCGCTGACTCTTGATGTTGCAGTCGAGGAGCGTCAGGCCCTTCCACTGCTCCTTATGGGCCAGGGGCGAGAGCTGCTCATCGACGGTGACCTTCTCGTAGCGCCACTGGTCGGCATGCTCGTAGATATAGCTCACGGTATTCATGTGGCGTGGTGGCCGGTGCCAGTCCAGGGCGAAGGCCATCTGTGCCCAGCCAGCTTGCGGGCGCACCTTCTCCTGACCGACATAGTGGCTCCAGCCACCGCCGTTCACACCAAGCGTTCCGCAGAGCATGAGCATGTTGATGGCGGCGCGGTAAGTCATGTCGGTGTTGTACCACTGGTTGACACCGGCACCGATGATAATCATGCTCTTGCCGCGTGTTTTCTCGGCAGTGGCGGCAAAGGCGCGGGCCGTCCGGATGACCTTGTCGGCCGAGACTCCCGTAATCTGCTCCTGCCACTTCGGAGTGTAGGGCAGGTCATCGTCGTAACTCTTGGCACAGTTGATGTCTCCCAATCCGCGGTCGATGCCGTAATGGGCCATAAGCAGGTCGAAGACATTGGCACAATAGATGATGCCGTCCTTGGTCTCCACCCTCATCACCGGCACCTTATGCTCAATGATGTCGGGATGATGCGTGGCGGCGAAGTGCGGGTTCTGATAGTCGGCACCACCGAAATAAGGGTCGAGGAGCGTCACCACATCGTCGCTGTGTTCGATGAGCGACAGCCGTGGCGTGAAGGGCTTGCCCGTACGCACGTCCTTGCATTCCAGGTTCCAGCGTCCCTCGTTGTTCCAACGACTGCCGATGCTGCCATTCGGCGTGACGAGCTCACCCGTCGGGTCGTCGATGGTGATGGGATACCATTCAGCTTTCTGCTTCACCCCAAAGTCGTCTTTGAGGTCGGAAGCGCGCAACAGCATGCCGGCGGCAAAGCGTCTGTCGCCGGTGTCCTCGAGTTTGACGAGGAAAGGCAGGTCGGTGAACTTCCTGACATATTCGTCGAAATAAGGCACCGTGCGGTCACGATAGAACTCCTTGAGGATGACGTGTCCCATCGCCATACCCAATGCGGAGTCGGTACCCTGCTTGGGAGCCATCCACACGTCGGCGAACTTCGACGCGTCGCTGTAGTCGGGAGAAATGACGGCAACCTGTGTACCCTTATAGCGCACCTGCGTATAGAACGGAGAGTCGGGTGTACGCGTCGTCGGGACATTGCTGCCCCAAAGCAGCAGGAATGAAGAGTTGTACCAGTCGGCACTCTCCGGCACGTCGGTCTGCTCGCCCCAGGTTTGTGGCGATGAAGGTGGCAGGTCGCAATAGAAATCGTAGAAACTCAGACACGTGCCACCGAGCAGACTCAAGTAACGGGCACCGGAGGCATAACTGAGCATGGAGAAAGCCGGAATGGGCGTGAAGCCAACCAAACGGTCGGGACCGAACTTCTTGATGGTGTAGATGTTGCTGGCTGCCATAATCTGCAGTGCCGTGTTCCAGTCGAGACGTACGAAGCCGCCGAGGCCGCGCACTATCTTATAGCTCTTGCGCTTGTCCTCATCCTCCACAATCGACGCCCACGCATCGACAGGGTCGGGATGCTCAGCCAATGCGGCATCCCAGAGGTCAAGGAGCTCCTTGCGGATCATCGGGTGCTTCACACGTCCTGAGTTGTAGAGGTACCAGCTGTAGCTTGCACCACGCGGACAGCCGCGAGGCTCATGGTTGGGCAGACCCGGACGTGTCGACGGATAGTCGGTCTGCTGCATCTCCCACGTCACGATGCCCTTCTTGACGAAGATACGCCACGAACAAGAACCGGTACAGTTCACGCCATGCGTGGAGCGCACCTCCTTGTCGTGTGCCCAACGGGTGCGGTAGAAGTGTTCCCACTCCTCGTTAGTCACGTTCTTGCGGTTGATGAAGTATTTGAGGTTGTTGAATATCGAACTCATATCTAAGGGATTAGAATCAGTGTTTCTTGCGAATCATTCCAAAGTAGTTGATGACCATCACAAGGATGGCAAAACCTGTGAAGAGCAGAAAGCCCAGGCCGTAGCCATAGTCGGGCGAGAGGTCGGCAAACCGGCCCATCAGCGGGGGAAAGACGAATCCGCCGAATGCTCCGAGGCCGCCGACCCAGCCGTTGGCACCGCCCACGCCCTCATTGACATAGACGGGAACGAGCTTCATCGTGGCACCGTTGTTGAATCCGAAGGCCACGGAGATAAGCAGACTAACGAGGAAGAGACCCACCCAGCCCATGTGGATATTCATCAACACACCGGTGACAGCCAACAGACCTAATGCTGCCATGGAGACCTTCTCGCCACCGATACGGTCGGAGAGCTTGCCACCGGGCACGCGCAGCAGTGCAGCGAGGATGGAGAACACAGCCGTGAGGCCGCCGGCAAGCATTGGGTCGAGGCCCATGCCCTTCTTCCAGAACGTGGGGAACCACGCCGTGAGCGCCATGAAGCCACCGAAGGTCGTGAAGTAGCAGAGCACGAGCATCCACGTCTGAGGAATCTTTGCAGAGATTTTCAGACTCGTCATCGCGTTGCCCTTGGGGAAGAGCTCCTGACCGCAGGCCAACGCATAGTCCCGCGCCTGCTCCTCACTCTTCCCGGCTTTGAGGAACTGAAAGTAAGGCGGATTGGCGCCGAGCCATATATATAAAAGGAGTCCGACGAGCATCACACCCGTCAGAATGTAATAGGCTGCCGTGAACCCGAAGCCATGAAGCAGCAGGGGCAGGGCAAAGGCGAGGATACCCGCGGATGTTGTTCCCAGTCCGCCGTAGATGCCGGAGGCGTAGCCCTGACGGCTCTTCGGGAACCAATAATTCGACTGTGACGCGCCTACCGAAAAGGTAGCGATGCCGCAGCCGGCCAGACAGCCGAGGAGGAGTACGACGGGATAGAGTCCCTTCATACTTCCGGGTGTCTCGACTGGATAGAGTGTAAACAGTGCGCAGAGTGCTCCCAGCCCCACGACAGCGGCGGCGAGCAAGAAAATGAAGCCCTTACGGCCACCATTGCTGTCGACCATTGCTCCGAAGGGGATGCGCAGCAGCGAACCGGTCAATGACGGCACCGAGACCAGCAGGCCGAGCTCTGTGGCTCCCAGTCCCATGGCGGCGCCCAGCGTGGTACTCGTCGGACCAAAGAGCGAGATGGCCATCACGCCAAAAAAGAAGCCGATGGTGGCGCCCAGGAGAGCCGATGTCGGTGTACCTTTTAGTTTAAATTGTGATTGTCCCATAATCAGTTATATAGGTTCATTAGTTGATTGTCATTTATTGATGTCGTCTCCTTGCCAGTCCTCCGGTCGGTTGACATTGCGGAGCAGCTGTGTGGAGTCGGTAGGAATATAATAGGTGTCCAGCGTACTGAGGAAGGCTTTTACGCCGTAACGTCCAGTGCTTATCTGTTTTTGTAGTAATGGCAACACGCTCCGCTTAATGAGCAATGGGAAGGGAGAGATGCTGCCTTCAATCTTGCTTTTCCACGCAAAGGCCTGAATTGTGGCACCCAAAGCTTCTGACGACTGAGGAAATCTCACCATCGTCTGCAGTGCATCGCGGTAGATGTAGGGCATATCGCAGGTAAGCACAAGCATCCACGGCGTAGTACATTGCGTGAGCAACGCCTCCAGTCCTCCCAATGGTCCGCAGTCGGCATGCAAGTCCTCCACGATATCAAGTCCGAGGAAACGGTAAGCAGAGGCATTGGCGTGACTGGCGCTGACGAACACTTGAGTACAGAGAGGCCGCAGGAGTCCGGCAGCCCGCTCTATCAGCGTTTCGCCATCGGGAGAGAACAAAGCTTTGTTGCTGCCAAAGCGACTGCTGTGGCCCCCGGCAAGGATGCCACCCGACAATTCCGGCCAAGCTTGTGGTGCTTCGTCACTCATGCCCGCAAGTCTTATGCGACGACAAGAGTGAGCGCCAAAGCTACAACCAATGCGGGTACAGCCAGTCGGGCTTCAAGAAGCGACCAGGAAGAACGCACCTCCTTGCGTGGTTCGATAGAGAAGAGCATTGAGATCACGACGGTCATGGCTCCCTCCAAAAGAATATAGAATGCCGGATGCAACACGCTCTGTGGTGAACCGGGAAGGAAGAGGTCTACTAATTTGATTGCGGCAGCGACGACGGCCGTCAGCATCACAGCGTGAGCACCCTTGCCGGAACGGGTTGCAGCGGCGAACATACAGGCGATGCCAAATGCATAGAGGATGGTGGAAATGCCATGATGGAGCTGAAAGACGTGGAGCACCCAGCCAATGGAAGCTTCCAAGATTCCCCACATACTGCCCCAAAAGAGCACAGTCCACAATAAAGTCAGTTTTGTTTTCATTCAGTTAATGTTTTTGTTTGCCCCAAAATTAAGTAAAATTTTCGTTAATGACAACCTTTGGCCATCATTTTTTAATTACTTTGCATTACTTAACCCCGAGAAGAGGGGGCAATCCGTCCTCATTGCGTCGGGGTAAGTGCTAAATGATGGATAAACTATTCCCAAGAAGAACATTCCGGGGATAATCATCTGCTTACTTTCCAATGAGTTCTTTCAGCCGCTTAATGAGTTGGTCTACAAGAAGACCAGAACGTTCGCTCATCATCTTTACGTCCACTTTACCAATCATCAGTTTGCCCAAAGGTGAGTTCAACATCTTGAACTCAGGTGCTATCTCTGGCAACCGCTTACGAAGATCGGGATGTTTCTCAAGCAATGTCTTCAGACGGGTTTCCGGAGTGATGACCATTGAACCATCGGATGGCTTATTCTGTTGGTCTTTTGATGACTGTTTGGATGCCGTGTCTTCAGTCTGCTGTTCGTCAGTGCCCTTGCCGTTGTCTTTGCTATTTTTATTGGCCCAAGTGAGCAGCGTCTGTGAACCCTCTAAACTGCGGATGCGGGTGCAGTCCTGCATCATTTCGAGCACGCCACGGAACTTGCCATCCTTGTCCCTCACGGCAACATAAACGATATAGATGAACAGTCCCGGCTTGTTGATCCAGAACTCGGCACGGTCCTGCTCACCACTGCGCAGCTTGTCGATGACTTCTCTCACCACATGGGCACTCTTCCGGGGATGACAGTTCATCACCTCACGTCCGATGACATTCTTGCTTCTTGGGAAGATGCGGTGGTCGGTATCGGAATAGAAGCACACCAGTTCGTTTTCATCGACAAATGAGATGTCGATGGGCAGATGCTGGTAGATGAGGTTGATCTGCTCGAGCGTCAGCTTTCCTGTAGTCACGTCGAGTTTCTGGTCGTTGCCTATGCTGTAGCCATACTTCGCAAGAAGGGCCTGCAGATCCTTGGCAAAGCCATCCGTCTTCCCCTGGGCAACAGGCTTATCGCTCTTTGTCGGTTTCACATCAAAGAAAGCGAAGCCAATCTCCTGGTCGCCCTCCTTCATCTCCTCAAATTCCTCCGGTGTAATCATAGTGAGCGATGTGGGATAGAGCACATTCTCTTCCTTGTCCATCAGGTCACGGGTATAGCTGACCACTCGGCTCTGCTGCTTGATGAACTCTTCCTCCGTACCCTCACGAAGCAGACGCTCTGCCTCGCGTATGGCGTCACGCACGCGGTCGTCAAACGTCCACATGGTCGTAGTAGGACGGGTGAAGCCTTTCTTCTCCAATACAGGATAGAGCTGGTTCTGCTTGCGTTTGAAATGAACGGGATATTGGCTGATTTGGTCGTAGAGCTCCAGCCACTGGTTCTTGATCATGGGATATTGTACCAGATCATCCACGGCCTTCAACAGCCGCTTCATCTCCTTGTTCTCCTTCAGGTAGTGGGAAATGGGATGATCGGCGGGAATTTCAGGTAATGACGTATCCATTTGGTCGCGGAGCATGTTGAGCAGCGCATGCAGATCCTCGCGCTCACATTCGTCGGCGTGCTCCTCTTTCATCGTCTGCTCCACGTAAGCTATGTGATAGGCTTTCACCTTTCCAATCTCTGCCTCCACCTGTTTGTGGGCTTCTTCAGCCGACAGCTTGCCAGCTTTGAAATCCGATTCTATCTCAAAGAGCCTCTTCAGTTTCTTTTCGTCCATCTGAGGCAGGTAATTCTTCATTTTGTTCTCCATATTAATATTGTATTCAAGTTTCGCAAGTTACTGACGCTTTGCAGGGGCCGGTCTTGTGGAGGCTGCTGAAAAAGTCTTGGAGAGGTTATATTTATACATTGGGTGTTAATCTTTTCGTCCCGGAAATTTGGCTATGTCCGATTTTTTTCGTATCTTTACATCGAATAAAGAACATAGTAATTATGCTGGCAGAGCAGACCGAACTCATACTGAGCCCTTACACCGAACTCTATAATATAGTGGTACCCCAGACCCACAAGCTCCGCATCTTGAAGGAAAACATAGATTTT
>Ga0256404_1007548_pt1 | contig 17100 bp, 17 predicted proteins | sample RumenRJG_01DNA_FD_185990 | JGI IMG/M metagenome (GOLD analysis project Ga0256404, IMG submission 185990) | Bovine rumen microbial communities from Lethbridge, Alberta, Canada - RJG_01 | ecosystem: Host-associated > Mammals > Digestive system > Stomach > Rumen | place: Canada: Alberta | collected...
AACAGTAAGGAAAAAACATACCGGAATGACCGGAAGATAAAAGGAGAAAACGTATGCTTACATTAAAAGAAATGATTCTGCCGCTTATTGCTGTTGTACTGATTGTTGGACCGATTGCCCTGATCTTTAGTGGCAAGGTTTCCGCCAAGAATGCCAGGACCAAGATGATTGCTCAGATTTCCATCTTTGCCGGCGTCTTCTCTGTCATGATGATTTTCCAGCTTCATCAGTTCACGGTCTTCGCTGAAGATGGTGCTGTAGTTGATACTTCCAAGTCCATGGGCTTCCTGGCCGCTGCTCTTGCGGTCGCAGCTTCTTCGCTGGGTGCTGCTTGGGCAGTAGCGAAGGCTGCTCCGGCTGCGCTGGGTGCCATTTCCGAGAATCCGGACAACTTTGGTAAGGCGATCATCTTCGTCGCTCTTGGTGAAGGTATTGCCATTTACGGTCTGCTGATTTCCATTCTGATTCTGAACAACCTCTGATTTATGAAGGCTTACGTCATCAGTGACAGTGCAGATACCGTGACCGGCATGCGGCTTGCCGGTTTCGAGGGAGAAGTCATTTCGAGTCGGGATGCGGTTTTGAAGCGGCTCAATGAGCTGATTCAGGACCAGGACATTGCGATGATTCTGATGACGACCGGAGTGATCTCCTTATGCAGCGATGTGGTATCGGATTACAAGATGAATCTCGCAAAGCCGCTGATTGTAGAGATTCCGGACCGCGACGGCAACGGCGGCATCGGTGAAGCGATCAACCGCAGTATCAGTGCCGCGATTGGTATCAAGTTGTAGGAGAGTTATTCATGGAAGAAGAAGAGAAGAAAATCCTGGAGGCCATCAAGGCAGATGTACGTGCCAACGCCGATCTGGTCGAGGAACGTGTCAATGAAGAGACCAGAGCTATGCAGGAAGACCAGATCGAGTTCTTCCGGAAGGGTCTTGAAAAAGAGAATGAGACATATCTGGAAGGGGAGCTGCAGGATCTGAGGCAGTATGCGGCGACCAAAAGCTCGACAGATAGGTTGAATACGAAAAAGCAGCTTCTCGAGCTGCGTCAGCAGCTGGTTTCCGAATTGTTTGATGAGGTGCGCAGCGATCTGAAGAAGTTCACGACGACGCCCGCCTACGAAGAATATCTTCGCACCAACGTGAGGAAGCTGAAGACGACACCGTCCGGATATTTTATTGTCCGTGTACAGGATGAGACGCTGATGAAGAAGATTCTGAAGGAAGAGGGTCTTACCAATTCGATGAAGACGGAATATATGCCGATCGGCGGCTTCCAGTATGTTGACAAGGATGCCCGCATGGAATACACATGCATGCTCAAGGACCGTCTTGCGGATGCGCAGCAGTGGTTCCGCGAACATTCCGGATTCAACCTGGAAGAAAGCGAGGAACAGGCATGAGCGATGTCATCTACTCCATCAACGGACCGGTTGTAACGGTCCGTAATACCACTTCCTTCTCGATGCGGGAAATGGTATATGTCGGTACGAAGCAGCTGCTTGGCGAAGTGATCCGGATTAATGATCAGGTTACGACGATTCAGGTCTATGAGTCGACGACAGGACTGATGCCGGGCGAAGCCGTTACAGGCACCGGTTCCCTGCTCAATGCGACGCTTGGACCGGGCATGCTCAGGAATATCTATGACGGTATTGAGCGGCCGCTGGAAAAGATTCATGAGCAGCAGGGTGCCTTCATTTCCGAAGGAAAGGCGGTACCTTCGCTGGATGAAGAGAAGAAGTGGGATGTTCACATTCTGCTGAAGGCCGGCGACAAGGTTCAGGGCGGCGAAATCTTTGCCACCTGCAGAGAGACGCCGGTCATTGAGCATCGTTCCATGATTCCGGTCCGTGTCAGCGGGACGGTTGTTTCTGCGGTGCCTGATGGCGCCTATACGGTTACGGATGTTCTTCTGAAGGTCAGAAACGAGGAGACCGGGGAAGACATTCCGGTGACTCTTGCTCAGAAGTGGCCGGTCCGTGTTCCCCGTCCGATCAGGGCGCGGGAGCCGCTTTCGATTCCGTTAATTACGGGGCAGCGTGTTCTGGATACGATGTTCCCGATTGCCAAGGGCGGTTCGGCTGCGATTCCTGGCGGATTCGGAGCCGGTAAGACGATGCTGCAGCATTCGATCGCAAAGTTCTGCGACGCGGACATCATCATCTACGTCGGCTGCGGTGAGCGCGGCAACGAGATGACGCAGGTTCTCGAAGAGTTCAGTGACCTGAAGGATCCGAAGACGGGCAACTCACTCCTGGATCGTACGGTGCTGATTGCCAATACATCCAACATGCCGGTGGCTGCCCGTGAAGCATCCATCTATACCGGCGTAACGATTGCTGAATACTATCGTGACATGGGCTACCATGTTGCGCTGATGGCGGACTCTACTTCCCGCTGGGCTGAAGCTCTGCGTGAAATCTCGGGACGTCTGGAAGAGATGCCGGCAGAAGAAGGCTTCCCGGCCTATCTGCCTTCCCGTATCGCACAGTTCTATGAGCGTGCGGGCTATGTAGACACACTGTCCGGGACGAAGGGCAGTGTCACTCTGATCGGTGCCGTATCGCCGCAGGGCGGTGACTTCTCGGAGCCGGTGACGCAGAATACGCGGCGTTTTGTGCGGTGCTTCTGGGCGCTGGACAAGTCGCTTGCCTATGCGCGTCATTATCCGGCCGTCAACTGGAATGAAAGCTCCTCGGACTATGCGGATGATCTTGCCCACTACTATGGACAGAACGTGGCGCGTGACTTTATGAGTCTAAGGGCGGAGATGCGCGAAATCCTGCATGAGGAAGATACGTTGATGGAAGTCGTGAAGCTGATCGGCTCCGACGTGCTTCCGGAGGATCAGAAGCTGACGCTTGAGATCGCGCGGGTTGTACGTGTCGGCTACCTGCAGCAGAATGCGTTCCATCCGGATGATGCGTCGGTTCCTCTGGCGAAGCAGTATAAGATGCTGAAGGTGATTTCGTATCTTAGAAGAGCGTGCCAGGACAAGGTTGCGAAGAAGATTCCGGTGTCTCTGATTGTCAAGACCGGCATTTTTGAGACAGTCATCAAGATGAAATACGATGTTCCGAATAACAACATTGCGCTTCTCGATTCGTATGATGCGAAGATCGATGAGGCACTGAATTCGATTCTGTAAGAAAGGGAGGACCTGAAATGAGCTTGAAATATCTTGGACTCGATCGGATCGAGGGCTCACTCGTCGCCCTGGATCATGTGACAGGTGTTTCCAATGAGGAAATGGTTGAGCTGACTCTGGAAGACGGGTCCGTCAGGACCGGAAGAGTCACGATGATTGAAGGTGAGAAGGCCGTGATCCAGGTGTTCCAGGGTACGGACGGACTCTCTTTGACCAATACCAAGACGCGGCTGCTTGGTCATCCGATGGAACTGGGGCTGTCGAAGGAAATCCTGGGCCGTACATTCAACGGCATCGGGGAGCCGATCGACGGTATGGGCCCTGTCTATGCAAGCAAGTTTGCGGATGTCAACGGGCGTCCGCTCAACCCGGTATCGAGAGAATATCCGCGCAACTACATTCAGACGGGCATCTCTGCGATCGATGGTCTGAATACGCTGATCCGTGGACAGAAGCTGCCGATCTTTTCGGGATCCGGTCTGCCACATGATCAGCTGGCGGTGCAGATTGTGCGTCAGGCAAAGCTGACCGGTGAAGATGCGGGAAATTTCTGCATCGTCTTCGGTACGATGGGCGTGAAGAACGATGTTGCGGACATGTTCCGGCGCTCTTTTGAGGAAACCGGCGTCATGGAGAAGGTTGCAATGTATGTCAACCTTTCGGATGATCCGATCGTTGAGCGTATTCTGACGCCGCGCTGCGCATTGACGGCTGCTGAATATCTTGCCTATGAATGCGGCATGAACGTGCTTGTGATTCTGACGGATATGACGGCGTACTGCGAAGCGGTGCGTGAGTTCTCTTCGTCCAATGGTGAGATTCCTTCCCGTAAAGGGTTTCCGGGCTATCTGTATTCGGATCTGGCTTCGCTGTATGAGCGGGCCGGTATTGTGAAGGGCGGCAAGGGTTCGGTTACGCAGCTGCCGATTCTGACGATGCCGAATGATGATATTACGCATCCGGTTCCGGACCTGACGGGCTATATTACGGAAGGCCAGATTGTTCTGGATCGTGATCTTTTCATGAACGGGATTGAGCCTCCGATCGGTGTGCTGTCCTCTCTTTCGCGTTTGATGAAGGACGGTATCGGTGAAGGCTATACGCGCAAGGATCATCAGGATGTGGCGAATCAGCTGTTTGCCTGCTATGCAAAGGTGCAGGATGCGCGTTCGCTGGCATCGGTCATCGGTGAGGATGAGCTGTCCGAGATGGATCAGCAGTACATGAAGTTCGGTCGGCGCTTTGAGCAGATCTTTGTTGGTCAGGGCTTCCATACGAACCGTTCGATGCAGGAGACGCTGAACCTTGGGTGGGCGTTACTTTCGACGTTGCCGGAGGCGGCTCTGGATCGTCTGGATCCGCAGCTGATCAAGGAGTACTATCATCCGGAACATGCGGAGGAAACGATTCAGCTTGTTCTGCAGGGAGAGCGTAAATGAGTACGCAGATTGCGGCTACCAAAGGAAATCTGATCCGTTTGAAGAGGGCGCTGAAGCTTTCGCAGAGCGGCTATGAGCTGATGGACCGCAAGCGGAACATTCTGATCAGTGAAATGATGAAGCAGGCGGATCAGGTGAAGCTGGTCCGTGATCAGATCGCTGATGCCTACCGGCTTGGCTATTATCTGCTGGAGCAGGCGAATCTGTATACGGGTCAGCTGGGCAGCGTTCTCGATGAGATTTCGATCGAGACGGGCATTCAGGTGACCTATCGCTCAGTGATGGGGGTTGAGGTTCCGCATGTGATCTGGCAGAAGCCGGATGAGGTGACAATTCCGTACGGTCTTGAGTCGACCAATTCCCGCATCGATGAAGCATACATTCAGTTTCAGAAGGTGAAGGAACTGACAATGGTGCTGGCGGAAGTGGACAGCAGTGTTTACCGGCTGGCGGATGCGATATCCAAGACGCAGAAGCGCGCCAATGCATTAAAGAACATTGTCATTCCAAGATACGAGGCTGAGATCCGTGAAATCTCGGATCAGCTGGAAGAAAAGGAGCGCGAAGAATTTTCGCGCATGAAAGTGATCAAGGCTTCCAAGCCGGAAGCCCAGGCCTGATCCGATCAGGAAAAGAGACGTTCGTTATTCGGCAACTGCCGGGGCGGACGTTTTTTTTGATGGATATTTTTCGGTGATGATTAATCGTCAATGTTACAAAAATGCGGATTTCCGCATTTCTGTCCAGTAGATGTTTAAGTGTTTCATTTCTTGAGGCGTGCCAGCCGGATAGCTGAAGAAATGGCTTATCTGCTATGACTCTTGATAAGATCAATGCAGAAATCGCGGAATCCAGAAAGTGAGGTGCCGGTGAATACTTATGCGGCAATTGATACTAACGTTCCGGTATCCGCAGTAATGAACAGGAAATCCGTTTTCGCAGCATAGTCTCATCATCTTTGCCGGCAGCTGATCCTGCGCATCGCTGGGCCAGCGTCCCTGGTTCGCCATGATCAGCTGCCGGCAAAGATCGGTGAATGCGTCTGGTGGCTCGCGGTACTGGCACAGCGGAGCGGATACAGCTTTGAAGACTGCGTAGAAAACTTTCTGAGCGAAAAGAAAATGGAGCTGGAAGAATGATTACCGATCCAAAGGAGAGACTGCAAGCGTTTGAAACGATGTTGGCGGATCTTGAGAAACAGGCAGAAGCGGAACAGACAGTGATGGAGCAGCTGAAAGCGGGCGGCAAAGAGAAGACAGCGACTTACCGGCAGTATTTCGGCAACCGTCTGTTTTATAAAATGATGATGGAGAAGTATCGTAAATACGGGCTTCTGAAGTGATACATTAGCGATAGGAATTGGGGAATGGGATGTATTCATTATTGTTGGCTGTAATTTTCCTGATATTTGTGAGTCTTGGCCTGCCGGATTCGCTGCTTGGGTCGGGCTGGCCGTCGATGCAGGCGGCATTCGGGGTGCCGTCTTCGTATGCGGGCTATGTGTCGATGTCTATTTCGTTTATGACGATTCTTTCGGCGCTCGCGTGTCCGAAGCTGATGAGGCGCTTTCGTACGCAGTGGATCGTGATTGGTTCGATCGGGTTGACGATTGTGGGTCTGCTTGGCTTTTCCTTTTCCGGTTCGTACGGGATGTTATTTCTGTTTGTTGTTCCGTATGGTCTTGGTGCGGGTGCGATTGATGCGTCGGTGAATTCGTATGTGGCGATGCACTATCCTTCGTCGGTGATGAATTTTCTGCATTGTTTCTATGGTGTTGGGGCGATGATCAGTCCGAATATTATGGCTCTGGCGCTGCGGCAGGCGGGATGGAATGAGGGCTACCGGTGGACGGCGTATCTGCAGATGATCATTCTGTTTGTGTGCGTTTGTTCGCTGCCGCTATGGAAGAATCATGACGCGAAAGAGGAAGAGGAAGCGGTGAAGGGAAGCGGGATCCGGGAAACAATCCGGCGGCCGGGCGTCGCTTTGACGATGGCTTCGTTTTTTGCGTATTGTGCAGGGGAGGCGACCTGCTTTCTGTGGACGCCGAGCTACTTTGCCGGTGTAAAAGAGGGATTGTCGCAGGGGACGATTGCGTCGTTCGGCTCCCTGATCTTCGGTGGCCTGATGCTGGGGAGGCTGTTGTCGGGTCTGGTTTCGAACCGGATGGGTGACCGGCGGCTGATCCGGATCGGAATTACAGTGGAGTTGATTGGTATCGGAATTGTGCTTCTGCCGTTCAAAAGTTATGTTCCGGCAGCCGTTGGCTTTGTGATCATTGGTACAGGGATGGGGCCGGTTTATCCGGCGATTCAGCATATGGCGCCGGCAAACTTTGGGAAGAGATACAGTGCGGCCGCCATCAGTCTGCAGATGGCGAGTGCCTATGTCGGCAGTACGTTTATGCCGCTGGTATTCGGGCTTCTGCAGCAAAAGGCGGGAATCTGGATTATGCCCTTCTATCTGCTGGTGTTTGCGGTTTTGAACATTGCGCTGATTGAGAAGGTTTATCGTGTGATTGACTGAACAGGAAAGAAAAGATGCGCTCCGTTATCTGGACGCACCTTTTTTAGTTGATCTTGTTATGTGTGCGGATGATCAGGCTGGCGATGGCGTAAACTACAGCCGCCGCCACAAGAAAGACGACGGAATGTACCAGGAGGTTTCCTTCGTTTCCGCTGACTGCGCGCAGATATCCGTCGGCAGCTGCACCTGCGACCAACCCTGCCAGGAGGCTGTATCTTTTCTGTGTTTGTTTGTCCATGACTGTCCTCTGTGGTTTAAAGAATTCTATAGCAGAGCCGATGATTAATTTTGAAAAGGGCGAAAAAAATCGTACTTGGCATAAAAAAATGCCATGACATGTTTTATTCTATTGAAAAAGAAGAAACAATTATTAGGATACAAAGCTGAATGAGAATTTCTGTTCATCTGACTGGTTTGTACATCTGTTGATGCTTTTGCGAGGGGGACCAATGGTGCTGCAAGCGGATCGAATGTTAAAAGCTTTATGGGCAAAAAAGGATGATAAAGGCGGCAATCTTTGCTGGCTTCCTTTAATGACGCATCTTGATGATACGATGCGTGTTGCGCGGTGGCTTTGGGTGAATTGGATCAGCGATGGTCAGCGTGCTTTTTGCATTCGCTCAATTGAGCCTGCAAATGAGGAAACGGCAATGAACCTCGCAGGCTTTCTTGGAGCGGTTCATGATATTGGCAAAGCAACTCCGGTTTTTCAAACGCAAAGGGGTTATTGCAACTCAATGGACCTGGACAGGATTTTGCTTGAAAAACTGGAACGAGCTGGATTTTGCGGGATTTCTTCCTTGCAATTAACGGAACCGTCTAAGTCGCACCATACCATTGCGGGTGAGTATTTGCTTTCAAACATTTTTCAGGTGAATGATGACATCAGTTCGATCATTGGCAGTCATCATGGCAAGCCGGTGGATAATCGAACTGATGTGGATGATGAGAAATTCTATTTATCAAATCTGTATCAATCTGAGGATTGCGATTCGGATGTTTATCATAAATGGGAAGTCGTTCAAAAAAATATTTTCGACTGGGCATTGCACGAAAATGGATTTACTTGTGTTGAACAACTTCCAAAACTAACAGAACCGGCCCAAGTGATTTACTCCGGTTTGATAATAATGGCTGACTGGATTGCAAGTAACAGCTCTTATTTTCCGCTGATTTCTGTAAATGAGATAGATGCAGGTGAACCTGAGAACAGATTTCGGACTGGCATGTTGAAATGGGGGATAAATTTACCATTTCAGATTCAAAGTTGCGCAAATGCGGATGAACTGTTTGAAAATCGATTTGGATTTGGTCCTGTGGATTTTCAACGAAAGGTTTGTGAAACAGCAGAAAGTATTTCTGAGCCTGGAATAATGATTCTCGAAGCTCCGATGGGGATCGGAAAGACAGAAGCTGCATTAGGCGCAGCGGAGGAGCTTGCATCAATTACGGAACGAAGCGGGTTGTTTTTTGGACTGCCAACACAGGCGACTTCGAATGGGATGTTTACTCGTGTGGAGTGCTGGCTGAAAAACGTTACGAGTGCCTATGGTGTGAAGCAGTCTTTGCGTTTGTGCCATGGGAAAGCTGCCCTTAATGAAGAAATGAATCATCTGCGGGAACAATCTGAGGCACGGGGTGTTGATGTCGACGATGAGGAAGACGGGAATGTTTACGTCAACGAATGGTTCTCTGGAAGAAAGAAAACAATGCTTGATGATTATGTTGTCGGTACTGTGGATAATTTTCTTCTTCTTGCCCTGAAGCAAAAGCATCTTGCGCTTAGGCATCTTGGGTTCAGTAAGAAGGTTGTGATTATTGATGAGGTGCATGCCTACGATGTCTATATGCAGCAATATCTTGAGGAGGCGCTTAAGTGGATGGGAGCATATGGTACGCCAGTCATTTTGCTGTCAGCAACGCTTCCTGTAAAAAAACGCCAAGAATTGATTACTGCATATCTGCGTGGAATGGGAGTACGAAAGAGGGACATTGTTTTTCCAGCGGATATTCAGTCGCTCAGCTATCCGATTATTAGTTATACGGATGGAAAAGAGGTCAGAGCTGTAACGCAATTTTTGCCGATGAAGGAAAGAACGGTAAAGATAAAGAAGCTGAGAGATGAGGACCTCTTGATGACAGTTGAAGATCTGCTAGAAGATGGCGGCGTGGCTGGCATTATTGTAAACACTGTTCGAAGAGCTCAGACATTAGGTGCGGAATTAGCAAAACGGTTTGGGGAGGATGCAGTGGAAGTTTTACATTCTTCCTTCATCGCTACCGACCGCATTGCCAAAGAAAACAATCTTCTTGCAACGATAGGGAAAAATGGTAATAGACCAAAAAAGAAAATTATTATTGGGACGCAGGTTATTGAACAGTCGCTTGATATTGATTTTGATGTTTTGATTTCTGATCTGTGTCCTATGGATCTTCTTCTGCAAAGAATTGGACGCTTGCATCGTCACGTAATTGACCGGCCGCATCTTTTAGCAGAACCGGTTGCGTATATTTTGGGGACTGAAGATGATTTAGGGTTTGAAAAAGGATCGGAACATATTTACGGAACATATTTTCTGACGCGTACACAATATTTTCTTCCGGAGCAAATCAGTATTCCTTCCGATATTCCGAAGCTGATTGAAAAGGTTTATGGAGAGGAGAAAATTACATTTTCCGATAGTCGGCAGGCAATCTATGAGAGAAGTGTTGATCAAATGGAAGCGTTAAGAAAGAATAAAAGAGATAAGGCAATCGCCTATAAGCTGGATGATCCAAGGGAGAAGGACAATTTAATTGGCTGGTTGAAGAATCCTGATACTTCACCATGCGAGGAGACGGCGATGGCTCAGGTACGTGATGTGGTGGAGACAATCGAAGTCATTGCCGTTAAAAAAATAGGTGATGGCTATGGCGTTTTTGATTCCCTGGAAGATTTATCGGGGCGTATCGACGAGTCTCATATTGCTAAATTGATAGCTAAACAAACGTTACGGCTTCCAAATTATGTAAGCAGCAGAAATGGAGTAACTAAGACAATTAACTTCCTCGAGGAGTATAACAAAAGTAACCTGCGTGCATGGCAAAACCAGGCATGGCTGCGAGGCACTCTCGGGATTATCTTCGACGAAAAAGGTTATTTCAATTTGGATGGAATTACCCTGAAATATGACACAACGTATGGATTGCGGGAGGTGAAAGATAATGGGGAGATTTAATTTACTGGAAGAACCATGGATTGCTGTTGCGGAAGGAGACAGTGGTAGAAAAAAAGAAGTCTCTATGCTTGAGCTGTTTCGTAATGCACAGCATTATCGGAAGCTGGCTGGTGAGATGGAGACGCAGAATTTTGCGACTTTGAGACTTCTGTTATCTGTGCTTCAAACTGTGTTTAGCCGGTATGACTTTGATGGAAATGTCCTCCCAGGGATTATCCTTGACGAGAATGGCATTCAGACTGAGCCACTGGATACTGATGAAACAGATGATGTAAAAGATTTTAGTGAGTCTGTATACGAGTGCTGGAAACGGATGTATGATTCTGGCAAATTTCCAAATATTTTGCTTACCTATCTGGAAAAATGGCATGATCATTTTTATCTCTTTGATGATGAGCACCCATTTTACCAGGTTACGAAACAGGAAATGGATGAACTGCTGAAAAAATCCAAAAAGGGGAAGCCGACTACAATCTATGGAAGAAATTTGAACAGGACAATTTCTGAAAGTGAGAATAAAGCTGCGCTATTTTCTCCGATTGCCGACAAGAAGATTGAGAAGAGAAGCATTAAAGACGTTCTTTCGGCTTCAGAGTTTGTGCGGTGGCTGATAACGTTTCAAGGGTATTCAGGACTTGCAGATAAAGTGTCATTGACCGGTCCAAATCAAAGGCCTTCGAAAGGATGGCTGTTTGATATCGGCGGCATCTATATTCAGGGGAATAATCTTTTTGAAACGCTGTTGTTGAACTATATTCCCGTGCTGCCTGGGTCAAAGGAGTATTGTGGCCGTGTTCAAAAGCCGTGTTGGGAGGAAAAAGGTTTAACCGTTGTAAATCGCCTTTGCAAAGGTGAGAGCATTGATAATCTTGCTGAGCTGTACACGAACTGGAGCAGAGCAGTTTATATTGATCCGGAGACGGATGTTTCGAAGCCGATACAAATAAATATTATTAAGCTGCCAGAGATTGATCATTCAGAGCATTCGATCGAGCCGATGACAATCTGGGCCTCATACAAATCTGGACGTGATAAGCCAAGTGGTTTTTCGCCACGTAAACATAAGCCTTCTCAATCGTTGTGGAGATCTTTTGGCATGATCGCCGGGAATTCATTTGCAAAGGAAACCACAAGACAGCCCAGTGTTATCGATCATTATCAGGAAAGACTTGTCAGTATTACTAATAACCGGTGGGTGGACCTGAATGGCATTAGTATGCAGGATGATGGGAATGCTACTTCCTGGCTTCCGGTTGATGAAATATATGACAGCTTTCATGTGAACAGTGTGGTGGTGTCTGACAAGGATGCGGATGGCTGGGTGAAACGAATCACGGATGCTGTGGAAAAAACAAACTTTGTAGCTTCCGTAATTTATAGAGAATACTTGAAGGGTATATGCAGTATTCGCGGTCTTGATCTTGAAAAAGACTCCTGGGTGAAAGGATTTGTTAACAACGAAACTTCTCTTCTTTATTCGGTAATTGACAGCGAGTTTAAAGAATGGCTTTCTTCATTGAAACCAACAGACGATAAAGAAGAATCAATCCGCTCGTGGTATGGAAGTCTTCGGAAGCTGGTTTTGCATCAGGGGGAATTGCTCTTTGAAAATAGTACGGCCAGAGATTTGATCGGTAAAAAGACTGAGGAATCGGGTTTTGATAACATTGCAACGATTTATTGGAAATTTGTGAATAGCGTTACAAGGACGCTGGGAAAAGGAGGACAAAAAGTTGAACAGTGATAATTCCAGACCTTCTGTGTATGAAACGATGAAATCGATTTTGGCACAGATCAATGGTCCACAGAATCAAAAAAATCTGAATGCGGATTTAGCGGCGTTTCGAAATTCGATCGGAAAGGATGCCAGAGCAATCGAGGCATGGTCAATTCTGTTTCCTATGTTGCCGGAATCCTATCTTGGCACTGGGCCGTTAACAAAGGAAGAACGATCGATACTTACCTGCCTTCAAGTTTATGCGATCGGGCAGCAAGGGACACAAAAAGTTCAGATTGATGACAGCAGAAGCTTTGGCGAATCTTTGAATAAAATCAGGGATCGTGAGTCTGAATCGATGGATAAGTATTTCAACGCTATGGTTACATCAAATACATTTGATGAATTTGCTTATCATTTGAGGCATCTGTTTAAAATTGGAAAAGCCAAGGGTCCTTTCTCTGTGAATTTTGCACGGCTTGCGAATGACTTGTATTGGTATCAGAGCGGTAAGGATAAGCAGATTTGCTTAAGCTGGGCGAGAGATTATTATCGCCCGACAAAGACAATGAATTTAGATGCATCTGGTGATGCTGAAGAAAATAAGATGGAGGAGAATAACTAGTATGACAGACGATCGTTTCTTTCTTGACATTCATGTAGTACAGACGCTTCCGCCTTCGAATGTAAATCGTGATGATACGGGAAGTCCGAAGACTGCAGTTTACGGTGGTGTAAATCGTGCACGTGTCAGTTCACAGGCGTGGAAGAGAGCAATGCGGAGATTTTTCCTTTCTGAATCAGAGGAAGAAGTCGGTATTCGCAGTAAAGATGTTATTCGTTATGTGGCAGATCGGATTGTAGAAAAGGATCCCGCCTGCTCAGAAGAAAAAGCACTTGAACTGGCGGAGAAGACATTTACCAAAGCTAAGATCGGTGTTAAGGATCACAAAACGAAGGCACTCTTCTTCCTTGGAAAGAAACAGGCGGACCAGCTTGCGGACGCAGCCCTGAATAATAAGAGCGAGGAGGAAGTTAAGACAATTCTTCGTGATAATCCGGCAGTTGACATCGCTTTATTTGGAAGAATGGTTGCTGATGATTCTTCATTAAATGAAGATGCGGCTGCGCAGGTGGCGCATGCAATTTCTACCCATGAGGTTCAGACTGAGTTTGACTTTTATACGGCGGTAGATGACCTGGCTCCTGAAGACAATGCGGGTGCGGGAATGCTTGGATCTGTCGAGTACAATTCGTCTACGCTTTATCGATATGCCAACATTTCGATGCATGAGCTTGTAAAACAGCTTGGAAGTAAGGAAAGGGCTATTGCTGCGGCAAAGTTATTTATTAAAGCATTTGCTATTTCTATGCCGACTGGAAAGTCAAATACATTTGCGAATCAGACGCTTCCGCAGTTCTTGATGATTAATATTCGCACGGACCGCCCTGTTAATCTTGTGACTGCTTTTGAGAACCCTGTTAAACCTAGACGCGGGTATGTTGCCCCTTCAATTCAGAGACTGCTGGAGGAAGAAGTGAAGGCGGAAAAATTTGTTGAGAAGCCTGAAAAGTCTTTGTATTTGGTTGGCGCAGAAATTGAAAAACCTGAATGGGCAACAGAAGAAGCAAGTATGCATGCATTGTTGGAGGATTTCGAAAGCTTTGCCAGTGACAATTTGTAAAGGAAGGTGAGTGAATTGAAAACTGTTTTGTTAAAGTTTTCGGGGCCTTTGCAGTCTTGGGGTACAGATTCTCATTTCGAGTCTCGGCACACAGATACTCACCCTTCAAAGAGTGGTGTTATTGGACTTATTGCGGCGGGCCTTGGATACTCTCGGGATGATGATGCGGCAATTCAGAGGTTGAATTCATTGTTTTTCGCTGTGCGTGTTGATCAGAGAGGTGAGTTGCTGAGGGATTTTCACACCGCCCAAAAAAATAAGGAAAATGGTGATTTTGACCGTAATTATGTTACGAATCGGTATTATCTGCAGGATGCTGTATTTGTAGTTGCCTTGGGGAGCAATGATGATTCGTTGATACAGGATGTTGTTCATGCAGTGACACATCCGTATTATTCTTTATTTCTTGGGCGTAGATCTCTTCCTCCGACTGCAGATCTCCTGTTGGGAGTGAAAAATGGTGAGCCTGTTTCTGTTTTGAACGATTATCCATGGCAGGCATCCGAATGGTATCGGAAACAAATCTCTGGAAGGAAAATCCTAGAAATCTATAGTGATGCAATAGGCGGTTCCTGCCATAAATCGCATTTCAGGAACGATCTTGTTAAATCCTTTTCGCAGAACAATGGCAGAAAATTCGATGCTCGGATAGAGGCAGAATCCGAGATTGAAGTTAAGGCAATTTCTTCATGCGAAAGTGATCCTAACGTATTTCATGAGGAGGGCTAAGAATGTATCTCTCAAGAGTAAAGATTGATCAGCAGAATAGAGAAAAAATGAGAGAGTTATCACATCTTGGAGCTTTCCATAATTGGGTTGAGAGCAGCTTTCCTGAAGAATTCAAACGTAATACACGAAGCCGCAAATTGTGGAGAGTTGATTCTTTCCAAGGAAATAAGTATCTGCTGGTTGTAAGCGAAAATAAACCGGATACTGAACGCTTGGAAAAATATGGGGTGCCGGGAAGCGCGGAGACAAAATGCTACGACCATTTTCTTGAAACGATCGAAGAGGGCCGTTTCTATCAGTTTCGCGTTACGTTAAATCCGGTAAAGTCTCTGTCAAGAGGAGAGGAGCAGCGCGGAAGGGTTGTTCCTCACATTACGACGGAGCAGATGATGAATTACTTTACTTCCAGAGCTGAATCTCTTGGCTTTGAAGTTCTGCCGGGCAATTGCCAGATTGTAGAAAGCGGATGGAAACCTTTTGAAAAGAAAGGCCAGAAATCGCTTTATCTCAGAAGCGCTACCTATGAAGGGGAATTGCGAGTGATCAACAAGAAGGTCTTTTGCGATACGCTGGTAAAGGGCGTGGGAAAGAAAAAAGCCTATGGGTTTGGTCTCTTGACAGTAATTCCTGTTCGATAATGCAATATGGCATCTCCAAAAACAAAAATTTCTGAGGTCCCTCAAGTCTCTGATCGCGTTACTTTCATTTACGTTGAGCATGCGAAAATTAGTCGCATGGATGGAGCAATTACGGTGGCAGAGAGCAGGGGGATTGTTCGGATTCCCGCTGCTATCATTGGAATACTATTGTTAGGACCGGGGACGGATATCAGTCATCGGGCGGTTGAACTCCTTGGTGATTCTGGCACGAGTATTGCCTGGGTAGGTGAGCATGGGATCCGGCAATATGCGCATGGGCGGAGCCTTTCGCATTCATCCCGCTTCCTTGAGAAGCAGGCGCTGCTTGTCAGCAATATGCGGACAAAATTACAGGTTGCACGTGCAATGTATGAGATGAGATTTCCTGATGAGGATGTTTCTGGTCTGACCATGCAGCAATTGCGATCAAAAGAGGGGGCACGGATTCGGAAGTTATATCGAAACATGGCAAAGAAGTATTCCGTCAAATGGGATGGACGAACATATGATCCGGATAATTTCGACAGTGGCGATCCGGTGAATCAGGCTCTTTCATCCTCAAATGTTGCCCTTTATGGATTGGTGTACAGCGCAGTTTCAGCCATGGGAATGGCACCTGGACTTGGCTTTGTCCATAAGGGGCATGATCTTTCTTTTGTCTATGACATTGCGGATCTGTATAAAGCAGAACTTACAATACCTATTTCGTTTCAAATAGCTTCAGAGCATGCAGACGGAGAAAATATTGGTAAAATCGCTCGCCAGAAAATGCGTGATCAGTTTGTTGATGGAAAAGTGTTGGCAAGAATTGTCAAGGATATTCAAATTCTTCTGGGAGTCGAGGAAGATGAAAAGATCAATGTTGAAACGCTGAGCCTTTGGGATGATAAACAGGGAAGTGTAAGTTATGGCGTAAATTATGGCGGGAATGAAGAAGCGTAGGTACTATGCCTTTAACTGTTATCACAGTAAAGAATGTTCCTTTATCGCTCCGTGGTGATTTGACTCGATGGATGCAGGAAATTGCTACGGGTGTATATGTCGGGAATTTTAATTCGAGAATTAGAGAATACTTATGGCAGCGAGTGATAAATACCGTTGGCCAGGGCGAGGCGTCCATGTCTTTTGCCTGCCGAAATGAGATCGGTTATTCGTTTAATACTTATAACACTTCACGACAGATCATCGATTATGATGGCATTCCATTGGTTCTAATACCGTCCTTGGCTCAGCTTGAGAATAATGAAATTCAACCTGGCTTCAGCAACGCCAGCAAGTTTCATCGTTGGCAGCGAAAAGTGTTACCTTCAACAACACAAAAAGAAAAGAAAGAAAATGAGATAGAGAGCCTTGCCCCCAAGCAAAAGAGTATAGTTTTTCTGGACTTAGAAACCACAGGGCTGGATCCGTTAAACGATCAAATAATTGAGATTGGAGCGATAAAGATTGGACAGGATCAAGCCGTTGAATTTCATCGTATTGTTCAAACTGATCATCCGGTTCCTCAAGCTATTACGGAGTTGACGGGGATATCGCAGGAAATGGTAAGAGCCGGAAATCCATTACTTGACAGCATGCATGCATTAAGAGAATTTATCGAGGACGCAACATTAATTGGCTATAACATATTATTTGATATCAGATTTATCAATGCTGCCTTTTCTAAACTCAAAATTGATCGTATTCAGAATACGGTTGTAGAGCTAATCAGCATTTGTAAAAAGAAGAACAGCTTTCAAGAAAACTACAAGTTCGAAACGACGTTAAAAGAATATAAAATTAGCAAAGTAGTGCCTCATAGAGCTCTTGAAGATGCAAGGTTGATGCACCAACTGTATATGAAGCTTTGCCAGGAAAGAACGGATTGATCTTTTCAAGGAGGCAAAGCGACATCCTGGAAACTAAAGAATTTTTTAATTTGATAGCACATTATGTATGATGATTATGGGATCTTTTTGCTGTAGTTCCCGCGTAAGCGGGGGTGATCCC
>Ga0256404_1007549_pt1 | contig 17097 bp, 14 predicted proteins | sample RumenRJG_01DNA_FD_185990 | JGI IMG/M metagenome (GOLD analysis project Ga0256404, IMG submission 185990) | Bovine rumen microbial communities from Lethbridge, Alberta, Canada - RJG_01 | ecosystem: Host-associated > Mammals > Digestive system > Stomach > Rumen | place: Canada: Alberta | collected...
TCAGTCACAAAATTTTTGGTTCATGGTGAATGATTCTAGGTTCATGATTATAACCGTGAACCGTGAATCTTGAACCGTTAACCGAAAAAAAGACCCTTCAAAGAGAAGACCTTCGGATGACCAGGTATGACAGATGATAATTGAGAAATCTGGTGTGACGAATGCTTCTGCTTTTCAGCAGTTGAATGAAGAGGTGAAGAGAGAGGTCTTGAGGGAATTGAAAAAGCATGGTGCGTCTCACCGACAGTTAGAGAGATTGACGGGGATAGGACGCGGGGTGATACAGAAGTTGTGAGGTGATGGCGGGGACCTGGGCCAGTGGCACCAGGCACGGGCACGGGGTTGAACATATAATTATCACTAATTAAACCATTAATTTTTCATTAATTGGCTCGCGCTAAAGCGTGAGTAAGTTATGGTCGCCTATCGGCTCAAAATTTCAAGAAAATCAATTAAAAAAATTATAAGGACCTGAAGGTCCGGAAATGGTGATAGTCGCCTAAAGGCGAGGAATCGAGTTCTACTCGCTTCGCTTGTCGAAGAAATTCAACAAATCGTGACAAATCATACAAAATATTTGCTTTTTTGCTCGTTAAATCGTATATTTGCACCGAAGAATAATTGGATTTAGATGAACAATAGCAAGAATTCAAATACAAAGGATGAGGCTATCCTCAGTAGTGCTGATGGCTTTACCGCCTTTAGTTTTGGCGGCTACAACATCCGTTTCCGGGCGCCCTATAGTCTGGAAAGGTATGTGGATGTCGTCAAGTGGGACGATGGCTATCTGGTGGTGCTGGCTAAATACAGTCACAATGCTGAGCCCGAGGAGGAGTATATCGATCTAAAACCTATCCTTGTGGGGCTGTATATCGACTCTGCCTCTTTCTTGAAGTCCATTAAAAGTGTACGAATAGCTTAAGGACCGGGGGGACGGGTATGGTTCATGGTTAAGGGTTCATGGTTAAAGGTTCATGAATTGTGGTTCTTGGCACTTTTGGTTCATGGTTCATGGTTCTTCGACGAGCGAAGCGACAGAGTCGAGCGCATGGTTAATGGTTCACGGTTATGACGCAAAAAGTGGATGCTAAAGTATAACGAGGTAGTTGTTTTTATAGAGACTAACCATAGAAATCCGTCACGTCACCGTTTAGAGGAGCATGATATGCTTAACTGGGTTTAAGCAGCAAAGAAAATTGAAAAATAAGGGAGAACTGAAGACGGAGAGAGCGGAGATGTTGGAAAGGCTGTTGTCTTTGTGGGAGGAGTATAAACGGAAGAATCAATATGAATAGTATAGGGAAAGTCAGCCGATGGGCTGGCTTTTCTTGGTTTATATGGGGCATACGGAAACCATGGAAAGTCTCAAGCTAAAGCGTGAGGATAATATACGGGATTTGTAGATTATCGCAGGTGAAATAGTAAAAAGGTAGGTAGAAGACCTATTTTTTGGAGGAAATAGTGGTTTTCGCATAATTTTTCAAAGAAAAATTTGGAAAATCTACGGCTAATTAAAAAAAAAGCCGTACTTTTGCCAACGAATAATAATTGAATAACGTAATGGGTACTACGACGAAGGGAATACTGACACCCCGTGACATTGACGAGGAGGGCCGTTACTACTTTGTGCGCAAGGCAATAGATGCGGGCGATGTGGTAAGGCTGAAGAATGGTGTGTATGCCACTGAGGACGGACTTGCCGACACGATGGTGGATGTGGAACGGATAGTTCCAGGCGGTGTACTGTGCCTGTATTCGGCGTGGGAACACTATGGGCTGACGACGCAGATACCAGGTTCAATCTATGTGGCAGTGGAGAAGCACAGGAAGGTGGTGGTGCCGGATTTCCCGCCTATCACGCTCTGTTACTGGGAAAGGAAATACTACGAGATGGGTGTGGTTGAGGCTGACGTGGCCGGACATAGGCTGCATATCTATGACCTAGAGCGTTCGGTGTGTGACGCAGTAAGATTCAGGAACAAAGTTGGACTGGACGTGATGACAGAGGTGCTGCGTGCCTATCTGAAGCGTAAAGACCGAAATATCTCGCGATTGACGGAATATGCAAAGAAAATGCGTATCGGCACGAGTATGACGCAGTATCTGAATGTAATGGTATAATTGTGGTTCATGGTGAAAGGATAATGGTTCATGGTTAAGAATGAGATAAAAGACTACGGGAAGTCGAACAGGACAAAGTTGTTGAACCTGTCGAGGCAGACGAAAGGTGCTGATTATAATCTGATATTACTCCGCTTTGTGCAGGAGAGATTCTTGTATAGGCTGTCGCTGAGTGCATATAGGGAGAATTTCTTTCTGAAGGGTGGCGCTCTGTTGTTTGCCCATGAGCGGTTTGCGGCTCGTCCGACGCGCGACATGGACTTTCTGGGAGATCATATCAGTCGCGATAAGGAAAATATCAAGCGCATTATGCACGAGATTTGTAGCATTGAGTGTGAAGAAGATGGCATGACGTTTGAGTGCGGTGAGGATGAGATATGGTTGGAAGATATTACCGTTGAAAAGGAATATAATGGCACCCGCGTTCATATGACGGCTCACATGGATACTATTGTGCAGCAGTTCTCGATAGACGTGGGATTTGGTGACGTGATAGTGCCGCAACCTGCGCAGTTGGATTATCCGTTGCTGATAGAGGGACTTCCAGCAGTGAATGTTGAGGCTTATTCACTGGAAACTGTGGTGGCAGAGAAGTTCCAGACGATGATAGATCGTGGAACGATCAATAGCAGGATGAAGGATTTCTTTGACGTATATACGATTCTGAAGGCGGACAAGGTAGATGAAGCGTTGCTGAAAGAGGCCGTGGCTGAGGTGTTTGCTAACCGTGGAACGGAAATGGATGCTGACAATGTGGTGTTTAGTGACGGCTTTGCGCAGGACGGGATGCGACAGACTATGTGGAAAGCATATCTGAAGAAGATAAAGTATAAGGATGAATTACCTTTTACTGAGGTAATGGATGTTGTTAGAGAACGTCTGCAGCCAATGATGCTGGGAGAAGTGGAAGATGAGGCCTGAGAGGGTGGAGGCGTGCTGAAGCAACGGAATCACGGATGGTGTGCTTCGTAGGAATCACGGAAGTATGAATTATAGGAATTACGGAAGATATGAGACGGCTAAGGGATGAACGATGTCGGAAGGCTGATGGCTGAGGTCTGAAGGCTGAGGGCGTGCTTCGCAGGAATTATGGAAATGCGGATCTAAGGAAATACGGAAAGTGACGGCTGATGTATGATGGGGAAGGGAGGTTTTTATGCAAAAAAAGTGGTTGGTTTGAAGAAAACTCGGAAAAATTTTGTATTTTTGTGGCGTTGAAAGCAACTGACTAGGTAAGGAGGCTGTGGTTAAAGTCATAAAGCGACTGAAAATCAGAGTGATATGATGGAGACGGAAGACTGGAGTCGGCTAAGGTCTGAGGTAGGAGAGACGAGGACTGAGGCGAGAATTGGGCGCGACACAACAATGTGTGGTGACCCCAATCTTTGGTTTCCAATGAGGGTGACGTATGCCCGTGAGATGAAGGTGAAAGCGGAGCTGGACAGGCTTGGGATAGAGAATTTCGTACCGATGACGTACCGGATAGTGGAATCACGGAAACAGGGAGAGGTGGAATCACGGAGGGTGTTGGTGCCTGCTATCAATAACCTGATCTTTATTCACTCTTGTCAGGAGAGAATAAGTGAGCTGAAAGCGAAGAACGAGATACTGGAGCCGCTGAGGTATATGATGGACCATACGGCTGGTGAGGCGCACACGATTATGACGGTGCCTGGCAGGCAGATGGAGAACTTTATGCTGGTGGCTTCGAAGACGGATGACAGCGTGATGTGGCTGGATGATGAGACAATCGTAGGAAAGGAGGGTAAGCGCGTGGAGATCATGGGTGGTGCGTTTGAGGGCGTGACAGGCGTGATAAAGCGGATAAAAAGGTGTAAGAGGGTGTGCGTGGAGATAGAGGGAATAGCGAGCGTGGCGATAGCGTATGTGCCGGTGGGACTGCTGAGAGAGATTGGGTAAGGGTTAATGGTTAGGGGTACTGGAAATGGCTAAAATGAATGAAATATTTGTTGGTGTAAAAGAAGTCGGTTATATTGAGACGCAAATATCGAAATTGTGCGAAAAGTATAACAATCGGTTTGGTGTTGACTATATCCAGCAAAGAGCTCTGTTCAGAACTTATTGTCATGATACAATCAACGTTTTCGAAGATTGTTTTGAAACGTCAATGTTGGGCATGCAACGTTGTGTGAATAAGGTGAAGATATATCAAGCCAAAGATGATTTGGATATAAGAATTGCAACGTTTGATATCGTGGATATGCTTTGTGAACTAAGGGATATCGTCAGAACAATGGTGCCGATCAAAGATTTGCCATCATGTAAGAAACTGACAGAATTGTCGGCTGAAGACATTGTTTCTAAAGCGAAAGACTTAGTGAAGAACGATTTTGTTAAGGCTGCAGTTGGAGTGTATCTTCTCGGTTCTAAGGTGAATGATGTGGTTAAGATTGAGGATGTGAAAGGCTACTATAGTGAACGTTTGGCTCAAATGAATAGTGAGATACGAACAAAGGGCAGGTTGATAAGTCCTATTGAACAATTCTTGCTGGACAAATTCAATGCGGAGATTGGTTATTGTAATATTGCCTTGCTTAAAGCAGGGATTGGTGCTGCAGAAGAATTAAAAGGATTGGTAGAGATAGGGAAGAAGCATATTGAAAAGTATGAGAATGAATATCGGAGTACGGCTTGCTCTGAGCGGGTGTGCTTATAGATAAATATGGGGGATGTTTAGGGTTTGTGCCGAGGTGGGGAAGGAACCACAGGTAAAGCATAGGGCGCAGAGAGAAGAAGAGAATCATATTTCTACTAAAAAACGATATAAAAACAGAGAAATTGCGTAAGGTTAAGCTGAACTGCAATATTGGGTGCAACTCAAGAGATACGTATTATAGCGAATTGGAGAAAATACGTAGGATAAAGGATAGTGGCTGCATACCTGATATGATGATGGATTTGAGCTTGTGTCGAGCAGAAAAGCCTCTATATAAGCAGATACAGGAGATATTAAATATTCCTGTGGGAACTGTCTTGGCATACATCCCATTTTCAGAGGGTAAAGGATTGGAATGGAAGATATGTCAGGACTATCTTATTGAACTAGGTAAAGACAAGGTTAGTTTTGTTACCATACACTTCACTGCAAATGCAAATCTTTTGGAAATTGCTAAGCGAGACAGGCATATAGCAGTGACTAGCCGAGGCGGTGCGATGTGTCTATACGACATAGAGAAGAATTCTAGAAAGCAGAATATTTTTTATGACCATATTGACGAGATTGCTGAAATAGCAAGACAGTACAATATGACTATCAGCCTTGGAGCGACTTTCCGCCCTTCTAATATCTTTGATGCTTGCGACGAGGCGCATACAAGAGAGACGGAGGAACAACTGACAATCTGTAAATACCTTCAACAGAAAGGTATCAATGTAATGGTAGAGAATGTGGGGCATATGTCTCTTGATAAGATGGAGAATCACACCAAACTGCTAAGAAAGTTTAATGCTCCTATTATGCCACTCGGCCCGATACCTACGGATACAGCGATAGGGCAGGATCATATTAGTGCAGCCCTTGGAGCGGCTTTCCTATGTTATTATGGTTGTGCCGATATCATCAATTGTGTAACAAGATGCGAGCATACCGGGGAAGAGATTACTGCTGAAGCTATAATAGAATCGATTAAGGCAATGAGAGTGGTTGCTCAAACGGTTAATGTTTATCGAGGCTTTGAGGATGCTATAGGCATTGAGAGGAATATGGATCAACTCCGTTCTGAAAAACGTTCGTGTGTAGTTGGAGAAGGTCAATGTAACAGATGCCATCATGTTTGCCCACTGAGATTGATATGATAGAATACGGTCATTTTGGAGATTTCAATGATAAGCAGAGACGACTCGTTCCTTTCCGGAAACTAACGGAGTCTTTCCCTAAAGGCCTCCCTAATAGTTTTTGGAACTATTTCTCAAAGGACTATCCGGTTATAAATCTGCTGTTGAGCGAAACGACACGCTTCTACGAAGAAGTGTTTGACGATTTAATATGTCATGTGGCCAGAGAGAAACGACAGTTGGTTTTTGAGACACCTAATCGTGTGGAACTGACCAATGAGTACGAATTGGAGAACTTGGGAACACTCGTAGACGGTGATTATTTCTTGTTTAACACGAGGGATAGGCTGAGTTGGCTGACAATCTATTTGGAGGATGAGCATATACCTGTTGTATCTCGCAAAAGGGTGTGTGAGCTTCTGTCGTCAAGACTGAACGGTGAGGACGTGAAGATGGCAACGGCTATCGGCTGGAGCAAGGAACAACTGCTGAATGTGCTTTACTCTCTATCTGATGGAAAGCCTTGCTTTATCCATTATACAGGAAAACGTCATTCTATCAAGCTGAAATACTATGACTCCGTGCAGAAGAGAGAAGGGGACGAAGTGAAAGGCTGTAAGTTACTGTCGCCTATCGTCGAGAAGGTTCTCAGTTACAACTATCAGCCAGTATCATTAACAGCAAATAACTGGTTTTACACCCGGTCACCAAAAGATTTCCAACTGGAGGCTATTGTTCCTGAAGATAAAGAAAGGTTTATAGAACGACAAAGCAGCCAGGATCCGGAAATCCACTCTCTGGTTATCAGAGGTGGTGAGGGAGCAGGTAGCATACCATTTAACATAAAGGTGAAAGTGCCTGAAGGCTTGAAGTGGTGGTATTATGGGCTCTATTACGCAGCGTGGGTGGCAACTGTTGTTTTGGCTTTATCAATAATTTTGCTCGTAGTTGCAGATGTTAAGCTGTTGCAGCCATACTCGGTTGCTGGTGTTTATGCTCTATTCGCTGCCATGATTACGACAAGGGGGTGGTTGATGCATGATGCTCATGTATTTAATGAACTATCGAAAATATACACTGTGTTATCATTTGTTATGCTTGCAGAAGCGATTGTGTATACGGTGGGGAGAGGGTGAGATCTGAGTGACAGTCCTTCATTGTATAAAGTTAAAGTTTCCAAATAGAGTACAAATAATGCAATCTTTATGAAGATAAATCATTATTTTTGCAAGATGGAAATTATATTAGGGATATAATAGCATAAATGGAATTAAGAGTATTAGATAGTCTCCATCGCCCTTTTCACAGACCTTTATGGATTGTGAAATGGGTATGCTATTTCATTAATCAAAGAAATAAAAGTAAGCAAGGTTATGTCCTCTACAAAGACATTACAACCGACTTTTATTTTTTTCTGATAGAACAACTTCATAATAAATATCCCCAAGATAGTGATGGTGTTCCATCTATAGAATCAGTTGAAGAGGTATGGCTGTTCTTTCGAATACTTAACTTTGAGGAGAGAGAAAAGACTTTAAGAGACATACTATCGCGAAAGAGGGAAAAAGGTCTTGAAACTAAGATTTATAGTACATATAAAGCTGCTACCTATTATTTGAATCTTGCTGAGAGGAAACTACATTTTATAAAAGATAAAGATTGTGTGACTTTTTGGCAGCAAAGCCAATTAAAGAATACTGTGCTTAAAAGTGGTGTTCCGCAGTCAGATAGAAAAATATATCTTCAGCAAATTCTGCAATATGACGGACATTTCTTCTTGTCAATGTGTCTGCTCTATAAGCCTGTAAAGAAATATGAGCTTAAAATGGAGGATGAGATATTCAAGTTTATGCAGCGGTACTATCCCATTGCGGCTAACTTTGAATATACCCAATTAAGTCATGGTAACTATTATGGTGTAAGGAGGAGATGGATTGAATTGCTTAGATTGGTTGGAGAAAAGGGTGACCTTAGCAGAGTATTAACAAACATCATTAAAGAGAACAGCATTTTTGAGGGTATTTACCATGATGTGGAAAATAATGTAAAGGACTACTTCAGCGAAATACGCAAGAATGCTGTCTTGTTAAAAAATAAGAAACGATTTGTTTCAATTTACCAAAAGATAGCTAAGAGAATTGAGGATAAGAGTGGCTTCGTGAATCTTTATGATATAAGTAAAGAGATGCATATGGGATATCAACGATTCCAAGAATTCCTTACTCAATTCTATCAAGAAGAGAGACTTAGAAGAAATATATTCTTTGTGAATGTAGTCTCAACAATAGAACGAAGAAAACGTTTCTATATAGGGAAATCACCGGTAATGAAAATAAAAATCACAAAATATTATGGAATTTAAAGGATTATGGGACAGGCAATCCATCGATACAGGAAAGATGGAGGTTATCAGGAAAGACTGGACTGAAGGCAAAGTTCCAGACTTGCCTTATATGATAGTGGACCAAAATGACTTGAAGAAACATATAGAAGAGAAACTGAAAACCATTGATGGTAACAGAATGACTACGACCGTCATTAAGGCTCAGTATGGAGATGGCAAAACAAACGTTCTGAAATATTTGAGCCTTTATTTTGCCAATCATTCAGACTTGGGTGTCCATTTACTATATTGTCGCGCAGATGTAGATCAGACTGACTTCTGTATATTCTTGCTGCAACATCTGCAGGACAATTGTGTGGACGAATTAGTGAAAGATGTAATGTCTTTACGGGATAATGAAAATTTTGACCCGTCTGAGTTGGCTAATGGGTTTAATGATGATTTCTCGCATATAAGAGATTATACACAGAAGCTTTTCGAGAAAGATCAAGATAAAGAATTAGTAAGGAATATCATTTATCTTGGAACGGGTCGCTTGTATTCAAAAGGTGCATTCCAGAAATATCAGCTTTCTCAATTGAAGGATTTTAACCGTAGAGAGGTCTTTGTTCTTTTTCTGAATATTCTTTCAAAATGTAATTACCATGTCGTTTTTGCTGTTGATGAGCTTGAGAAAATTCATGATAAGTCAACTAGAAGGATGGCGTATTTCTTTAACTCATATCGCGAACTGATAGATTTGTTTAATAAGGTAAATGGTCATTATCTGATAACTACAATAACACATGCTGTTGATATCGCTTCCCTAAGCCAGCCATTTTGGGGACGAGTTGAAAAAGATGTCGTGGTTATAGAGAAGATAAAACGAGAAGAAGATCTTGAAGAACTGGTGAGATTGATGGCAGAGTTGCTCAGTTTGACTGTTGATGACGGAAGGGTGAAAGATATAGTATCAAAAATAACACGTAATAAATCCCTTGACAGTAATCGGTTTGTTATTCGAGCAATAGGAGAAGCTTTGAAAAATATCCAGCCGACAAATTTCGAAGAAGAGTTGGAAAAAGACAGTGACGTGGAAGCGCTGTACAATGAAGCATTAGCCCAGGTAAAAGCAGATAATGGAGTTAAAAACCTATCAAGGACTCTTTTTGACCCACTGCAATATTATTTGGAAGCCTTGCAGTACAATAATGTGGAAGATAACCTGTATAGGAGAGACTATCAGGCCTTTGTGGATTCCGTGTCAAAAAGAGCATACTTTTTTCTGTTTAATGATGATACTAAAATTAAAAGCAGGATACAAGAGTTTGTGGAGGAAAAGGGTATCAACCGATTTGTGGTATTTGTACCCCAAGAACTGACAGTTACACATTCTATGTTGGATATTGATGGAGCAGATGTTCAGATTATCGACTATGACCCCGTCCAATTGTTTGTGTTGCTGGACATATATCGTAGGAATTTCGATAAGCAGGATGAAATATTCAAGCTGATAGGAATTGTTACACAGCAAGTATTTGAGTAAAATGGCAAAAAAGAGTATAATTAGGTGGGCATGTAAGAGTGGGTTGTCGACTTATTCTTACAAGATAGAATTAGACGTCTTGCTGTCACCGATTTACCATCTTGTATTGGATTTGGTGAGCGGTGAATATAAGGATAAACCATTCAGCGAGTGGGCTGTTGAGGCCTTTAAGATAGAAGAGATTACTGGTGTGAATAGCCTTGATGAGGATGTGACTGAGGAGGATTTCCTAATTGATATATCAAGGTATTTGAATTATTTTTTGTATAGCAAAGTAGAATGTCTTGAGAACAAGGGTATTAGACTACTGTACAAAGATAAAGGCCTGCTTATTGCCCAGTCTGGGACTAAACCTGCAAATTGCCTTATACAGTGGATAAAGAATTCGGGAATAATTGAGAAGTTTCTGGATTTGGTGAAAAAGGAAGGTCTAAGTACGATGAAGAATACTCTCGTCGCACTGATGAATGAACAATATTTCGGACAGTCGGTAAAGGCTATTGAAACAGGAATTCTGAAGGGAACCATTATCAATAAAAATATGCTGGATGGCTTTAGCGTAGAACCAATAGATACTGAAGCGATATGGCTGAATAAAGAGTGGAAACAAATTGCAGAGATAAATACAGATACAGAATATGGCGAAGTCGTTTTCCCGGAGATAGAAGGATATGGCATATTAATGGGAAACTATATTCTACCTTTAGAGACGATAGATCAACGGGTGAAAGCAGAAGCGGCATCAGATTATTTCTGGCTTATGCTGAACAACGTGTTTGCATTGCGGAGCAAGAGTGCGAGTATTTTCCGCGACAAATGTACAGACTTTGCAGAAGCTCTAAAACAGAGTAAATTTGCCTTGTTGATGAAAAAACTGCAATACAATCTCTATTTGCGCAAGGATGGAGAAGGTATTCCAGAAGAATATTGTGGTTTCTTTGAAGAAGTGTATAATATTGAAGAGTTTAAGGAAGCGGCAAAACAGATATTTTTTACGGGTAAGCATGTAGAAGAGCAGATAGAGAACAAACAGACGATGTTGGGGCTTTATGCCACTCAAAAAGAAAAAACAGAATTCAATCTGCGAGCGTGGATAAATGTAGATACAGCAGATAACCAGCGAAAGACCGCCGGGAATGGTGATACTACAGTGAATATACAGACCGTTTATGCTCTTAAGCCGCAATACAGTTACTATTTCTGTAAAGACTACTTTGAGGATATGTTTGCTGGTGTACTGAAAGATTGTGGTGTAGATTTTATTTCCAATTTCGAATTAAGCCGGAGCGACAATCCTGCTAATTGTTATGTTGAGATTGACAATATGGTAAGGAAGCAGGATGGAACATTGGTCTATATTGAGAACAAGACCACGATGAATAGGTATAACATTGAAGATACTCTGAATGAGGTGACAAAGTTTCAGCAAATAATGTCTGAAAGTTATCCTAATGTAAAAGTGGAGTATTTGATGGTATCACTTTACCAGAATGATACCGTTGAGGATGGTTATTCGTACTTCACAAAAGCAAAAGGACAGTCAATTAATGATTTTAAAATCCCTGTGGCCCGTTTTGACGGCGTTGAATTGCATTGTGTGGTCGAACCAGAATACGATAAACTTAAAGAAAAGATGGAACTGCTGTTGAGATGAAATTGCCTGTTACAAGATATTATGGCTCCAAACGCCGTATAGTGGAAAAAATCGGGGCAGCACTTCAAGAACATCATATTGAGTTTAATTCGATTCTTGATTTATTTGGAGGTACTGGTATCGTTTCGTATTATATGGCTAAAATAGGGAAGGAGGTTGTTTATAACGACATACTTTCTTTCAATTGTCAGATAGCAAGAGCCTTATTACAAACACCTAAAGGAACGTTCACAGAAAAATCGGCATTAGCCCTTCTTCATAGAATGCCCGGTAGGCAGTACAGAACTATCATTGAAGATAATTATCAAGACATATATTATCCAACAGATGAAAACCAAATTATTGATACTGTAATTCAGAATATTTCTTTTCTGCCCGAGGATGAAAAGGCTAGCGCATATTATGTATTGTTTCAGAGTTGTATGATTAAGCGCCCGTTCAACATCTTTCATCGTAGAAACCTCAATCTCCGAACTGGTTTTACTGAGGCAAATTTCGGAAACAAGACAACATGGGAGCAATCCTTCGAAAGTCTTTTTGTTAAGTTTACAAAAGAACTGAATGAGTATCAATTTGAGGTGATGCCTCATGTGGATATTATTAATACTTCAGCTTTACAATGCGATAGAACTGCAGATTTGGTGTATATTGACACTCCATATTTTCAAAAGAAGAACAGCTCTAATATCACATATCATAATCGGTATCATTTTCTTGAAGGATTAATGAACTATACGGATATCCCTAATCAAATAAATCCAGAGAAAACGAACAGAGAAATACGGATTGGGGCTACGACTGAATTTGAGAGAAGAAGTCACTATATTGAAGATTTGCATGCTCTTTTAGCACGTCATCAGCAATCTGTTATTGCAATGTCATATACATCTGCAGGATATCCTTCGATAGAGGAGTTATGTGATGTTATGCATCAATATAAAGACCGAGTAGAAGTCTGCGGACTAGGAAATCATCCATTCGCATTAAACAGAAATAACGTAGACCGGCAAGAGGTGCTAATTATAGGAGTATAGTTTTGGGGCCGCAAGGGGGACGGAGGAAGATGTACAACAATACTAGGCGATCAGTAATGAAAGTCTTAATTTATCTGATATTGACGTGTTTGCTGTTGCTACTGCATACACCACTGTTTGAATGGTGGTGCGGGACGGGCATTGGGCATTTGCTGGGAGGAATGAAACCTTCGACTTTTGCAGATGCTGTGGCAATGGTGCTGTTGATGATAAGCTGTGGAGCAATATCGGAACTGCCGGAACGACTTTCTGATACGGGAAACAAATGGGGATTACGAATAGCAGAAGTACTGATGCTTGTATTGGCATTATTCAGTGTCTGTCATAATGCTGAATTTGTACACTTCAAAACACTTGTATGGCTGAGATATACGGATATACTGTTTCCAATACTGCTGGTATTTTGGGTGACGGCTTATTTCGAAAGGAATAAGAAAAGTAGGACATGCGGGGAGGATAGAGTAGAAGAGAGATTGCAACTGCTCTATGACGATACTCACGAAACGGACTTCTTGCAAAGAGACGGGCGTGCAGACAAAATCTGCGAATTTCTGAGCAGGAATAGAGGGAATACAGAAGGAGCGACAGGCGTAGCCATTACAGGAGGATGGGGAACTGGCAAGAGCTGGATGTTGGAACAGGTAAAGATTAAACTGACATCGAGAGGTGAACTATGTATAGACTTTAAACCTTGGGTGTATGGAGATGGTAATATCACCCGCCACTTTTACCTGACGCTGGAGCGGGAGTTGAAGTTGCATGACATGGCGGTGAAAGAATTGAAGGATGCCGTGTTGGAAATAGACAATGATGAGATTGTGGGCTTGGGGCGAGCCATGTTGTCGCTGGCTGGCATTATATCGAAAACCCAAGGCAGAGATCAGATTCTGAACAACATTAAAGAAAGGCTGAGGTCATACGGACGACAGATATATGTGTTCATAGACGACTGTGACCGACTGGCACACGACGAGTTGTTGCAACTGCTGAGCCTTATACGGAATACTGGTGATTTCCCCCTGATAACCTACCTGATGGCATTTGATGAGAACATGGTGCGAAGGACGTTGAAGGATGAAGACGGAATCAACTATGTATCCAAGATGTTTAACATGACAGAGGTGCTGCCACCTGTTACAGATGAGACACTTGCAGGCTATTTGAAGCAAGTTGCACAAAGCATTATGGGTGTGGAAAATGAGCAGGTGAACCCTTATCAGCGACTCAAAATAACCAGGTATCTCCCTACGGTAAGGGAGGCGAAGAAATATCTGAACCTGCTAACGGCTGATTATCATCATTTAAAGGAACGGTTTGATAGGTACATTGTAAGTCCTGGTGATTTCTGCCTGTTGGAATTGTTGAAATATAAGTATCCAGAGGTGTATTATGAGTTGGAGGTGGCTCCAAAAAAATATTTACGCTCATTATCGAAAGGATGGAATAGCCCTGTGATGTTGAGGAAAGAAGATGTCTTAAATGACGAAGAAGATGTGGACTTGAGAATACTGCTGGACAAACTGTTTGATAGTATAGATGACGCGCGAGACCAATATGGAATGATTGGTGTGGCCAACAAGGAATATATGTCGCTGTATTTCGTAAATGGTGATGCCAGTCGGTTCGTGGAATGGAGCGAATTTAAAAATGCTGTGAACGAGGGGACGCTGCCTGATAAGGTAGGAGAATGGATAGACGATGGTTATAAGGGCGTACTAGGGCTGTTGTGCTCGGTATATTTCGTGATACCAAGGCGTGATGTGTTTCTCTCGATGGCAGCATATATATGGCATAAGTGTGAGGGTATCAATACGATTAATAGTCTTAGTGAACTATCGTATGGATATGATAAGACTCAGAAACATAGTTATAAAAACATCAGGGAGTTGATAAGCAAAACGCCACAGGTACATCTGATGACATTCCAAAGACTATCAAGCTACGATGACCCATCAGAGGAGGAAAACTCGGACAGTATGGAAGGACTGATAAAGGATTCTTCCTTGTCGCTGGAGCTGATGGGAATATGGATGGAGGAGATGCGCCATACGACGAATACAGACTATCCGTATGGGGAGGTAAAGTATTATATTGAGAAACTGTGGGAAAAGTTGATAGCAGAACTTGGCGACAGAGATATTGATACGCTCAATATGATTGAAATATGGGCTGACAATACGATGGAGAATACATTTGAAGAGATGGTGATGCCAACTGTTAAAGACAATCCGCAACGATGGCTTGGAGCAACTGTAGTGAAGTTGAAAGACGGTGAGAAAGACTACTATCTGCTAAAGAGTAAAGCCGTACATGCGATATTTGGAAGTAAAGAGAAGATGATTGATGAGATGAAACGGCTTGTGGCAGATGCGAAGGCTGAGAACAAGGCATATGTGGAGGCATACTCGCACTTGATATTTAGACTGAACAATATTATCAATCCGCAGAGCGACCCGATGATACCTGAAATGTATGAGGAAACTCGGGGCGTGGAGGTGACGGAACTGCCTGCATTGGAAGACAGTAAACTGATAGGTATAGGTCCGGTGATGCCGGTAAGTGCGGCTATCGGAAGGATGAGACAGACGGCTTTCTGGAAAGGAGATGAATTGAGGATAAGGAGGAGTAATCCTGGATATTATCTGGGGAGTGAGATATGAGGAAAGAGATTGAAGAAGAGGGAAAGGCAGCGACAATGCCGCTGCATACGAAACATTGGAAGCAGAAATAAAATGAGAACGGAGAAATCTCAATGGGGAAACCAAAGATCGTTTCATGGTTCATGGTGAATGATTAAAGTAATCGTGAACAGTGAACCGATAATCGGAGAGTAATCATTGACAGGCGTCAGGCTTGTAGTGATGACTATTAAAGATATATAAAAAACGTAATACCACAATCGCAGATGAATTTCTTATTACTTGGATTATATATTAGAAAAGGTTGTGACAAGAAGATGGTTAAGAATCTGGAAACAGAAAAGTTCTATGCTTTCAACAGATTCTTTGACTTTGGAACAAAACATCTTAATTTTGACTTGCTGGAGAAATATAATGGTTTTTTCGGTGAGAATATCTTTGTGAGTGCTATTGTTGGAAAGAACGGCAGTGGTAAAAGTAGTATTTTAGACCTGGTCTATCGCATCATTAACAACCTAGGCCATGAGATTTTCTATTTCCGTTTCACAAATGTTGATTACGAGACGGGATATGTGAGGAAAGTGTTTGCAGATCTCTACTTCTTGACAGGTGATGAAGTCGGGCTGGTTTCCTGCAGGGGGGATTCTGTCGGAATCAGTATCGGGAATATCCGAATGTATTTTGGAAGGAAAAACAAACAATTCGAGAATGATGGTTATACACAAGAATTCGGCTTTGACGAAGATTTGGATGTAAAGGGGCTGTTAAAAGATTTCTTCTATACTGTCGTTAGTAACTACTCGATGCAGGCATTTCTTGACTCGGACTATGCAGACGAAGAGACTAAGAAATATCGCAATGAGGAAACTGTGATTTGGACAAATGGCGTTTTTCACAAAAATGATGGATACTCTTTGCCAATAGTTATCAATCCTTATCGATATAAAGGTGTTTACGACCAAAAGAAGGAGTTTCAGTTGACGAACTATCGATTAATGAGCTTGCTGATTGCTGCAAAAAACAAAAACAAGGACAGAGGCATTGATGAGGAACGGCTCCAACTGATTGAAGGTTATGAACTTGATAAAATAGAATTCAGCCTGAATAAGGAAATTATATACAACAAGTTTGAAGCCTATAGAAAGAAGGAAATTAGCAGCAAGGAATTGCTGGAAAGATTCAGAAACTCTCTTAGAAATAACCATCTTACCTACTCAAGGGCTGTATTAGAGGCTTATGGACTATACACGCAATATATTGATATCAGAATAGACAAGTCTGACCCCATAGTGGAACACGCTTTGCTGTATCTAGTATACAAGACAATGAACATAGCCGGGAGATATCCAAGTTATGAACTCTATAAGACTCTCGGGATGGTAGATTTTTTCGATAGTGAGATGGAATGGGACAATGAAGAAAGAGCAAAACAGGCCTTCAAGGATTTGGTGAACAAGATATTGAAAGATCCGTCGCATATCTCATTCAAGGTGTACCAAGTCCTTCATTTGCTGGGAAAATATGATCTTTATTCTTCACAGATTGATGCAGATAAGGAAAAGTCCAAAGCATGGGATAGAAATTCTGAAATATTCAAACTTTTATCGCAAAAACTTAAAATAAAGCTCGAGACAACTTTTAACTATAGTCAGTATGAGGGGTATGATTCGGAAGACTTGGCATCCATAACGAAGAAGCTGCCTCCCACCTTTTTCGTGTCAGAGATATTCTTGAAGAACGTAGAGGAATCAAGTGAGAAAAAAGGAATTAGTTTCAAGAAACTAAGTGCAGGAGAAAAGCAGTTCATCTTTACAGTCAGTTCTATTCTATATCATATGGAGAATCTGAAATCTGTGGACACTACTGTCCCGTTAAAGTGGACTAATCGCTCTTTGAAATAATTGAAATTCAGTCTATTACGCTGGTTTTTGAAATGAAACGGACTTGATTTTGTAACTTTGCAGCCAAATATAATTGACTGCTAT
>Ga0256404_1007550_pt1 | contig 17096 bp, 6 predicted proteins | sample RumenRJG_01DNA_FD_185990 | JGI IMG/M metagenome (GOLD analysis project Ga0256404, IMG submission 185990) | Bovine rumen microbial communities from Lethbridge, Alberta, Canada - RJG_01 | ecosystem: Host-associated > Mammals > Digestive system > Stomach > Rumen | place: Canada: Alberta | collected...
CCTGCCGCAGGACATCTTTGTCATCGAGCTGAAGTATGGCAAGACGGTCGACGCGGCCATGGAGCAGCTGCACCGCAAGGACTATGCCGCCAAGTGGCGCGGCGACGGCCGTCGCATCCGCCTGCTGGGCATGAACATCAATGCCGACACCCGCACCATCGACGCCTGGCGATGCGAGTGATGTCAGCGAACAGCGGACAGCGAACAGCGAACAGTAACCAATAAACAAGCATGAAACAGATTCTTATCGCAACACTCTGCGTGCTGGCGGCTGTTGATGCCACACAAGCACGCCAGTTGGTCGACTATGTCAACCCCATGGTGGGCACTGCATTGAAGGGCGAGGGCGGCACAGCACCGTTCGTCGGGCCGCCGCATGCCATGACCAAGCTCATGCCGCAGACGCGCGAGAACAAGATGGGCACGATGGCCTACGTCTACGACGACAGCCATTTCATGGGCCTGATGGCCTCGCACCAGCCCACCGTGTGGATGGGCGACTATGGCTATGTCACCATCATGCCTCAGCAGGGCGAGAAGGTGCTCACATTGCCCGACGACCGTAAGCTGGCCTACAGCCACAGCGACGAGCAAGCCACGCCCTATTACTACAGCGTGCGCCTTACCTCGCAAGAGGGAAAGCCGTTGCGGGCCGAGGCTGCGGCATCGAGCCGCGCCGCGCTGCTGCGGTTCACCTACGGGCGCAGCCGCCACTCGCGCCTGGTGGTGCAGGGCATCAACCTCAATCCGGCACTGGCCGACTGGTGCAACGACTATGGCCCACGTCTCGAGAAACTGCGGGGCTGGGTGCGGGTCGATGCCGAGCGCGGCGAGATAGTGGGCTACAACCCCGACCGCCAGTCGGCACAACTTGGTCCCGATTTGCCCAATTTCAAGGGATACTTCGTCATCCGCGTGAACAAGCGGTTTGCCACCTTCGGCACCTGGAACGGCGAGCACACCTATCCCGGACAGGCCGAGCTGCAGGGCACACGCATGGGTGCATACGTCGACTTCGAGACGCGGCAAGGCGAGCAGGTGATGGTGCAGGTGGGCACATCGTTCATCAGCATCGACCAGGCCCGCGCCAACATCGAGGCCGAGTTGCCCGGTTGGGACTTCAAGGCCTTGTCGGCTAGCACACGACAGGCCTGGAACGACAAGCTGGCCAAGTTGCAGGTGCATGACACCGACGACGAGAACCGGGCCATCTTCAACACCGCCATCTATCACGCCTATCAGTTCCCGCGCCAGATGGGCGAGCAGGGACGCTACTACAGCGCGATGGACGACCAGGTGCACGACGGCGACAGCTACAACGACTTCTCGCTGTGGGACACCTTCCGCGCGCTGCATCCGCTGATGACGCTGCTTGAGCCCGACCTGTCGTGCCGATGGATCACCGCCCTGCTGCAGATGTATCGCGAGGGTGGATGGCTGCCCATGTGGCCCAACCCGGCATACACCAACATCATGATTGGCACACATGCCGACGCGGTCATCGCCGACGCCTACATGAAGGGGCTGCGAGACTATGACGTGCAGCTGGCCTACGAGGCGATGCGCAAGGATGCCATGGTGCCCCCAGACTGCGACACCCGGCGCCGCTATGGCGACCGCGACCGCTGGACGGCCTACGAGGCACGCGCCGGTGCCAGCTATTATCACACCATCGGCTATGTGCCCGACGACCGCACAGCCGAGTCGGTGTCTCGCACACTGGAGCATGCCTACGACGACTGGTGTGTGGCACAGGTGGCGCGCGACCTGCGGCCCGACGACTACCCCACCCTGATGCGCTGGGCGCAGAACTACCGCAACCAGTATTGCAAGGAAAAAGGGTTCATGCTGCCACGCCGCTTCGACGGCTCATGGATCGACCTCGATGACCACGACCGACACGGGCTGACCGAAGGCTCGAAGTGGACCTACCTCTTCTGCGTGCTGCAGGACATTCCCGGCATGATCGAGATGATGGGTGGCAGTGAGGCATTCGCACGTCGGCTCGACGAGAACTTCGACGGCGGCCACTATCGTCACGACAACGAGCCTGGCCACCACTACATCTACCTCTATGACTATTGCGGACAGCCGCGCAAGACACAGGAACTGGTGCGCCATCACACCCGCGTCAACTACCGCAATGCCCCCGATGGCATCAACGGCAACGACGACTGCGGCCAGATGTCGGCCTGGTATCTGTTCTCGGTCATGGGATTCTATCCCGTCACACCGGGCAGCAACACCTTTGCCCTGGGTGCACCACAGTTCCCGCGCCTGACACTGCAGCTGGCCGGCCACACGCTCACCATCGTGGCCGAGGGCATCAGCGAACAGCGCAAACATGTGCGGCAAGTGATGGTTGATGGCCGTCCGCTCGCCACGCCATTCATCGACTATTCGACTTTGATTAACGCCCGCGAGCTGCGCTTTGTCATGGAGCAGTGACGATTTTAGCCACCAACACTCCCCAACCCCCTCCCCTTTTCCAAAGGAGAGGGGGTTGAGTTTGAACCACCAGACAGAATGAGATGGAGCCGCGTCATCAGCATGGCAGGGACGCGGAGTGTCTGCCGCCCTTTCAGGGCTTGGATGGTTTCACGATCTTCTGTACCGGGGTTCCGCTATCGCTACACCCCGGCCACTCGTTCGGCCGGATTTGCAATCCGGCCGCATCAGAGTATCAGGATTTATAATCCGAAATGTTGTCGCGGATTGAAAATCCTTATACTCAATGCGCGGCGGGATTGCTGCGCTTCGCAATGTTGGGTCGAGTGATGATGCCTATGGCACCGCGAGCTGCACTTCGTGCAACACTCGCTTCATCATCTCCCCGAGCCCTTCGGGGTTGCCCTTCGGGCTCCCGTTCGGTCGCGAGCACTTCGTGGTTGCAAATCCCGCCGAACGGGGAGCCTGGTGGATGCAAACCCCGCCCCCGCCCCCGCCCCTTTGGGAAAGGGGTGGGGAGGTAAAGGCACCGCCACCTCGCACGCAGCACCCCTAGCGTTGCAGCAGATGCAAAAAAAGCGCGCCCTGATGGGGCGCGCTTTTTTTGAGATGAGGCAGAATCAGTGGGTAACCATGTAATTGAGCACCATGTTGATATCCTCAATGCCGGGAGAACCACCGCCATCGACATCGGCTCTTGCCACGTGGGTGGGATTGGTGTCCTTTTCGAGCATCACGTTGATGATCATGTTGACATCGTCGATGCCCACGTCACCGTCGCCGTTGACATCATACTTGTTGTCCACCGGGGTGTAGGGCCACAACGAGGTGTAGACCTCGCTCTTGCCGCTGGCCTCGGCGGTGCTCAGCTTCAGGTAAGCCATACCGGCAGCCAGGTTCCATGTCGTTGTCGGGTCGATAAACTTCTTGTTATTGGCATCCCAGTAGTAGCCCACGGTCTGTGCGTTGACATTGACCGTGGCGCTGGGGTTGCCGATGAAGTAGTTGGTCATCGGGGCCGACACGCTGCCACTGGGACGGCTGATGCGGTACTCCTGACTGACGGTCAGGTCGGTCAGCAGCAGTCCGGTGTTCTCGGGTGCCTGGTTGGCCTTGGTCAACGACACCTCTTGTCCGGTGCTGTTGCGGTTGTAGTTGCTGGCATAGTAAGCGTTGATGTTGCTGCCCGACAGGTTGACGGGCACCACCGAGCTGAACATCTGCGTGACTGCATTGGGCTTAATCCACACGTTGATCTTGTCGCCATAGCTGCTCCCCCATCCGTTGGCGTTGCTCAGATACTGGCTGGCGCGGTTGTTGGGCACCCACACCTTGCCGATGCTCGAACTCCACACGGTCGTGCCCATGGTGGGCACAGTCATGTCGGGGAAGTAGATCGAGCTCAGCGTGCTGGTGCACAGCGCCCAGTTTTCGAGCGTAGTCACGCTGCTGGGCACCTTAAGCTCGCCGGTGATCTTGCTGCCATTGAACGCGTCGTGGCCGATGAAAGTCAGCCCGCTGGGCAGAACCAGGTTGTTGACCTTGTAATCACAGTTGCGGAAGGCACTCTGGCCGATGCGGGTCACGGCTGCAGGAATGGTGCCGCCGGTGAACTTCGTGCCATAGAGCAGCGAGTCGCCGATCTGGGTGATCAGATACTTGCGGTAGTCACTGATGACGGTGCGGTCCTCCTCGTAGGTGTCCATCATATAGTTGCCGGTGCTGGTGGATGCCTGAATGTTGGGGTGGTAGACATACTTGGCCTTGCCGACGTAGGTCGTGCCATTGTAGGTGGTCGACAAGTTGCTCACGACGCTCAAGAAATAATAGCCGGAATAGCTATTGTTGTAGGCGAAGTCGTAGGCACCGGCGGTGACGTAGCTCGAGCGGCCGCTGAACTTGCTGCCGTTCTTATAATGGCTGACATAGCCGGTCGGGACGCGGATGTAGCAGGTGCTGGGCACGCCGGTGAAGTCCCAACCAGAGTAGTTGTAGTCGCCGCTGCGGTTGTAGACAATCTCCTTGAGCGTGCTGGTGTTGACCCACATGTCGCACCAGCTGGCGACGGTATTGGGCACCACGATGCGCTCATACTTGCCGTTGGCAAAGGCATAAGCACCAACTTCTTTCACACCGTAAGGGATCTGCACCGTGCCGGTGAGGCTTGTTCCCTGGAAGGCGCGATTACGTATCACCTTCAGCTTGTGGGTGAACGGATAGCTCACCACGGGCTGGTTCTGGAAGGCGTACTCACCAATGGTGTCGATGTTGACGCAGCCGGTGATGGTGATGTTGCCGGTGTTGCTGTTGAAGGCGTCCTCACCAATCTTGGTCACGGCATAGCTCTTGTTGGTGATGTAGACGTATTCCGGGATGTTGACCGTCGTGGCCGAGGACTTGCCGTAGGTGGCTCCGTCGCAAACGACCTTGACACTGCCGGCGTAGGTCGAGCCGTTGTTGGCCGTGCGCGATGCCGTCGAGGTGACGGTGTAGAACACATTGTTGGTATCGAAGTCGAACGCCTGCTGACCACCATTGTTAATGTAGCTGTACTTCCATCCCTTGGCGCTGGTGTACTCACTGGTCTTGCCGTAGGGCACATACAGATAGGTGATGGTGTTGTCGGTGGTGCCTTCGGGCGTGGTGTTCATGTTGATGTTGCAGTGGGTGATCTTGGCTCCCTGAAGTGCCGACTTATCCATCGATGTCACCGAGCTGGGCACGCGCAGGCTGCTCAGTCCGGTGCAGTAATAGAAGGCCTGAGAGCCGATGCTCTTGACGCCATAGCGCAGGAAGATACTCGTCACGTTCTTGCAGTTATAGAAGGCATAGTTGCTCACATTCGTAATCGTCGTGGGGAACGAGCTCTCGTAGAAAGCGCCAGACACTCCCTCGGGCACACGATAGAGCGAGGTCAACGCCTTGTTGTAGATGCCGTTGTTGTAGGTTGCATAGGTGGTGTTAGCACTGTTGATGGTGACCGAGGTGAGCTTGGTGCAACCATCGATGCATGAGGCGAAGCTGCCCTGCGTGAGGCTCTTGGGCAGCTTGAGCGAGGTGAGGTTGGTGCAGTTAGCAAACGCATAGGCGTTGATAGTGGTCAGATTGGTGCAACCCTCCAGGTCGATTGAGGTGACGGTGGTGTTGCCCGACAGTGCGCGCTGGGCGACTTCGGTCAGGGTCCAGTTGCATGACGAACCCGTATAATTAACAGACGTGATGTCGGGGTCAAGAGCAGCACTGTAGGCACCGACGATGCGCATGTTGTGAGCCAACGCGGCACCGTAGGTGGTGGCGGCGGCTTCAGTAGCGCAGAGATACACACCACTGGAGGTGAAGTCGCACACGTCGTCTTTCTGGGCGATGGTGAAGTTCTTGTAACCAGTCATACCCTTGAGCGTTGAGCTCATTTGCGAGGCCTTGGGGATGTTCAGCGTCATGCCGCTGCCGGCGTTGGTGAACGGCGAGTAGTCCGAGGGCTTCTCCATGACCGCAAAGTTGACCGTCTTGAGTTTGCTACAGTTTGTAAAAGCATTGCTGGAAATCTGGGTCGCAGTGCTGGGGAGGGTGACGGTGGTCAAATCAGAACAATTATTGAACGAGTTTGAGCGAATGAAATGCACGGGTGCATAGATAAATACGTTCGTAATACCCGATTGACCCGAAAACGCGTTGCTCTCGATACCGACCACCTGATACTTGGTGCCGTTGTAGGTCACATGACCAGGAATGGTAACAGTCATTCCACCGGCATTGGCTTTGCCTTTACCTTGAGTGGTCAGTCCGGTACACTCGACGATATTCACCGATGAGCCGGCCCAAGACTGGATGGCATAGGAGTAGTCACCCACGTCGAAGGCACTTGCCTGCAGCGCCGTCGCCACCATGAGCAGAACGACACCGATTGATTGTAAGAATCTTTTCATAATAACATTAGTATTAAGTTAAACAAAAAACATAATCTGCTGATAACAAACAGAAAAGCATGCTTCGTTGTCCGTTTGCGCCGCAAACAATACAACTTTGCGCTGCAAATATAACTATTTTTCTTAAATAAAGCCTAAAAAGAATAAACTTTTTTCTGTTTTCGGCAAAATTTAGCAAATCATCAGCGATTTTGCCAGCAGCACCCACAGTGTGCTATGACAGCCGGCAACTTTGTGTCACCATCGCCTGGTGGTTACAAACCCCGCCCCCGCCGTTCGGCCGGATTTGCAATCCGGCCGAACGGAGAGCCGTCATACGCGTTGCGTCACAATCGCTTGGCGATTACAAACCCCGCCCCCGACCCCGCCCCTTTGGGGAGGCCGCTGAAAAAGTAATTAACCGCGAATTACGCGAAACAAAACGCGAATCAAACGCGAATTATTCTTGAATATTATTCAAAAAAACGAGGAATTTCTGTTTGTTTATGACAAAACGAAAGTTAGTTTAATTCGTTTAATTTGTTGTTGTGACTTTTTCAGCAGCTTTTTGGGAAAGGGGTGGGGAGGTAAAGTTGCTGCCGCCTGGCGCACTGCTGCCGCCTGGGGGTTACAAACTCGTTCGGCCGGATTTGCAATCCGGCCGCATCACAGTATCAGCATTTATAATCCCAAATGTTGTAGCGGATTGAAAATCCTTATACTCAATGCGCGGCGGGATTGCTGCGCTTCGCTTGCCCTTCGGGCTCCCGTTCGGTCGCGAGCACTTCGTGGTTGCAAATCCCGCCGAACGGTGGGGAGGTAAAGTCGCTGCCGCCTGGCGCACTGCTCGCCTGGCGATTACAAACCCCGCCCCCGACCCCGCCCCTTTGGGAAAGGGGTGGGGAGGTAAAGTCGCTGCCGCCTGGCGCACTGCCGCCTGGTGGTTACAAACTCGTTCGGCCGGATTTGCAATCCGGCCGCATCAAAGTATCAACATTTATAATCCCTACCGTGGATGGGACTGCAACGGTTTCATTTTGTGGCGCAAAGCGAATATTGCGTGTGAAATTATCATTTTTTGAAACGATAGTTTTATACCATCAAATAATGTACCCGTACTTTTGCAACAGTTTTTTCAAGCAACTGTTTTATTAACAATTTAAAAAACTGAAGACATGAAAATGAGATTTACACTTCTGGCCGCCGCAGCCGCCATGCTGCTCACGGCTCAAGCCGAGCCGCTGACCTTCCAGATGGGTTACAACGACGGCGCAGTAATTCTGAACAACGGCAAGTTCAATCCCCTGGGCTCGTTCATCGGCAACACCAGCGGTGATGAGGGCAAAGAGACCGTCATCCAAGTGGGTGAGGTAGACTTTGGCACGGGTGACACCTACAAGGCTGCCAGCCTGCGCTTTGCCAATGGCTGGAGCAATGGCGGCACCGCCATCCTGATGGCAGGTGAGGATTATGAGTCGGCAACAACTTTTGCCGCCATCGACCTGATTAACTATCACGACAGCTACACCAACTTCCGCTCGATTGGCGCCAACTTCAGCGACCAGCCCACAGGTGTGCAGAAGGTGTTCCTGACGTTTACCGGCCGTGCCGGCAACGTGCAGGACGTGCGTTTCTATGAGAATGCGTTTGTCGAGAGCGACTTTGAGAACGGCACGATGCTCAAGGAGCCCTGCATGCTCGACAACTACAGCGAGATTAGCACCATCCTCGATATCAACAATTCGACGCTGGTTGTTCCCGCCAACGACGAAACCCGCATTGACAACGGCTCGTGGGGCTGGACGGGCTCGGGCTGTGTGGTCAACTACGGTGCGATGGACTTTGGCAACGGCGAGTACAACCAGGTTGTGCTGGAGCTGGCAAGCCACTGGCTGGGCGACCAGAAGACCCACAATGTGATGGTCTATCTTGATGACTATGAGAACGAGGCCAACTGCATCGCCACCGTGTGGTGTGGCATCGATGTCAAGACAAAGCTCTATCTGGCCCGCAACATCGAACCGGTCACCGGCACCCACACCGTCTTCCTCAAGTGGCAGGACGGCAGCAACAACATCGCCAATGTTCATTTTGCCAAGGGCCATGTGTGGTCGCTGGGCAACATCCTCGACCCCATAGCCACCACCTATGAGAACGAACAGGCCAGCGACAAGGCTGTGCGCTACAGCTTCCGCGATGCGATGAAGAACAGCGAGGAAGCAACTTACATCGGCCGTGACAGCGGCTTGACCACTATCCTGAACAAGGGCCAGTGGGAAGATGACAACGTGGGATTCACCGGCGACGGCACCGTGCTCAGGATCACAGGCATGGACTTCCAGGAGGGTCAGTTTGATAAGATTCTGGTCTCGCACTCCACCGGCATGTCGTGGGCAGGATATATCGAGGACGCTAACTTCAAGTTCTACCTTGATCTGGAGGCCAACCCAACAGCTGCTGAGGGCGCTCCGCGCCGCATTGAGGTCGCTGATTGGAGCCAGGTGCGCGACCAGCTCACCGACATCGAGCCCGTCGCCACCGTGCGCCTGCAGGCCACCGGCAGTTGGAACGATGTCTACACCACCAAGGGCGACCTGAGCAAGGTCGAGGGCGTACACGACGTGTATATTGTGTTCACCGCTCCCGATGGTGCCAACATCAAGGACATCTATCTGGATGACCAGGTTGAGGAGCAGGATCCCGCCACCGGCGTGAGCGAGGTCACCGCAGCCAAGGCCGTGAACGGCAACGTCTACAGCATCGACGGCCGTCTGGTGCGCACTGGTGCCACCAGCATCGAGGGCCTGCCCGCCGGTCTGTACATCTTCAACGGACAGAAGTATCTGGTGAAGTAATAACTTTCTTCATACGCTGATTATATCGGTTTCGTGGGGCCTGGCTCGTGAGAGTCAGGCCTCTTTTTCGGCCAATCCCCCACCCCAGTGCACAATGCACAATGCACAATGCACAATGCGGGGACGCACAATGTAGGGACGTGGCCTTGCCACGTCCGCACCAGGCGATGGTGAGCAGCGTGCGAGGCGATGGCGACTTTGTTGTGGCTCAAACCCCACCCCCAACCCCCTCCCCTTTGGGAAAGGGGAGGGGAAGAGAATGTGGCAAAGCCCCTTTTGGGAGAGGGGAGGGAAGAGAGTGTGGCAAAGCCCCTTTGGGAAAGGGGAGGGGAGAGTGGCAAAAGCCCCTCTCCCCGCTCGGTCGGATTTACAATCCCGCCGAACGACTGCACCGGCTGGCGAAAACAACCAGATTTTTATCTTTTGCAACCGTCATGCTATCAATGTTGCCACATTGACTGTAATTTTGCACCATGAAAAAATCGACAACAATCCGAACCCTGCTGGCGGCCTGCGCTCTGTGCCTGACCGTTACAGCCGCCACGGCGCAAGCCTACCGCAACACCTCGCTGCCCGAGCATGAGCGCGTCACCGACCTTGTCAACCGCCTGACACTCGACGAGAAGGTGTCGCTGCTGCGGCACAACGAGCCAGCCATCCAGCGGTTGGGCATACCCAAATATTACTTTGGCAACGAGGCGTTGCACGGCGTGTGCCGCCCGGGGCGGTTCACCGTCTTTCCGCAAGCCATCGGCCTGGCAGCGACATGGAACACGCCGCTGATGCAGCGCGTGGCCACGGCCATCAGCGACGAGGCGCGCGGCCGCTGGACCGAGCTGGGCTGGGGTGCCAACCAGTATGACAGTGCGAGCGACCTGTTGTCGTTTTTCTCTCCCACCATCAACATGGCCCGCGACCCGCGCTGGGGCCGTACGCCCGAGACCTACGGCGAGGACCCCTACCTGACCGGACGCACCGCCATCGCGTTTGTCCGAGGCATGCAGGGCGACCATGAGAAGTATGTCAAGGTCATCTCGACGCTCAAGCACTTTGTGGCCAACAACATCGAGCAGAACCGGTCGGGCATCAGCTCGAACGTGAGCGAGCGCGACCTGCGCGAATATTACTTCCCGGCCTACGAGCAGACCATCCGCAAGGCCCGCGTACAGAGCGTGATGAGCGCCTACAATGCCCAGAACGGCGTGCCGTGCTCGGCCAACCGGTGGCTGCTGACCGACGTGCTGCGCGGCGACTGGGGCTTTGACGGCTATGTGGTGAGCGACTGCGGGGCGTTGAGCTACGACTTTGAGCACCACCACTATGTGTCATCCTACGAGGAATCGGCTCGTGCCAGCCTTCAGGCCGGCCTGGACCTGGAGTGCGGCGATGGCGTGTATGCCGGTCCGCTGTTGAACGCCTACCATCAGGGCCTGGTGACGATGGCCCAGATCGACACCGCCGTCTATCGCGTGATGCGCGCCCGCATGCGCCTGGGTCTGTTCGACCCGCAGAGCCGCAACCCCTACAACTACATCCAGCCCAGCGTGGTGGGCTGTGCAGAACACCAGCAGCTGGCCGCCGAGAGCGCCCGCCAGAGTCTGGTGCTGCTGCAGAACGACGGCATCCTGCCGCTAGACCTCAACGAGGTCAAGTCGATTGCGCTGGTCGGCCCCAATTCCGCCCGCCACGAGTATGGCGAATACAGCGGTGTGCCTCTCAACACGCCGGTGTCGGTGCTGGAGGGACTGACAGCGGCCCTCGACGGCACCAACATCGCGCTGAACTACGCGCCGTGGGTGGGCAGCAACTCGTCCTACGCGCTGATGAACGCCGACCACTTTGCCGACGGCATCAAGATGGAATACTACAGCAACGCCAACCTCGAGGGCGAGCCCTCGGCGGTGACGCAGACCGACTTTGTCTACTTCGACCCCAGCAACCAGCCTCCCAACCCGATGGTGCCGCGTGCACCGATGAGCATCCGCTGGAGCGGCGACTTTGTGTGCCCCGCCACCGGCCGCTATCTGTTCTCGGTAACGAGCGATGACGGCTGCCGCCTGAAAATCAATGGCCGCACCATCCTGGACAAATGGGAGGTGCGCGCCGCCACCACCGACTACACGTCGACCGGCATGCAGCAGGGCCAGACCTACCACATCGAGTTTGAATACTTTGACAACGGCGGCGATGCCGTGGCCCACCTCAAGTGGCGTATGCCCGCCACCGTCAGCACCGACCCGCTGGACGCCTACGGCAACGCCGGCAAGCGCATCCGCGAGAGCGACTTGACCATCGCCGTGATGGGCATCAACCAGAACGACGAGCGCGAGGGTCTGGACCGCTCGGCCATCGAGCTGCCTGAGGAGCAGGCCCGTTTTCTGCGGCTGGCCTACGAGGCCAATCCCCGCCTGGTGGTGGTGTTTGTCGCCGGCAGCCCGCTGGCCGACGAGTGGCTCAGTGCCAATGCCCCGGCCATCCTCTATGCCTGGTATCCCGGCGAGCAGGGCGGCACAGCCGTTGCCGACGCCCTGCTGGGCGACTACAACCCCGGCGGCCGTCTGCCCATCACCTACTACCGCTCGACCGACGTTCTGCCCGCCTTTGACGACTATGACGTGACCAACAACCGCACCTATATGTATCACCAGCAAGAGCCGCTCTACCCCTTCGGCCACGGCCTGAGCTACACGACATTCGGCTACAGCGGCCTGCAGCTCAAGCAGCAGAGCGACACACTGTGGGTCGACTTTGACGTGACCAACACCGGCAGCGTCGATGGCGACGAGGTGCCACAGGTCTATATCCGCTACCCGTCGTTGCCGCGTCCGCTGCCCATCAAGCAGCTGCAGGGCTTTGAGCGCGTGCATGTCCTGGCCGGTGCCACGGCCCACTTGTCCATCCCCATTGCGCTGGCCGACCTGCGCCTGTGGGACACCGAGCAAGCGGCGTTCTACACCCCAGAGGGCGACTATGCGGTGATGGTGGGTGCCTCGTCGGCCGACATCCGGCTGCAGCAGATGTGGCGCGTGGGCTCGTCGTCGGGCGACATCATCACCTCGCTGCCGGGCGTGACCGTCGTCACCCGTGGCGACCAGCTGACAGTGAGCACGATGTCACACCCCGTCGATGCCCGCGTCTACAGCCCCGACGGCCGCCTGGTGACCACGATGGCGCACATCGAGGGGATGCGCTCGCAGTCGCTGCCACAAGGCATCTATCTGGTGGTGGTGACCGACAACCTGACGACCCGTACCTTCAAGGTGCTGATTCAATAGGCGAACAGCGGAGCAGCGGGCAGCGAACTTTTAACCAGAAAACAAACTAAAACACTACTAGATAATGAGACGAATCGTGATGATGATGCTCCTGACGTGGAGCGCACTGCTGGCTGTCAATGCGGCCGAGTGGCAGATGAAACAGGGGCCGATGATGACCCCGTGGAGCGAGACTCTGGACCCGACCAACGTCCTGCCCGAGTATCCGCGCCCGCAGATGCAACGCGCCGACTGGCTGAACCTGAACGGCATCTGGGACCTGCGCAAGGGCCGCAAGGATGAGGCCTACTCGGCCACATTCAGCTACGACAAGAAGATTTTGGTGCCGTTTCCCATCGAGTCGGCACTGTCGGGCGTGATGGAGAAGAGCGACGAGCAGATCTACTGGTACCGCCGCACGTTCACCCTGCCCGCCTCGATGCAGGGCAAGCACATCCTGCTCAACTTCGGTGCCGTCGACTGGGAGACCGTCGTCTATGTCAACGGGCAGCAGGTGGGTCGCCACACGGGTGGCTACGACCCGTTCAGCTTTGACATCACCAGCGCGCTCAAGCCCTCGGGCGAGCAGGAGCTGGCTGTCTATATCTATGACAACACCGGCGGCGAGGGCCAGCCCACAGGCAAGCAGAGCAAGAACCCCAGCATCTGCTGGTATACCGCCGTGAGCGGCATCTGGCAGACCGTTTGGCTCGAGCCTGTCGACGAGACCCACATCAGCAGCCTGGAGATGGAGCCGTGTCTGGACCGCAGCTGGCTGAGCCTGCGCATCGGCACGACGACCACCGACGGTGTGACCCTCGATGCCCAGGTCAAGGACCGCGAGGGCAACATCGTGGCCACGGGCAGCGGCACGCCGGGCACGGTGTTCCGCCTGACACTGTCGTCGGTGCACGCATGGTCGCCCGACGACCCCTATCTCTACGACCTGGACATCACCGTCAAGAAGGATGGCACAGTCACCGACCAGGTGGCCAGCTACTGCGGCATGCGCAAGATCGAGGTGCACAAAGACTCGCAGAACCTGCCACGCATCTATCTGAACAACAAGCAGATCTTCCAGATGGGTCCGCTGGACCAGGGTTGGTGGCCCGACGGCCTGTATATGCCCGCCAGCGACGAGGCCTTCTACTTCGACATCAAGGCGATGAAAGACCTGGGCTGCAACATGATTCGCAAGCACATCAAGATTGAGCCGGCGCGGTGGTACTACTGGGCCGACCGCCTGGGCATCCTCGTGTGGCAAGACCTGCCCAGCCCCAACCTGCCGCAGGGCCACGAGGACTTTGCCAAGGCCAACTTCGAGCAGGAAGTGCTCCACATCATCCCCGCCATCAAGAACTCGCCCAGCATCGTGCATTGGGTGGTGTTCAACGAGGGCTGGGGCCAGTTTGACACCAACCGCATGACCTCGCTGGTCGACACCAAGGTCAACGCGCTGACGCCGGCCCGCTTCGGCAAGGCCTCGCTCATCTGCTGCGCCAGCGGCTGGACCGACAGCGAGATTGGCGACATCATCGACCTGCACTCCTATCCCAACCCCAGCTGTCCGCAGAACCCCAACCGCGCTGCCGTGTGCGGCGAGTATGGCGGCATCACGCTCAAGGTGCCCGGTCACATCTGGCCCGGCGGCGACTTCCAGTACACCGTGGTCGAGACCAGCCAGGACTTCAGCACCTTCTACAACGGCTTGTGCGACAAGATCAAGGACATGTATTACCAGGGCCTCAATGCCGCCGTCTACACCCAGCTGAGCGATGTCGAGATCGAGAAGAATGGCTTCTATACCTACGACCGCCGCGTGTTCAAGCCCTACGAGCCTTACACCCTGCTGCGCGACAAGATACTCGAGTGTGTCAACATGCCCAGCAACGGCACCATCATCAAGCCCATCCTGTCGACGGCGCAGGCCCACCACTACACCTGGCGCTACACGACACAGCCCATCGGCTCGCGCCACTGGAGCGACCTCGAGTTTGACGACTCGCAGTGGGCACAGGGGCAGGCAGCCTTTGCCCATGGCCTGAACAGCAGCTGGGACGGCCTGACCAAAACCGACTGGAACACCAGCCAGATCTATATGCGCCGCTGGTTCCGCCTGGGCAACATCACGCCCGAGAACATCGCCAAGCTGCGCTTCATGGTCTTCCACGACGACGATGTGGAGATCTACATCAACGGCATCTGGGCCGCCACCGAGAGCGGCTGCAACTTCAACTATGCTCCGCTCGACATCAGCAGCGAGGCACGCGCGTCGCTGCGCGTGGGCGAGTGGAACCTGATTGCCGTCTGCGGCAAGCAGGGCGGCGGACAGCAGGTGATGGACGTGGGCATCGCCGCCTACACCACCCAAGACTTTGATTACACCGAGGACTACAGCGAGCGCACCGATGCGCCCCACACTGCCAGCGCCGAGCCCGGCACGGCCGTCAAACCGCAGTTTACCACGTTGAGCCAGCCCGTTCCCGCCGAGCCTCGTCTGATGGGCGTGCTGGCCGGACAGTTCTACCACACCAGCGACCGCAGCAATGTGGCCTGGGGCGACGAGGACGGCGACGGCGTACTGGAGCTGGTCTACTCGGGCCTGAACGAGCACCTGGTGGGCAGTTTCCAGCCGGTGTCGCCCCTCTATCGCCAAAACAGCGACCACCTGTTTGAACGCTCGGTCAGTCCTTTTGCGGTGACCTACTATGCCGACCCGGTGTGGCTCGACTATAACAACGACGGATTGCTCGACCTGTTTGTCGCCGGCCTGAGCCAGCGTGCCATCGAGAGCCCGGCCGACATGGTAGCACACCTATATAAGAATTTGGGCAATGGCCAGTTTGAGGATGTCAACGAGGGTGGCGCGATGGGCATCCGGCCGATGTACAACGCCACCGACGGCGGCCGTGGCCGCCACTGGGTGAGCGTGGGCGACTATGACAACGACGGATGGATTGACATCGTCTTATGCGGCCGCGAGGACTATGTTAACGACGAGGGCTATCTGGCCAGCGACCACCGTGTGACTCGCCTGTATCGCAACAACCGGGGACAAGGTTTTGTCCTGCAAGAGTCGCCGCTCGACGGCAACCGGCCACTGCTGGGACTGGCGCGCGGTTCGGTCAACCTGGCCGACATGGACAGCGACGGCTGGCTCGACATCGTCGCCACAGGCTATGACGCCAACGAGGGCGCGATGCACATCTACTGGAACAACGGCGACGGCACCTTCAGCGAGACCACGCAGCGCTTCTTCGGCTCATACGACGCATCGTGCGTGCCGGCCGACTTGGATGCCGACGGCCTGCTGGACATCCTGGTCACAGGCTTCTCGAGCAACAAGGGCGGCAACGCCAAGTCGGTGTTTATCTACCACAACCGCGGGGGACGCGCCTTCGCGATGCTGAACGACAGCTACTGCGGTTTTGAGGGCGTCGACGGGTCGACCCCGGCCGTGGCCGACGTCAACCACGACGGCCTGCCCGACATTCTGCTGGGCGGACATGGCCAGGAGCATGAGATCACCACATGGCTCTATCTGAACCGTGGCGACATGGCCTTTGAGGCGTTCGGTGCCTGGTACAGCGACCCCTTCGGCAAGGAGTGGGCCTGGGACCGCATCAGCCACGGTAACACCCACCTCATCGACTATGACAACGACGGCTATCTGGATGCTTGGAGTGCCGGATGGGCACAAAGCAACGTGTGCAACAAGTCTTGTTCGGCCAAGCTCTACCGCAACACTTCGTCAGCAGTGGGCATCGCAGCCAACCAGGCCCCAAGCGTGCCCGCGGGACTCGAAGCCACCTACGACGCCACCAGCGGCCGCGTCACACTGACGTGGGAACCATCGACCGACGACGCCACCCCCTCCGAGGCGCTGCAATACAACATCTGGCTGCGCAAGCGTGGCAGCAACATGACGTTCATGACTGTGCCGGCTGTGCTCGCCAGCGGTGTGCTGCGCATCGGCGACCTCTCGGGACAACTCACCACCACCAGCCACAGCATCGCCATCGACGATGCCAAGGCCGAATATGAGTGGGGCGTGCAGGCCATCGACGGCGGCAAGCGCGCCAGTGCATTCGCCACGGGACGCTTTGTGCCCTCAATGTCGGGCGTGACTAAAAAAAAAGCAGACGTCGCTAAGGTGACCTGCCACGACGGTCACATTGCCTACCAGACCGCGCAACCCGCCGTGCTCACCATCTATGACACCCGCGGTGCCACCGTGCTCAGCAGCCGTGTTGCCGGCAGCGGCATGCTGCCCTGCCACCTGCCGCACGGTGTCTACATCGCCCGACTGGGTGGTCAGTCGTTCACACTGGCCCTATAACAATAAATAAGGAACAATGAGGAGTGACGAGGCATGCTTCGTCACTCCTCATTTAATAATCGGGTCAAGTTTCGCTGGGTCAGTGTATCACGGGGCTAGAGGGAAAGAATGTTGGCGCGACAGCAGAGGCTTGATGGGGGAAACCCCACCCCCAACCCCTCCCCTTTGGGAGAGGCTGCTGAAAAAGTCTTCAAGTGTTTAAAATTTTAACACTTGACTCATGGAGCGATGCTCAAAAGCCACCCCGATACGGCTTTGACTCGTCCCGCCACTGTCCAGTGTCATCCGTTGGATC
>Ga0256404_1007551_pt1 | contig 17096 bp, 14 predicted proteins | sample RumenRJG_01DNA_FD_185990 | JGI IMG/M metagenome (GOLD analysis project Ga0256404, IMG submission 185990) | Bovine rumen microbial communities from Lethbridge, Alberta, Canada - RJG_01 | ecosystem: Host-associated > Mammals > Digestive system > Stomach > Rumen | place: Canada: Alberta | collected...
GTCGTTGGCAAACTGGCGCACCGCCTTCGGATGCATCAGTTGCTCCCGATACTCCTGCGGAGTCCACGCCATATAGTCCTCAGCGATGCTGCTCCACTTAAAGCCCTCATCCCCCGACGGAGGATTCCTGAAGTCGTACACCTCGTGTCCCGCCTCACGCAACTGCCTCACCACCTCCGGGTAGTACTCATTTCGCCAACTGCTCGCTACATATATCTTTCTCTTCATGACCACAAAGTTACACATTTTTTCTCAAACAAAACCCAAATACGAATCAAAAGAATACAAATTTTGATGAGTCAGACGAACAAAGTCAAACGTTTAAATTTTGCCATGACTACAGTTGGTAGAATGAAATTCACCTAACATTTCTATTTAGGTATGGAAATCTGTTCGCAAAGAGACCTTTTACACAAAAAATTATATTTTTTATGCGCATTTTTCATTAAATATTATGCGTATTCAAATATTTATTGTATCTTTGCACCAAAATTTATTTCATTATGATTAGAAACAGTATTTCACTTTTGAGAAATCGTTCGTTATTTCTCTTTACAGATGAGGAAATGAATCCTCGTCAGGATGCCAATAGAGACGAAGTCTTAAGAGCTTTTACACCTTTAGCTAATAATATTGTTGCGAAAATACTTGAAGCAGGTGATAGCTATTTGCAATATGCAGAAGGCCATGCTATCGCTCGCCGTGAAAACACGTTTTGCGCAAGTAATATGCATGGATTGATTATTGAAAACCTTTCCCAAGTAGATGGTGTTAGAATAGCTCAAATCAGCAAGGGGAACTCTATTTTAGAAATAGGGAGTTATAAAGTCTGGATTAAAAAACTTGATAATAATGGAATGCCATGGGTAAATGTAACAAAGTCCTCTACGAAGAGAATATACCAAAAGGCAGAAGGTGAAGATACTTTGCCAATGCTAATCCTTGGTTATCAGTTGGATGAAATAGAAAGAGTTTCACATATTTATTTATTATATTTAGAAGGAGACCAACATTTATGGGCTCCTATAGATATCGGCGATATTGCTGCTTCTAACAAAATCTCAATGACCACAAGTACATCTGTTGATGAGCCAATGGTAACAGTGAAGCCAGAAAAACAAAGAGGCAAGGAGGCTGTATAATATGATTAACGGAAAAAGCATTAAACTTGCAAGAGAAAGCCGTGGTCTTTCTCAAAGTAAGTTATCCGAATTGTTGGGTGTTACTCAAGCTACCCTTTCAAGATTTGAAAAGGGTGTGCTTACCGTTGCCCCTGAATTTGTCACTAAAATAGCTCAGGCACTCAAATATCCTACATCCTTTTTTGAAAAAGACATCCGAATTGCAGGCGAAACTAGTCTCTTTTATAGAAAAAGGGCGTCAATGACGGTAAGGGATCTCTCTATTCTTGAAAGTAAAATTAGTATTTTGAGCAAAAGTATAGATGAGATGCTGGAGTCAATAAATATTCCCGAATTGAGAATTCCTTCGGTCGAACCAACAGTAGATAATAGCCCACAAGAAATAGCTTATAAGATTAGGAATTATTTAGGTGTCCCTGCTGGGCCTATAGACAATATAGTTTCATTGCTCGAAAAGAATGGCGTTATCGTAATGTTCTTGGACGTTGATGATATGGATAAATTTGATGGCCTAACAATGTTTACCTCAAATCAAGCTCCAGTAATTTGGATAAATCGTAATATCCCAAATGATAGAAAACGATTTAGCCTTGCTCATGAATTAGGTCATCTTGTAATGCATTTGCGCTCAGAGAATCTAGAGAAACCTGAAGATCAGAAAGAAATAGAAGCTAATGAATTTGCAGGAGAATTTTTAATGCCAGAAAGTCAATGCAAAGAGGACCTCTATAATCTTAAATACAAAGATTTAGGGATGAAGAAATATTACTGGAAGGTTTCTAAAGCTGCTATTATTTACAGAGCCAAAGAATTAAAATGCATTTCAGAACAAACATCAAGATACCTATATGTAACTCTTGGTCGATATGGAGAAAGAAAGACAGAGTCTGTTCAAGTCCCGATAGACAACCCTAAGATTGTAAATAGAATGTTTGATTTACACATTTCAGAGCTCAAATATTCAATAGAAGAATTAACAGACATAGTTGGGTTAATGCCTGATGAGATTAACACAGAATTGTTAAGCGGAAATACGTCTGTATCAATAAAACCACGTAAAATAATGCTAAATATTTAGATAGTTTTTATGAGAAAAGACGAACTAAACGCATTGATTCTGAGATTTCAAAATGCAAAGGAAAGAGGGCAACTTCAGAATGCTTCTGAGGCGACTATGAGAGCATGGATTGACGAGTTGCTATCCTTGTTTGATTGGGATGTACAGAACACTCAACAAGTTCTTACTGAACACACGTTGAACAGAAATGAGCGTGCCCGTTTGAATGAGATAGGCTCGACTAACACCCGCCCTGATTACACATTGGTGAATGGCAGAGTTAAATTGGCTTTTGTCGATGCGAAGAGTTTGGATGTAAACATTGAGAATGACAAGAATGTTGCATTTCAGATTCGATCCTACGGTTGGTCAATTGGTGCTCCTTTTTCTGTCGTTACGAACTTCGAACAACTGGCGATTTATGATTGCTCTGTTATGCCTGATGTCGATGATGATGCCAGTTTTGCCCGTCCATATCTACTGCGATATGATCAATATGTGGAAAAAGCTGATATTCTGGAGGCCTTTTTGGATAGAGGTAATGTCATCAGTGGTCATACTCTTTTCGTTCACGGAAAGGGTAATGCTCTTGACGAAAAATTCTCAGCGATGCTTGGAGAAGTTCGTAAAGATTTGGCAAAAGCCATTCTTCTTCATAATAACATCAGGAGCACAGTTTCATTAAGTTACTACGTTCAGACGATTATTAACCGGGTTCTTTTCATCCGTGTATGTGAATCTCGCGACCTGGAGCAAGAAGGGCTTTTAAAACAGTTCGCGTCTCAGGGCTTCTGGGAAGCCTTTAAAGCTAGTTCATATGCTGAGTTCTATGATCGTTATGATGGTCCCATGTTCAGGCGCATTCAGCCACTTCAATCTCTGTGTATCGGCAATGATGTTTTTGAGTATTTCCTGAAACACCTCTATTATCCCTCTCCGTATCGCTTTGATGTGATTCCTCTGAAGACACTTAGCGACATTTATGACTTGTTCCTTGGCTATGAATTAGTTGTTGAGAACGGCAATGTAACTGATGCATTACGTTCAGAGTTCCAAAAGAGCAATGGTGCTGTGACGACACCCGCACATATTGTGAATAGGGTCATTGAAAGTACGATTTCTGATACTACTCTCCGGAATCTCAGTACACCAGAACTTCTTGATTTAAAGATTGCTGATATTGCTTGTGGCAGTGGCGTTTTTCTAATTGGTGCATTCGAGCAGTTAGTGAAAGAGGTTGAGAGACGCATTAACCTTGGAGAGGTGATAACCCCCGAATATGTGGTTCATATTGACAATCGTTATGTTTTGACGTTGGAGGGGCGCCGAGCGATTATGAATCGCTGCATCTATGGTGTTGACATCAATCCTGAGGCTGTCGAAGTGGCTAAGATGTCGCTTTCACTAAAGCTAATTGACAATTATTTGCCTTCAGACTTCGGAGCAGTTGGCATTCTTGGTTCCCAAATTCTGAGAGGTGTAGGTGAGAACATCCGATGCGGAAATTCACTTGTAGGTGAGGACATACAGTCTTTTGCCCCCTCGATACTTGAAAATGCGGTTCAGTTGCAGGCGACCAATGCTTTCGACTGGCAAACTGCTTTTCCTGAAGTTTTTGAAGAGGGTGGTTTTGACTATGTTGTAGGCAACCCTCCTTACGTTGAGGTTAAAAATTACAATGTTTCGCTCCCCTATATGGCGGTCTACATTAAAAGGAAGTATAGGTCATCAAGAAATGGGAAAATAGATTTGGCAGTTCCATTTATAGAGAAAGGCGTTAGCTTGTTGAACGAGCATGGGCGTTTGGGCTATATTGTTCAAAAGCGATTTTTCAAAGCAGAATATGGTAAAGGCATCCGTAAGTTGCTGACCTCACGACATCTACTCAATGGCATTTATGATTATGAAGAGACAGATCTGTTTGCCAACCGCATCACCTACGTAGCTATACTGGTATGTGACAGACAGCCAAGCAATTTCGTGTGGTATGCTAACTCTGCTCAGGACGGCCATTGCTTACTACCTGCAAATGCTTTTAGTGAGCTTCCTTGGAGTTTTGAGATTTCAGCGCTGAGTGAGCTGAGATTGCGTTTGTCAGAAACATTAGGAACGTTAGGCGAGGTGTGTAATGTGAAAGTTGGCGTTCAGACCCTTTGGAACGATGCCTACCAGATAAAGGTCAACAGAATTGCCAATGGAATAATATATGGTCATTCGGTCATCGATGACGATGTCGTAGTTGAGCAGGCTGCATGTCGACCTCTTCTGTGCAATGAGCATTTTGCGCCTCTTACCAAGCGCGACTATACAACCTACGCCATTTTCCCATATTCAGTAACAGATGAAGGCGAGGTGACAGAGCAGACTATTGCTGACTACAAAGCAAGATACCCCTTGGCTGGTGCCTACCTCGAAAGACACAAACAACAGATTTGTGAAACCGTAGAAACGTTGCCAGAATTGAATGGTAAATATAATATGACAGATCACTGGCACCTGTTTACCCGTGCTAATAACCACGGGGCTGTTTACCCCAAACTTTGCGTTCCCATGACAGCTCAGTATCCGCAGGCATCTGTAGTACTCGACAGACATATTTATTGCGACAATGCCAACATGTTCTTCATACAATTGCGTAACATAGACGATACACATCTCTATGCGCTTGCAGCTATCATCAATTCAACGGTTTTCAACACCTTTGCTCGCTCAATTGCCAATCCTCAGCAGGGAGGCTATTATAAATTCAACAAGCAATTTCTTGACCCTGTGCCTGTTCCGAGAGATGCTCTACTTGGAAATGGCAGAAGAATATCACGGTTGGCAAACGTAGCCCGTCGCATTGAGCAGACAAACGAACAACTACGCAATGCCGCTGGGGGTCAAACTTCAGGATTATTAAGCGCATTACGCACCCTCTGGTCGGAACTTGACCAAATCTGCGATAGGCTTTATGGCTTGTCAAGAACAGATAGAGCACTTATTTATCAAATTACTCGAACTGACCGCATACCAAATGGACAAGAATATTAACAAAATAATCAAGAAATACTCCGACAAGGCCGACCTGATGAACAGCCTTGTCGTGACTGCCTTCCTCAGATGTCATCATCTGGAGGCAGGGGCAGGCTTTCTTGCTCAGTTTGTTGATTTTAAGCATGATGTGGAAACACTTCCATGTAGCATCTCACTCGAAGATGTTATTACCATCTTCGAACTTGCTATTCCTGGTGCTGAGCGGACCAGTAACGGTGCTGTATACACTCCGAGTTACATTCGTAATTATATCGTTGGGCAAGTCCTACACTCGACAACCAGATCATTAGATACTTGTCTCTGCGCAGACATCTCATGTGGTTGTGGCGCATTCCTTTATACCTTGGCAGAGACTATCCACGAACGAACTCTGGCTCCATTTGCTACCATATACCATCATCTCTACGGTGTGGACATCAGCGAAATGAGCATAACAAGAGCGAAAATACTGCTCTCGTTGGTGGCATTACCTCATGGAGAGATTATAACGGAAGAGGATTTCAATTTGTACTGTGGCAATTCTCTGACATTCGATTTCATTAGCTTACCAAACGTTCAAGAGAACGGAGGTTTCGACATCGTTGTAGGAAATCCACCATACGTGCGTTCTAAGCATATTGATACTGACACTAAGCAGTTGCTGTCTCGTTGGCAAACGTCACGTGTGGGTAATTCGGATTTATATATTCCTTTCTTTGAGATAGGCATGTCTGTGCTTTGTGATGATGGTATTTTAGGCTACATCACCGTCAACACGTTCTTTAAGAGTGTGAATGCACGAACTCTGCGCAGATATTTCCACGAGAACCAAGTGAGCCTTAGTATCATCGACTTTGGCGAACAATTGGTTTTCAAGAAGAAATTGGCATACACCTGCCTGACTTTCCTTTCCAAGGTGCAAAGCGATTCGTTACTTTATACCAAAGCTGGATTGGCTGAGGTGGAGACCCAGAATAATTTCGTCTATAGTCGTATCAACTATAATATCTTGGATGACCATAGAGGATGGAATTTGAATAATAGCGAGGTCCTGAACAACATTCGCTTGATAGAGAATGCTGGCGAAGCACTTGGAGATTTGTACGTTATAAAGAACGGTATAGCAACCCTGGCAAATGATGTATTCATCTTCCGTCCCACACGGACTGACGATAAATTTTTTTACCTCATTCGTGAAGGTCGTGAATACCCCATTGAGAAAGGTATTTGCCGCGACATCATCAAGCCCAACATTCTGAAGACTGAAGCAGAGATAGCAGAAAAGGAAGAAAAGATAATCACTCCATACGATGACAATTCTAATGTCATAACAGAGGATTTCTTTATTAGCAACTATCCCAAAGCATACTCTTACTTGCAGTCCTGTAGGGATGTTTTGGATGCTCGCGACAAGGGTGAGGGTGACTATGGGGCTTGGTATGCTTTTGGTCGTACTCAGGCTATTGCCGACAGCGGCAAGAAGTTGCTTTTCCCATACATGAGCGACCTGCCACATTTCGTTTATATGCCGCAGAAGGACATGATGATTTATTGCGGTTATGCAATTTACAGCGAATCTGAAACTGAACTTCTTTTCCTAAAACGAATCTTGGAATCTAGTGTGTTCGACTATTACATGAGGCATACTAGTAAACCATATTCAACAGGTTATTTTTCCTACGCAAAAAATTATGTTAAATCGTTTGGTGTTTATCCTTTCAGTGAGGAACAAAAACAACACTTACTCTCTTTAACATCTAAAGCTGAAGTTGATAATTATGTAAAAAAGGTTTATGGGTTAGCAATTTGACGATTTAGGTACAGTGGCTGATTCAGTTACACCATGGTTAAAACATAGGTGAATGAGGTTTATTAATTATAAATGCAATAGCAGATGACACAGGAGTTTGTTTTTTCATGGGCAGAGAATGCAGAAGGAAAGATGGTACATGTTGATGATGTGCCAAGGGGATTGAATTGTGGATGTACTTGTCCCAATTGCCATGAAAAACTTCTAGCCCGCCACGGTGAAGTAAACGAGCATGGTTTTGCTCATCATAGTGAAACGCGTGGAGCTAATCTTAAAATTTGCTATATGGTGATCTTGTATAAATTGGCAGAACAAATAATACTAACGAGGAAAAGAATTCATGCACCTTCGTACTATGGCATATATAAAGAGATAGATATTGAGTTTGTTGATGTTAGAATCGACAGCCAATATGAACGGGAGGATAAACAACCAGATGTAATTGCTACAACCAAGGATGGCAAACAGTACCTGATAGAATTTGTGTTCAAATATAAAGCCCAACACAAGCAGGCACTTGATTACAAGAATCTTACATGCATGGAAATCGACTTGTCGAATCAATCACTGGAATCTTTAGAGAAGTTTCTTCTCTCTTCATCTGAGGATAGAAAATGGCTAAATAGTGATGATTACTTTAATAGAATTGAAGAAACTTATCACAAGGCTGGAAAAGCCGTCAAAATAGTTAATGAAGCAGAATGTGAGCATTGCAATTTAAGGTACAATTGCTGTGCAGTAACTCAATCATACTCTCCTATTGTTATTGAGAATAGTGGTATCAAATACCGACTATGTAAAACGGAACTACATGAGCAGCGGTTAAAAGCCTTAAAAGAACGCTTAGAGGAAGAAGAACGAGCTCGTAAAGAACGGATAGAATGGCAAAAGGAACAAAGACGTTTACAAGAACAATGTCGGGATGAAACAAGAAGGCGAGAAAAGATAAGTAACAGATCAGACATTCCCCCAAAAGATTCTTCTACAAACGTTGATTCTACAATCGAAGGAATGGTCGTCGTTGAAACAGAGCAAAAGAACTGTTTTAATTGTCAGTCGAACCTAACATGGGCCAATAGAGATGGATGGGCCAACTGTGGCTGCTATATTAGTCTGGGACTACCAAAGCAAAGGGTTAATCCTAATTATGCAAAGCAATGTTATAGATTTAGACCGAAGAAACTATAATCATGATAATATGTTATATTATTTTTGAGCAAGATAAAACCAGAACAATGCCAGAACGGAATTTCTGTAGCGGGGTACGAGTAACCATCGAGTGTACAAAGTTTGTGAAAATGACTAAATTCGGTGGTGGTATCACCAAAGATGTTACCAAACAACTATCTGATAGACAGAGGTTTATTCTGCAGTTAATAAAAGATAATACTTTTGTGACAACAAGCGAAATGTCACAAAAGACTGATGTCACGACAAGAACCATCAAGCGAGACTTAGAGTGTTTACAATAACAAGGAATTCTAATTCGTGAAGGTGGCAGAAAAGAAGGTCGTTGGGTAATTTTGATTGAATAACATGAAGAGATATGGCACCCCAAAAAGGATATTTAGATTTCTACGGATACATTGTTGCCAATTTGCTACATAAACGAAATACGAACTGCATTTGCAAATTATAAGAATGAAATAAAAGTTACATGGATAGAAGCATCATAGAAGAGAAAGGTATTTATGCTGTTTCGGAATACTTATCCGACATCGGCTATATTAAACCATATTTGAGTAGCAACGACAGAACTCCGATGTGGGATGGAAGCCTTTTTGTCTATAAATCAAAAGATGACTTTAACAAAGAACGTTTTGATTATCGTGTTCCTGTTCAAATCAAAGCTTCCGAATTTGATGGTGATGTTTTTCCCGAGATAACCTCATATCCTATAGAGATTACAGACTTAAAGAATTACCTCAATGATGGCGGTCTTGCTTTTTTTAAAGTTCTAGTAAAAGGCAGAGAAAAAGAAGTGTACTGTTCGTTCCTGACGAAGCCTCTAATTGAGGACATTATCAGTTCGTGTAAAGAGCAGATAACAAAAACCATTTCACTTTCAAAAGCCCCCCTTAACGGCAATGGTGTATTGGAGAGTCTGAAACGTATATATATTCTTAGAGATCATTCTTTGCTGGATTTGTCAACCCTTGAAAATCGTTCTGATTACAAGTTCCGTATTCAATTAGAGCATCTTTCCCCAGACACCGACCCACAAGAATATCTTGCTACACATTATGTTGATGCTTTGTTCTCATTGGACGGAGTACCAGGAGAATTCTACCCCAAAGGAGGGCCGATTAAAATTGAAAGTTCCTCATCCATCAAAAAAGACGTTACAATCGGTGGACATGCTTATTACAATTCATTTGCTATCACCTACAAAAATGATGGAAAACATTTTATTGCAGGTTGTTTTGATATAGTAGTTTTATACGATTCCGCCCCTAAGCCTCAATCAACAATTCATATTTCTTTGAAAGCAGATTCTGTGAATGACATAATCAACGAGCTAAACAGCATCCTTGCTTTTATACGTAACAAAAATATTTATTTCGGTAGTGTCAAATGTGATTTTTCGGGGCTGGATTTCTCCAGTGCTCCTAAAAAAGAATGGGAAGAAAAATTACAATACTGGAGTGATGTTAAGAAGTTATTTGAAGTCCTTAAAGTTGAGCCTTCTTTTGCTCCTAATGAGTTGAACCAAGAAGATAATAGACAACTTGAAACTCTTCTACGCGGCCTTTTACATCGTAATATCGTTTATGGGAACTATGGAGAGAATCATCTAAGTACGTTTGTTATCGGCTCACAAAAAATATTGGTATATGCTGAATATATAAAAGGACGTGAGTTCAGAATATTCGACATATATGAGCATCTGTCCGCGGGGTATGTGGACGAAGGGGGAGAACGTCGTCCGACTCCAATCCTTTCTTTAGTTTTTGAGCAGAAAGAGTTGCCTTCGAACATTCAACTAGACAAGATAGTTAAAACCTATCAATCTTATAAGAAAAAAAATCCCCAAATCTCTCTACGAGCCAATGTGGATTTGCTAAATATGCTTAACCATTATGACCGCTGTCATGATAAGAGAGTGTTGAAAGCGGCAGTGGAAATAGCCACATGGCTTAAAAACGAAAAGAATAGTGCCATTGGCAATCGCAATATAACACTACTGAATTACTTTCAAGCAGTAAGAAGACAGAATGGAGCGTTTAATGATATGGAGAGGCAAAAGCTTTATCGTCTTAAAACATCTGATAATACTGAGAATTTTGCCCGATATATTCTATTGGGCAATAAAGAAAAGGCTCTGCCCTATCTTTTAAAGATTTCCAAGCATGATTTGGAGTATTTAAAGACTCTACCGATTTATCATTTCATGAACGAGTAAAATAAAAACATATAATATTGTACATATAAAATTACAAAGAATTTACTGGCACCGCCAAAATTGAAGTAAAAAAGCCATGTAAGATGAATCAGAAATCACTATTTCCAGCAATCGATGTGGAGAACAAGCATACGCTTTTCATTATTGGTAACGGGTTTGATATAACACATGAAATAAAGTCGCAGTATAGCGATTTTGCGGAGTGGGTGCGACAGCAGGGCCATAACCGCCTTGAACAGATGATGGAGGTTTTCTTCAGTAACTATAGGGACTTTTGGGGGGACATAGAGAGAGCCCTGGGGGAATATGACGAAGAAGATATAGTGGACTGGTGTAGTCCTGACGAAGGTATTGACTATGATCACCCGACTCGCTCAGTGGCAGCCATTGAAGATGGCCCCGATTGGTTGTTTAAGCCAATCTTGGATGAATTCTTAGAGACGTTCAATCAATGGGTGGAAAGTATTGACGTGAACGAGGCAAAGGCAAAGTTTGATTTGCCAACTGAAAGTCGCTATCTGACCTTTAACTACACTGAGACCTTGGAAAAAGTCTATAACATACCTCAAAAGAATATCCTCCATATCCACGGATCAAGGCTGAAACATGATAACTATATCATTGGTCACAATCAGCCACGCGACCCCAACGATGCATATGAGGACGTAACAGAACTTGTCTTCAAGCAAGATACATGGAGCAAAGTTATAGCATGGATGAATGAATTGGTAAAAGATACCGATGGCATAATAAAGGACAACCAAGCCTTCTTCAATCCACTTGGTGATATTACTAAAGTGGTTGTTATTGGACATTCTTTTTGTCCAGTAGATTACCCATATATGATAGAAGTTGTGCAGCAGACAGGAACGAATGTCCCATGGACAATATCATATCACACCAAAAATGATGAAAAACGAATAACAGACTTCATTGCTCATACTGGGTTGCAGAATTGTAGAATATTTAAGTTATAAGCAAGCAGTGTTACAAGTACAGAGTATGTTTGTCATTATTCAAAAGTAACTTTCTAGTATTACTGATATTACTGAATAATAATATGCCGAAAAATGGTTTGCGAACAAAAATAATGGGATTTGCGAACAAAATGAGTGAATCAATTATTGCAGAAAGATTATATTGGTGTTCGCGAAATGCAATTTTGTTCGCAAATTGTTCGCAAAGCAAAGAAAAAGGAGCTACATTTTTGATGTAACTCCTTGATTTTCAGTGTGGACCAGCCAGGGCTTGAACCTGGGACCTCCAGATTATGAGCCGCAAAACACGATTTTTCATGACATTCTATGATATGTAACTATACTGATGCTCAATAATTTAGAATTTTATGATTTTTATAAAATCTTACAAAATACCCCTGACTGACATAAAAAGTTTACGCATTGTTTACGCAAAATGTATAGACGAAAAAATCTGATGGTTTTACAAATTGAAGCTTTTTAGGATTATTTTTTCACCTTTGTTTACGCATTGTTTACGCAAAATCGGATTAAGGCCTCCAGACTATTTCGTAATGTTTTTGAAGAGGAACCTCAATTTTGTTTACGCAACCCCATTTTTGTTTACGCAAATACTCCAGACCTATAGTCTATAGGTATAAAGTCCAATAATTATCCCAGCATCATATTGTGGGATAATGTTATCAATCATGACTGTTGGAACACAGTGGATTGATGCTACTATGTTTGATTTGTCTTGATGCTCGTTTTCGTTCGTGTTTTGTCTTGATTGAATGCATGAGTTCATTGAGAGTTCGAAGAATAAATGAAAGAATCTATTAAAAAAAGAAGCCCTGACTTGTAACTGGTCAGAGCTCCTTTTAACAATGAATCACATGATTCGTCTTGTCTTCTGTGGGTCAGAAAAGGTGTATATACCTGTTTCATAGCCAACCCTTCCAAGGGCAATCCATGGATTGATGCCTTCTTGGTTAGCCCAAGCGGTAAATTTCCGTTGAATGTCCTTTGCGTTCATACGTGCCTCTGGAGAACGTCTCCATACAATAGCCGGTATAAGGATACTGTTTGCAAAAGAGTCTGCCTGTCTCTCCTCTGGATTGTCCTTGCTGTAATTCTCTACATTGATATGAGACTCGGAAGGGTTAGAGGCAAGATGTCCGAGTTCATGCAGCACATTAAATGCGAGGCTGTCTATCCTGTTGTATCTGTTTGTTACGATGATACAAGGTACTCCATCCTCGATATACGAATAGCCGTCAATTTTCGTATGTCCGAATGTATTCTTACATTCGACAAATTTAATACCGTATTGTCCACAAGTATTGGTTACTCTCTCAATAGTGTTAATGTTCTCTGTAAAGATGCTATTCAGCTTTACTGCAAGGTCTACAATCGTGTTCGGTTCAAACGTTCCTTTAACAGAGATGTTTCTTGCTGCATCTCTTGCTATCATCGCCCAAGTGTTCACCATTCTCATGTCGATATCATTTCTGTCAGACCTACGGTAGTTGCCACTGGCGAAGTTCACTTGCATCTCCGCTGCGGAATTTGACTTGCAGCGTTGTTTCAATCCTTCGAGCTGTGCCGTATGAGTAAGCGTTATCAGACAAAAGACCTTCAGCAAAGAGTGCACATCAACCACCTTATTGTATTCTTGCAGTTCATTGACAGCTTTCTGCTCTTCAATGCCCCGCTGACGGATGGCCTCTAAGTCACATTCATATTGCGACTGGGCTATCATTAGGACTTTTGAAGGCAGACCGATAGTGTTTTCAATCTTTACGGCAAGTTCAGCAGTAAGTGGCCGTTTGCCGCTAAGGACTTCGCTCAGATGAGAGGGTTGGACACCAAGCATCTTGGCGAAATCCTTCTGACTGATTTTACGCTCCTCCAACTCGGGCTTAATCATCATTCCCGGATGTACAGCCATAAAAGGCACTGGATTTTCATTTTTTGTTGCCATAATGAGTGTCATCTAAACTTAATACTGTTATTCTTATTCCGCCGTCAAACTCGCGAAAAATAATACGCTCCACCATACCGTTTACAACTCTTATGGAACTTAGGCCATTTGTTCCTGCAAGCTGCTCATAGTGGAGAAAAGAGATAGGACGGAGCTGACCAGCATATTCGACAGCGCACAAGTATTTATATGCCGTGGCGAGAGCTGTCATAAAGCGTGCATTACGAGTGTACTTCTTGTACTTGCCGTTTCTGCCCGTCGTAATCAATTCTTCCAAATCTTTATCATCGAAGATTATATTCATTTTTTGAAGTTTGGTGCAAAGTTATGAACTTATTCCCAAATTTGGGAATTTTATGACATTTTTCTTTGTTATTTTTGCAATTTTTATATATTTTAGTTACGTTGAGAACGTGTCTCGTGTAGCCATACAAGCCATTAGTGGTAATTTTTCCATCTTATGCTTCAATGATATCACCTTTATCAGTTAGCAGGAATGCCCTGCGACAATCCAGACAAGCATAATGCTCTGTGATGACTGGTTCTGATTCCTGTTGGGTATGCCCAAAGACTTGATAGACATTGGGCAATCGCTCTCTCATGTACTGGTGGTCCGTTTCATCTGTCCATATGGGTGAGGGGTATCGTGCATAGCCCCAGCGTGAAGCGGAAACATCCATCAGGCCATTGAAAACAAAATCGTAAAGACTCTCTTCTGTTATCAATTTGTCATTGAGGGATTTGCAGATGTCATGCACATCATTCGGGTTGACTTCGGGCATTCTGTGCCTTAACCATCCAATATCTATCCCGGCATGAGTGAAGAGGAAATCTTTCGCTTCTGTCCTTACCGTCATCGCCAGTTTGAACAAAGACAGATTTTCACTGAAGATTTGATGAATCTCCTCATAGTGTTCTTTGTCTTTGCGACTGCTGTTCATGTCTTTGTCGAAGTAATGGATGTCGTGATTACCCAATAGAAATGTTACCCTGTCCATATTGGATTTCTTGAAATCAAGGATTTCCTTGAAATTCGCAAGAGCCTCACTTGGAAGGATGTCCTCATAATATGTATATGGGTCCAGATAGTCTCCAAGGAAAATCACAGGCAATTCAGGATACTTCTTTGTGGCCAATATCCAGAACAAACGCCCATGTATGTCTGGTATAATCAACAATATCGGTTTGTTGTCTTTTTGTTTCATGTTCTTAACTTTTTATAGTTCAACATACTTTCCTGCATCAAATCCGTTCGAAAGATGCTCATCATTGAAGACATATCCCAATTGGTTGCTGACTATTCTAGTCTTGCCAATGGTAGCATCTATATTGGTATGGGAATGACCATATATCCATACATCGATACGGCTGTTGGCTATGAAATCGCCCAGCTCTGTAACGAAGGCACTATTGATGAGCGAATCCAGATGCTGTGATGCCACCACCTTCCGTGTAGGCAAGTGGTGGGTAACCACAACTGTTTTCTCTGCCGTACTCTCCGCTACGCTCTTCTTGACGAAGTCCAAACAGAACTGGTGCAGTTGGTTATACTCGTTCACCTGAATGAGTTTCCCTTTGTATTTGGTCTGACGAAAATCATTCAGCCCTTTCCAAACGAAATATTCATCCTGTGGAGAAATGTTTGACCACAACGTGCTCAGGATGAAGTCGGTGTTGTCAATCTGAACCACCTGATTCTGATAGATGCCCACATTGTCCTTGAGCATCCATTTCCATTGCAAGCCCCGCTCCATTACATCGCAAAACTGGTAATACTCATGGTTGCCTGGAACTAACAGCACCTGACGGTAGTTGGCTGATGCCCACTTCCAGAATTTACTGAGCGGAGCAACCGTATTGTTCAGATAGAACGTATCACCTGCCAGCACGAGCACTTCACCTGTAACTGGAAACTCATTATGCTTTATGTACCTGCTGTTCTCTGCGAACTCCATATGCAGGTCACTCATGTATTGTATTCTCATTGTTACTTTTCTTTAATGGTTACCATATCCCGTATAGAATCCTGACATCCTTGCCATCTTTATGATTATTGGCTCCTTTCAGGAATCCTCTCACGGAGAGATGTAGGCTTTGGTAATACCAATATTCATCTTGGAAGTCTTCGTAGATTTCCTTGATACCCATTCCTTCATAACCAATCCCATCAGAATCATCCTTTGTTGTAGGCTCTTGCTTCAAAAACCTCTCTATGCGGTTCAGTTGTTTGGTTATCTGATAGTCACGTGATTGAAGAAGCCTTACAAGCAAGTCCTTCTCTTGCAGCTCACAGAAATTACTAAGATCTGACAACATGAAATAGCCCTGCCCCATCTCATAGTCAGATAGTTCTGTCTTCATTTGGGGACTCACATCGTCAGGCAATCCCACATTCCCATAATCATCCAGAAAATCACGGAAATGGTAATACCGACACCAGTAGCAACAGCTGTTGGTGAACCACTCCTTGCCTTCGTCTTTTTCGTCTTTGTGTGACTTCAATTCCATTGGCATTTGCCATATAAGAGGCTGCCATTCGTTTCTGTGACACACCTCTATGTGAAAACTTATATCAACTCCCATATTACTCTGTACTATTTTCGTTTGTATCTTGTTCTATAACCTTAATGCTTAGTATAAGCGCCTTCATCGCCTCGTTGAAAGTGGGATAAAAGACACCCTCAATCCCCGCTGACAACTGTCTGTTCCTTAATGCCCCTACATGATAATAGCCTGAATATCCGCTCTTTTGTGCAACCCCTAGATAGCAATCATATTTCCTCTCTATCTGCTTCCGGATTTCGCTAAGCGTAATAGGCTCGTTTGCCTCATCACGTATCAAATGATAGACTGGATCGTGCAGCGGAATGCGCTTATCTAATGCTACTTTGTCGTTTGGTTCCCATTCTGCATAGCGTACGATATCATCATATTGCTGGCGAGTCAGCTCTCCCTCCTTATCGCAGTCTTCTATATAAGGCACACTGATGACACCTTCATCGTCATCACCCTTCAGATAGTCGTGGAAAGTGAATGCCGAGATACGAATCGTTCCGGTTTCTTCGAGAATGTGAAGGAGGTTCTCCGCATCATGGAACACGAACGGAGCTCCCGACTCATAAAGAGCCACCGCAATCTCCAGAGCCTTGTCCACATAAGACGAATAGCTCACTCCCAGAGTGACAATCCACTTACCGCCAGCATAGTACTGGGAGGCCCGAACGTTAGTCCTTGACAGGCCAAGTTCCCCATAGTGGTCACATGCAAAGCTTTTAAAGTCTTCTTCACTTTCCAGGCTATATTCCTTCAGCGCATTATGTAGGCCATGATCCTGATAGTATTCCACATCGTCTTCGATATTGACGGCTTCTTTTGCACGCTCATAGTGGGAATCTTTCCAGAATATTGTATCTGCAATGCGATAGTACTTACAGAAACGACGGATAGACATTGTGTCGAAAGGAGCAGGCACTCCCTCCTTTTTCCAATCGATTTCTTCTCCTTTCTTGACCGATGCGTACACCTTTTCTCTTCGAATCAGTTCCTTCATAACTCGGATGCAATATTCTTGGTCTTTCACCACCAGCTTCCCCTCTGGAATTATCTTGTTGAGAAACCGACTCTTTATTCTTCCAAAGCGTTGCCGATAAGGTAAATCTTCATCAATATGCTGATTGTATGCCTCTGGATTCCTTGTTATTTCTGCTACTCGTTGTTTGACGAGATGGA
>Ga0256404_1007552_pt1:5000-17096 | contig 17096 bp, 11 predicted proteins | sample RumenRJG_01DNA_FD_185990 | JGI IMG/M metagenome (GOLD analysis project Ga0256404, IMG submission 185990) | Bovine rumen microbial communities from Lethbridge, Alberta, Canada - RJG_01 | ecosystem: Host-associated > Mammals > Digestive system > Stomach > Rumen | place: Canada: Alberta...
CGCTGCTTCGGTCGATATTCATGATCTTTACGCCGGAGGTATTTCTTCCTATTACAGAGATTCCTTCGATCGGGGTCCGGATCATCTGCCCATGATTCGTAATGATAAGGATATCCGTACCGTCATAGCAGAGCTTTGCCGCCACCAGATGTCCGGTCTTCTCGTTGATCTTATAGCAGAGGATTCCCTTTCCTCCGCGGCCCTGGCTGCGGAACTCTTCGATCGGTGTCCTCTTGCCCATACCGTTTTCTGATACCACAAGCAGCTTATCTCCCTGGTTCAGGATCTGCATCGCGATAACTTCGTCATCCGGATCCGCAAACCGCATACCGATCACGCCCATGGATACTCTTCCTGTTGTACGGATGTCTGTCTCCGCAAACCGGATCGACATACCATTCCTGGACACCATGATGATTTCTTCATTTCCGTTGGTGAATTTTACTTCAATGAGTTCATCATCTTCTCTGAGAGCGATCGCAAGAAGACCATTCTTGCGTACATTCTCGTATTCGCTTAAGGGAGTCTTTTTGATCATTCCCTTACGGGTCGCCATCACGATATTCGCTCCCTCAACATATTCCTTGATGGCTATCACAGCTGTGATCTTCTCATCCGCCTGCAGCTGCAGCAGATTCACGATCGCGGTTCCGCGGGATGTGCGGGATGCCTCCGGAATCTCATAGGCCTTGATGCGGTATACGCGACCTGCATTCGTAAAGAACATGATATACTGATGATTGGTTGTGATCAGCATATCTTCTACATAGTCATTGTCGATATTCTGCGTACCGCGAATGCCGCGTCCTCCTCTGTTCTGAGCACGGAAATTATCCTCATCCATTCTCTTCACATAACCGAGATGAGACATCGTGATGATCATCCGGTCATCAGAAATCAGATCCTCCATGTCGATTTCTCCGGCATCATAGACGATCTGTGTCCTTCTTTCATCACCGAAGCGCGTGGAAATATCCAGGATCTCACCGCGGATCACTCCGAGCAGCTTATTCTTATCTCCGAGAATCTCCATATAATAGGTAATCTTTTTCTGAAGCTCTGCATATTCTTCCTCGACCTTATGTCTTTCCAGACCGGTCAGCGCACGCAGTCGCATGTCTACGATCGACTGTGCCTGGATCTCGGTAAATGCAAACGCTTCGATCAGCCTTGCCTTGGCATCTTCCGTATCCTCCGAAGACCGGATGATCCGGATGATCTCATCAATATGATCGAGGGCCTTCAGCAGTCCCTCCAGGATATGAGCCCTGTCCTGTGCCTTCTTAAGGTCAAACTGGGTGCGGCGCGTTACGACATCTTCCTGATGCTTCAGGAACTCTGTGAGTACTTCCTTCAGATTCAGAATCTTCGGCTCTCCGTTTACGATACAGAGCATGATTACGCCAAAGGTCTCCTGAAGCTGGGTATGCTTGTAGAGCTGATTCAGAACGACCTGCGGATTGACATCCCTGCGAAGCTCGATCCGGATCTTGGAATCCGAATTCTTACCCATGGTGTCGTTGATGGCGGTAATGCCGTCGATTTTCTTTTCCTTTACAAGGTCGGCGATATTTTCAATCACACGGGAACGGAAAACCATATACGGCAGCTCCTTGACCGTGATCACTCCCTTGCCGTTCGGCATGGTGTCGATCTCGCAGACAGCACGCATGCGGATCTTGCCGCGTCCGGTACGATAGGCCTCTTCAATGCCTCTTCTTCCAAGGATCTGCGCACCGGTCGGAAAATCCGGACCCTTTACGATCTGGATCAGCTCGTCGATCTCAGTTTCCCTGTTTTCCTCCACCTTATTATCGATCATCTTTACGGCTGCGTTGATGACCTCCTTCAGGTTATGGGGCGGGATATTGGTCGCCATACCGACAGCGATACCCGTTGTGCCGTTGACAAGTATATTCGGAATGCCGGCAGGAAGCACTGTCGGTTCATCATAGCCGGGCTCATTGGAGAAATTCGGAACAAAATCCACCGTATTTTTGTTGATGGATTCCAGCATTTCCATGGAAAGCTTCGACAGCTTACCTTCTGTGTATCGCGCGGCTGCGGGAGAATCGCCGTCTTCCGAACCGTAGTTACCCTGCTTTTCGATCAGCGGATATCTCGTTGACCAGGGCTGTCCCAGATTGACCAGCGCTCCGTAAATGGAGGAATCACCGTGGGGATGATAATGTCCCATCGTTTCACCGACGATCGTAGCGCACTTTTTCGTCTTTTTATCTGCGGTTGCGCCCATTTTCATGGCAGCATAGAGAATGCGGCGCTGAACAGGCTTGAGACCGTCCCTGACATCCGGAAGAGCACGGGAGACAATGACCGACATTGCATAGTCAATGTAGGAGCTCTCCATCGTATTCTTCAGATCGACATCCTTTATTTTATCGTATACATTAGGTTCCATATCTGTTACCTTTCAGTTTAAATATCCAGGTTCGTTACATATTTTGCGTTTTCTTCAATAAAGATCCTTCTCGGTTCCACCTGGTCACCCATCAGTGTCGTAAAGGTAAGGTCCAGCTCGGATTTGGAATCTTCATCCATATTTACACGAAGCAGAGTACGGGTCTCCGGATCCATGGTCGTTTCGGAAAGCTCCTGATCCTCCATCTCACCGAGTCCTTTAAACCGCTGTACATCCGCATCCTTTCCCACTTCTTCGAGAAGCCGGTCTCTTTCCTGGTCATTATAAGCGTAGTAAAGCTTTTTATTCTTACGGACATAGTATAACGGCGGCTGTGCCAGATAAACATGTCCCTGCTTGATGAGCTCCGGCATGAAACGATAAAGGAAGGTCAGCATCAGCGTGGAAATATGCGCACCGTCCACATCTGCATCCGTCATGATAATAATTTTGTTATAACGAAGCTTGGTAATATCGAAATCGTCATGGATGCCGGTGCCGAACGCGGTGATCATTCCCTGGATCTCCTTATTGGCATAGATCCGGTCCAGACGGGCTTTCTCGACATTAAGGACTTTTCCTCTCAGGGGCATAACGGCCTGATAACGGATATCACGGCAGTTTTTGGCGGGACCGAGTGCGGAGTCACCCTCTACGATGAAGATCTCGCACTTTTCCGGATCCTTCTCCGTGCAGTCCGCAAGCTTTCCGGGAAGTCCGGCGCCTTCAAGAACGGATTTACGCCTGGTAAGCTCTCTTGCCTTTCGCGCGGCTGCTCTTGCTCTCTGTGCAAGGATCGACTTTTCGCACATGCTTTTTGCAACCTGCGGATTCTGCTCCAGGAACCATGTCAGCTGCTCGGATACGACCTGATTCACAGCTGTCGCAGCTTCACTGGTACCCAGCTTCATCTTGGTCTGACCCTCGAACTGAGGATCTCCGATCTTTACGGAGATGATTGCAGTCAGGCCCTCGCGGATATCCTCACCGGAAAGATTATCCTCACTGTCCTTAAGATACTTCTTCTGACGGGCATGATCATTGATCGTTTTGGTGAGTGCATTTCTGAAACCGGTCAGATGGGTGCCGCCCTCCGGAGTATTGATATTATTAACGAAGCTGTAGATATTTTCGGTAAATGCATCCGTATGCTGCATGGCGACTTCCACGAAGATCCCCTGTCGCTCACCCTCGCAGTAAATGACATTCGGATACAGCGGAACGTTCGCCTGGTTCAGGTAGGTTACAAATTCCTTAATACCTCCCTCATAGTGGAAGGTCTTGTCATGCTTGATCTCACGGTCATCGGTAAGATGGATCTTCAGGCCTTTTGTCAGGAAGGCAGTTTCTCTGAGACGGGTCTTGATCGTTTTATAATCGAACACTGTCGTCTCAAAGATCTCTGCATCCGGCTTGAAGGTGATCTCCGTACCGTGCTTATCGGTAGGGCAGTCTCCGATCACCGCGACCGGCGCCATGACCTTGCCTCTTTCATATCTCTGCATATATATATGCGAGTCTCTGTATACACGTACTTCAAGCCATTCGGAAAGCGCATTGACAACGGAAGCGCCTACACCGTGCAGGCCTCCCGATACCTTATATCCGCCGTTTCCGAATTTACCGCCCGCGTGAAGGATCGTAAAGACGACCTCCAGGGCTGATTTTCCGGCTTTTTTCTGTATATCGACCGGTATTCCGCGTCCGTCATCAATGACTGTGATTGTATTGTCCGCGTTGATCGATACGGATATTTCCTTACAGAAACCGGCCAGTGCCTCATCAACACCGTTATCGACGATTTCATAAACCATATGATGAAGACCGCTTGCGGAGGTAGAACCGATATACATGCCGGGACGCTTGCGTACCGCCTCCAGTCCTTCAAGGATCTGGATCTGTGATGCGTCATAATCTTTCTCATTATGGCCGTTATTGACAGTAAATTTTTTTTCTGCCTCTTCAGCACTTTCCATCTGAGGATCGAGCGCTTCTGATGTTTTGATTTCTTCCATTTTTACCCCTTTATATATTTGAGAAGCTGCCGTCTTTCTCTGCTTCGGGCTTTTTCTCTGTGACTGTTCCTTCACTGACATAAAAAACTCTGTCTATATGAAACCTGTGATCGACAAAATCATCCAGGCCGGTACAGGTGATCAGTGTCTGTATATTGCCGATCGAGTTCAAAAGCATGTTCTGCCGGCTTCTGTCAAGCTCGGACAATACATCATCGAGAAGCAGGACCGGCTGGTCGCCGATGATCTCCTCCACCAGCTTCAGTTCGGAAAGCTTCAGGCTCAGTACCGCAGAACGCTGCTGTCCCTGTGACCCGAAATAACGGATATCAACGCCGTCGATTTCAAAGCGCAGGTCATCTCTGTGCGGTCCTGTCAGACTCATCCGCTGTTTAAGCTCCTGTAACCTGTGACGGTTCATCTCTGACTCAAGATCTTCCGCTGAGGCATTTGCTTCATAGATCACATGAAGCTCTTCCCTGCCTCCGGAGATATTATGATGGATCTTTGTCATGATCCTGTCGAGCTTTTCGATGAAATTCTGCCGTGTTCTGATAAGCTCAGATCCGTAGCCTGCAAGCTGAGTATTATAGATCTCCAGAAAGCTTTCCGCGTCCTGTATCGATTCCATTTCCTTAAGCAGCTTGTTTTTCTGAGCCAGGATCTTGTTGTAGGAACTCAGATTATGTACGTAAACCTTATTCAGCTGACAGAGCTCCATATCCATAAACCGGCGCCGGTCCGACGGTCCGTTTTTTATGATATGAAGATCTTCAGGAGAAAAGATCACAACATTCGCAATTCCGAAAAGCTGTGACACCCGACGGATGGGAACACCGTTCAAAGCGATTCCCTTTGCATTATTCTTCTTGATATGCATGTCTATGCGGTGCGGAATATCTTTTTTCAGAAGGTTGATCTTGATATGTGCCGCGTCCTGATCAAAACGGATCATTTCCCGGTCTTTTGCTGATTTATGCGACCGGGAAGTACATCCGACATAGACGGATTCAAGAATGTTGGTTTTTCCCTGTGCGTTGTTTCCGTAGAAAATATTGATTCCATTATCCAGCTTAAGCTCAAGAAAGGAATAATTACGGAAATCCTGCAGTTCTAAGGACTGAATGATCATTACATGTCATAAGCTGCCGGATTAAAGTTGATCGGCAGGATCAGATAAATGTACTTATTTTCATCATCTCTGATAAAACAGGGTGCTTTGGAGTTTGTCATATACAATGTGACCTCCTCGTCATCAATGACCCTGAGTGCATCCAGAAGAAACTTGGGATTCAGCCCGATCATCAGATCCTTTCCAATTTTATGGATCTCAAGATCGGAATTGAGTCTGCCCACGACTGTATTCATCTTGAGATTCATGCAGCCGTCAGTGATCGTAAGGACCAGAGGTTTTTTATCCGTTTCTCTTAAGAGGACGATCGAACGTTCGATATTGTCGAGAAAATCTCTTTTATTGACCTTCACCTTTGTTTCATAATCCGATGAAAGCATGGAGTCAATGCGGAAATACTCTCCGTCGATCAGACGGGAGACCATAACGGTATCATCAAAGCGGAACATGATGTGATTGTCATCAAAGAAGATCTGGACTTCACTGTCGGCTTCTCCTGTTAAGATCTTTGAAATCTCACTTAAGGTCTTGCCGGGAATGATTGCCTGAAGAACGCCGTAGTCATCACGAAGCTCGGTATTTCTGATGGAGATACGGTGACCGTCAAGAGAAACAGCCTTAAGTACAGTGTTGTTTACTTCAAACAGCTCGCCTGTCATCATCTTGTTGGAGTCATTGACAGCAACAGAGAAGAGAGTCTGCCGGATCACATCGCGCAGCGTAAACTGCGAGATGGTGATATATTTTTCTTCATTGATTACAGGAAGTGCAGGAAACTGATCCGCATCTCTTTCCTGGATCCTGAATTCAGAGCTGTTGCAGCTGATCGTTACGACACTTCCGTTTTGCTCAAGATCGATATCAGAGTCGCTTTCTGCAGTGATCTTGCGAATAATATCGGAAAAAAGGCGCGCTTCAAGTGCGGTTTTACCGGGTTCAAGAATACTGCACTTTCCTCTGCCGTTTTCCTCTTCATAGTTATTTGTATGAATCACTGTTTCGATTCCAAGTTCAGTGTCATTTGCGGATATGCAGATCTCATTTCCGTATGCTGTGATCAGAAAACATTCCAGGATCGGCATGGTCGTCTTGGAAGAAACTGCCTTGGACGCGATGTTGATTGCATTTAAAAGCTGTTCTCTGTTGAATCTGATTTTCATTTCAATCTCCGTTTATATTATATATTTTAGTTTTATCAGTATCAGTGCGTGTGAATTTGTGGAAAAGTGTCCAGGAGCCTTATATACTTCAAAGCTGCCTTGTGGAGCATCATGTGAAATTATGCTCAGTGGTTTGTATATAAAGTTTATCAGGGAATGATCTTTTTCTTCAGTACATCGATCACATTTTTCAGGCTCTGATCATTCTGCAGTTCTCCTGCAATTTTGTTCCTTCCGTGGATAACTGTTGAATGATCTCTGCCGCCGAGTGCTTCTCCGACGTCTTTCTGCGTTGCGTCACACATTTCGCAGCACAGATACATGGCGATCTGTCTGGGATAAGCCAGTTCTTTATTCTTTTTTGATGAGAGCAGGTCTTTTTCATCCAGGTGGTAATGTTCGGCCACAATGGAGACGATCTTCTCCGGGGTGATCCGTTCGATGCCGCTGTCGTTTCCGATAAAATCACGTAAAATAACGGAAGCGGTATCGATATCCACCTGGCTTTTTTCAAGGCGGGATTTTAAAACGATCTTCTGAAGCGCACCCTCGAGCGTCCGGATATTGGATTTGATATTGGAAGCAATGTACTTGATGATCTCATCATCGATCGTATAGCCTTCGATATCTTCCTTTTTGCGCAGGATCGCAAGCCTGGTTTCATAGTTCGGCGGCTGGATGTCTGCCACGATGCCCCATTCGAAACGGGATTTTATGCGGTCTTCAAGGTTATTGATCTCCTTTGGAGTACGATCTGAGGAAATGACGATCTGGCCGTTGTTTCTGTACAGAGCATTAAAAGTGTTGAAGAATTCCTCCTGCGTGCTTTCCTTGTCAGCCAGAAACTGAATATCATCGATGAGAAGGACATCGAGACTGCGGTATTTGTCCCGGAACTTATACGTCGTATTGTTTCTGATGGAATTTACGTATTCATTGGTGAATTCTTCACTGGTAACATATAATACATTTGCCTTCGGATTATTCTTCAGGATATAATTTGCGATGGCATGCATCAGATGGGTCTTGCCGAGACCGACTCCGCCGTATAAATAAAGGATCTTATAATCCTCACCCGGATTCTCCGCAACGGCAAGGGAAGCTGCATGTGCCAGCTCGTTGGACTTTCCGGAAACGAAGGATGCAAATGTATACTTGGGATTCAGACCTTTTTTTCTGATCAGCTCATCAAAATCCTGGCCTTCGGAGGAAGAGACCGGCGTATCCTTTACTTCGTGCTCGGGAAGATTGCTGGCTTCAGATTCCGTGATGAAGACAGGAGTGATCTTAAGGTCTGTAAGCTTTTCAATGGAAATGCTTAAAGGATCCTTGAATTTCTTTGCAACGATCTTTACGATCATCGGATTATCCGAAGCAATGATGTACAGACAGTCATCCGTAAGCTTCAGAGGCTTTAAGGGAAGCAGCCAGGTCTTATATGAAAGCTCGTTATATTCAAACGCGTCCTTCATGAAAAGAATGATTTCATCCCACTTGTTTTTTATTAATTCAAACATTTATCAACATTCTCCGGCAGTGATTTAAAAGTTAATAAACAGATGCGTTTTAAATGAGTTTCTTCCTTATATAAATAGTACCTGAAAGTGATGCCATATTATTGTACTTTATATTCACATGAATTTCAATAAATTGTGGACAATTCCTTTTACTTATCAACAGATGTTTAAAAAAGGTTAACATAAATTCTTTTCTAAAACGTAAAAAATCCCTTGACAGTGCGGATATTTCATTTATATAATACAAAAGATGCATTACACTTAGGGTCGGCGGATTTGTATGTAAGCGTTAAATATGAGCACACATACAGATCATGAATGATGCTTTAAACCAATTATTTTATCTATAATAAAAAGACAGGAGGTGATCGGATCATGAAAATGACGTTTCAGCCCAAGAAGAGACAGAGATCCAAGGTTCATGGTTTCAGAGCCAGAATGAGCAGCGCAGGCGGAAGAAAGGTCCTGGCTAACAGAAGAGCCAAGGGCAGAGCTAAGTTATCAGCCTGAACTTTTGCAAGTATACGGACCGCTTTCATGCGGTCCTTTTGTTTCGGAACAAAGTAAATGAAGAGATTCCCATCGATCAGGAAGTATACAGAATACCAGGAATTATATCGGACAGCGCCGTCAAAATCTACCGGACTGCTGGTGATGTATGTCAGAGACGGCATGCAGGAAGGAAACCGCCTCGGAGTATCTGTAAGTAAAAGGGTGGGAAACAGCGTTATCCGGCATACATTCGTAAGAAGGATGCGTGAGATATTCCGTCTTAACAATTCGCAGACCAGACAGGGTAAAGACATCTTAATCGTCGCCAGGAACCAGGCAGGAAAGGTTTCTTATGATCAGCTGAACAGAGATTATATGAAGCTTCTCCGATATCATGGATTATTAATTGAAGAATCGAAATGAGTTAAATATGCTGAAAAGAGCTATGATCGCAATGATCAGATTTTATCAGAAGTATTTGAGCCCTTTAAAGGTTTATACTCATTGTAAGTACACACCTACCTGTTCTGAGTACGCCGCTCAGGCAATTCAAAAGTACGGTGTGATCAAAGGTGGATTGTTGGCATGCTGGAGGATCTTAAGATGTAATCCATTTGCCAAAGGCGGCTATGATCCGGTTCCTTGAAGTTACAGGAGGATTTTATTTTGGAATTTGTAATGTTGACCAGAGCAGGAGGAAACATTCCCCTGATCAGTCCGATCTTCAGCCTGATCGTTAATCTGATGGGCTGGATCATGGATCTGATCTTCCGGGTGACCTCCTCTGTAGGCATCGTAAATATCGGTCTTTGCATTATCATATTTACGATCGTTACCCGTATCCTTATGTTCCCTCTCTCCTATAAGCAGGCAAAGTCCCAGAAGCTGATGGCAGCGATCCAGCCGGAACTGCAGGCCATTCAGATGAAATACCGCGGGAGAGAAGGCGATCAGCAGGCTATGATGCAGCAGCAGGCAGAGATGAAGGCCGTTTATGAAAAGTACGGCACCAGCATGACCGGCGGCTGCGTGCAGCTTCTGATCCAGATGCCGATTATTTTTGCACTGTATCGTGTTATTCTGAACATCCCGGCATATGTAAGCTCCGTAAAGGATTATTTCACCCCTATCGTAGATGCGATTGGCGGTGAGTCTGCGATCGGAGCGGTCAATACCTTTGCTCACAGCACGGAAGAACTGACGAAGGTGATCTCAATGTCCCGTATCAGCGGCGGTGAGATCGCTACGACCGATCATATCATCGACTTTCTGTATCACTTAAATCCTGCACAGTGGGAATCCTTTAAAACTGCATTCTCCCAGGCTGCGGATGTGATCAGCCGGAATTATGCTGAGATCGAGAAGATGAACACTTTTCTCGGGCTGAATCTGGCCAGCTCTCCGTCTTCTTATGGACTTACATCCATTAAGGCGTGGATCATTCCCGTACTTGCAGGTCTGTCACAGTATGCATCCACAAAACTGATCTCTGCACAGAGTCCTTCCATGGATGGCAACGATCAGGCAGCACAGACAATGAAGACAATGAATCTTATGATGCCTCTCATGTCTGTATTCTTCTGCTTCAGCTTTGCATCAGGTATCGGTATTTACTGGATCGCTTCTGCAGTACTGATGGGCGTTCAGCAGTATTTCCTGAATAAGCATTTCCAGAAAATGGATGTGAATGCCATGCTTAAGGAAAATATCGCGAAAGCAAATGCAAAGCGTGCTAAGAAGGGTCTTCCTCCGATCAATGAACAGGCTGCAGAGCAGAACCTGAAAAAGATGATGGAAAAACAGGCGCGTATGGAATCCATGTCTGAAGCAAAACAGAATGATTCCAGAGAAAAGATGGAAAAGGCAGATCAGTATTATAAGACGGGATCGATTGCCGAGCGTGCCAGAATGGTACAGCAGTTTGAAGAGAAAAAGAAGAGGTAAAAGCATCTGTTTATGGAAGAGAAGATATTTAACGCTAAAACGCTCAATGAGGCTATCACAAATGCGTGTGTTGAGCTTGGCGTTCCGAGTGATATGCTCGAATATACAGTCAAGCAGACTGGTACCAATGGCTTTTTCGGTATTGGCGCCAAACCGTATGTGATCAGTGCGAAGATCAGATCATCCTCTGATGAGACTGTAAAGGAAATGCCGGCTGCAGAGGATAAGAAAGAAGCAGCTGCAGCAGCTCCTGATCTCAGAAAAGAGCAGCCGGAACGAAGTGAAAAGCAGGAAGAGCATTCGGAAACATCTGAAAGACGGCCCGAAAAACGCGAAAAACCTGAGCGTACCCAGAAGACTGATAAAAAAGAGCGTCAGCCCGAGCGTCCAAGAAAACAGGATCGCGGCAGTACGGCAAAGGAACCGGCGGCTGTAAAGGAAGAGAAAAAGCATGAAAGACGGCCCGAAAGACCGGCTGAAGATCCGACTCCGAAGGCAGAGGCCTTCCTTACATCGCTGTTTGAAAGCATGGATATGCAGATCAGCTGCAAGGCAGAGTTCAGACCGGAAAACAATGAGCTTGACATTGAGTTATCCGGTGAGGATATGGGCGTTCTGATCGGAAAACGCGGTCAGACTCTTGATGCGCTTCAGTATCTCACCAGCCAGGTGATCAATAAGCATCAGAACACGTATACAAGAGTTAAGCTCGATACGGAAAATTACCGGGAACGCCGCAAGGAGACTCTTGAGACGCTGGCTTTGAACATTGCCCATAAAGTAAGGAGAAATCACCGTCCAGTAGCGCTTGAACCTATGAATCCTTACGAAAGAAGGATCATTCATTCCATTCTGCAGAATGAAAAGGATGTTACGACCCGCTCTGAGGGTGAAGAACCTTATCGCCATGTCATCGTTTGCCCTGTAAGAAGAAAAAAGCAGGGAGGAAGAAATAATCAGAAGTCTGATGCCTCTAAGAAGAATGTGAGTAAAGAAGAGAACATTCAGATCGATGAGAAAGAGGCACTTGTGCTTACGAATGCTGACAGTATCAATACTGCAGAGACTATCATCAATGAGTCCGCAGCAGCAGATATTCCGAAGGACCTTCTTCCTGAAAATGTGACTATATCTGATAACCAATAATAATTCTTTGAATGAACAATACCGCATATCATCTGGTCTGCTGTTCACCGGGTGGATGCGGTATTTTCTGATTACTTGAAATTAAAGGGCTATTCGGGTATGATGTGTATATTTAAAAGTAAGCGAAACCAGGTTGGGGATATAAATGGCTCAATCACAAAACTTGTGGGATTTAGGGTTCCGGACATAGTCCCGTCGGCTCATGTCAAATAGCTTCAGGAAGAAGTATTCGTCATCCGGATAGCCATAGCCCTGTCTGCGAAGAGTCTTG
>Ga0256404_1007555_pt1 | contig 17088 bp, 16 predicted proteins | sample RumenRJG_01DNA_FD_185990 | JGI IMG/M metagenome (GOLD analysis project Ga0256404, IMG submission 185990) | Bovine rumen microbial communities from Lethbridge, Alberta, Canada - RJG_01 | ecosystem: Host-associated > Mammals > Digestive system > Stomach > Rumen | place: Canada: Alberta | collected...
TAGGGCATTTAACGCCAAACTTGTTTGGCAATTAACTCCGCCGCTCTGCGGTGGACTTAACTATTTTTTCATCGAATCGATTAGCTCGTATATTCTCTGCAAGTCCTCGTTCGTGTAATAGTCTATCATTATTCTACCCTTAGTTTCGTTACCCATAAGTCTTACTTTGGTAGCGAAAACTCTCGTCATATCGTCTACGAACTGTCTCATTTCGAGCGACATTTTCGCCTTTACCTGTTCGGTAAGTTTGGTGGGGCGGGTTTCGGGTTTTAATATATATTTTACTTCCTTTTCTATCTGTCTTACGCTCCAACCTTCGTCTATCGCTTTGGTGGCGAGTTCGAGCTGCGTTTTTTTATCGGAGATAGCAAGTAAGGCTCTTGCATGTCCCGCGCTCAATACTCCCGTCTTAACGGCGTCCTGCAAACTTTCGGGGAGATTGAGAAGTCGAACCGCATTAGCTATGCTCGGTCTTGCCTTGCCGAGTTTTTTTGCGATTTCTTCCTGCGTAAGGTCGTACGCTTCCATAAGTTCTTTGATAGCCTGCGCCTCTTCGATAGCGTTAAGGTCTTCGCGTTGTAAGTTTTCGATAAGGCTTATTTCGCGGGCTTTTTGTTCGTTAAAATCTCTTACTATGACGGGAAGTTCTTTAAGACCTATCTTTTCCGCCGCGCGATATCGTCTTTCGCCTGCGATTATGAGATAGTTGTTGCCGTCTTTTTTGACTATAAGCGGTTGTATAATCCCGTGTTCCTTTATGGAAAGCGCAAGTTCTTCCAAACTTTCGTCGTTAAAAGTCTTTCTCGGCTGTCCGGGGTCGGGAGATATTTTGGATATGGCAACGCTAATAACCTTGGTTTCGTCCGGTCTTCTTTCTTCGCGTACGTCCTCTACGTTTGCGAGAAGTTCGCTTATTCCTCTGCTTACTCTCTTTGCCATTGTGAACACTCCTTTATTACTAATAACTTATTTTATATTAACATATCGACAAAATTTTGTAAATACTTATAAAGGGTTTATTCGCGGTTTGTTTTGTCCGCGCGGATATTTGACGGGGGTTTTCGCGACTTTTTTGACTATAATTATGCTGCGTTTGCTGCCGTCGGGCAAGGTGAATTTATTTACTTTTTCGAGTTTTCCGCCCAAAATATTTATTGCTCTTTCGGCGTTTTTCAGTTCTTCGTCGACGTCTCCTTTGTAGGCTATAAGTTTTCCGCCCGGTTTTATGAAAGGTAAGGTGTATTCGCTCAGAACCGCCATGTCGGCAACTGCTCTCGCGACGGCGAAATCGAAACTTTCTCTAAGCTCGGTTTTTGCCGCGTCTTCGGCTCGAAAATGAACGGCGTTCGCGTCGGATAAGCCTAATGTCTTTACCACTAAATTAAGGAAATTTACGCGTTTATTAAGGCTGTCGAGCATGGTGATTTTCAGGTCGTTTCGGTAAATTTTTAAGGGGATTGCGGGGAAGCCCGCGCCGCTTCCGACGTCGATTACGCTTGCGTTTTCTCCTATAAATTCCGCTCCCGTAAGGCTGTCTAAGTAGTGTTTTATTTTGATTTCGTCGGGATTTACTATCGCGGTAAGGTTGAATTTTTGATTATATTCCAAAAGAAGTTCGGTGTATCTGTCGAACTGTTTTTGCATGTTTTCGGTAATATTCAAGCCGTAATCCTTAAAAATATCCATTTATTTTACTTACCTTTTTTCTGTAAATGTACCATAAGCACGACTATGTCGGCAGGGTTCACGCCGCTTATTCTCGACGCCTGACTGAGGTTAAGGGGTTTTGTTTCCGACAGCTTCTGACGGGCTTCGAGCCTTAATCCGTCCACTTCGTCGTAATTGAAGTTTTCGCCCAAAATCCGCTCTTCCATTTTTCGCATTTCTTTAATGGATTGCTCTTGTTTTTTGATATATCCTTCGTATTTTATTTCGGTCTCTAATTGGCTCAAAAGGAACTGATTTACCGTAGTAAAATACTCGTCTATTTCTTTCAGAACGTCGCAATTTAACGTGCTTCTTCTTAAAATTTCTCTTGCCGATATGCCCGATTTAGGGAGCGGTTCGTTCATTTTTTCGAACGCGTCTTTGCATTTTTCGGGGGAATATCTTCTTTCAAGCTCTTTATCGAGAGTTTCTTTTTCGCGTTTTTTGGCTAAAAACTTTTCATACCTTTCGTCGTCCACGAGACCTAACTCTCTGCCCTTTTCGGTAAGGCGGAAATCGGCGTTATCCTGCCGTAAAAGCAGTCTGTATTCCGCTCTCGAAGTCATCATTCGGTACGGTTCTTCCGTTCCCTTAGTGCATAAATCGTCGATAAGAACCCCTATGTACGCTTCGTCGCGACGTAATACGAACGGCTCTTTATTATCGAGAAACAGTCCGCAGTTTATGCCGGCTATAAGTCCTTGACCCGCCGCTTCTTCGTATCCGGAGCTGCCGTTTATCTGACCCGCGGAATACAGTCCGACGAAGTTTTTTACGGCGAGAGTGGGGAGAAGGCACTCGCAATTAAGGCAGTCGTATTCTATTGCGTACCCGTAGCGGAGAATTTCGGCTTTTTCAAGTCCCTTTATGCTGTGGAGTATCTTTTCCTGAACGTCGAAAGGCAGGGAAGTGCTTAATCCCTGAACGTACATTTCGTCGTTGTCTTTTCCTTCGGGTTCGATAAAAATCTGATGCCTGTCTTTATCCTTGAACCTTACGATTTTCGTCTCTATCGACGGACAATATCTCGGTCCTACGCTCGTAATTATACCGTTATATAACGGACTGCGGTCTATGTTGTCCAAAATTATTTTGTGGGTTTCGGGGTTGGTGTAGGTCAGGTAACAAACGGCGTCGTTTTCTACCTTTTTTTCGGTAAATTCGCTGAAAGGGTATATGTTTTCGTCGCCGTATTGCGGAACCATCACGCCGAAATCGACGGTTTGCCTTTTTACTCTCATGGGAGTACCCGTCTTAAATCTTCTTACGGGCAGTCCCGCGTTTATAAGACAGTCGGAAAGTTTTTCCGCTCTCGAATACCCTTGCGGTCCGCTGTCTTTCGTGTAATCGCCGATTATTATGCGGCTTTTAAGATAAACGCCCGTACACAATACCACCGCTCTCGTCATGTAAATATCGCCGAGCATGGTTTTTACGCCGACTACTTTTTTTCCGTCGAAAAGAACTTCTTCTATTTCTCCTTCGAGAACGTGCAATTTGTCCTGTTTTATCAGGACTTCTTTCATTAAAGCATGATATTTATCCTTATCTACCTGATTTCGTAAAGAGTGAACGGCGGCTCCGTTGCCGAGATTCAACATTCTCGTCTGAATGGTAGCCATGTCGGCTATTCTGCCCATTTCTCCGCCCAAAGCGTCTATTTCTTTAACGATATGACCTTTCGCCGTGCCGCCTACGTTAGGATTGCAGGGCATAAATCCTATCGCGTTAAGAGTTAACGTCACTATTAACGTTTCGTGTCCCGTCCTTGCGAGAGAGAGAGCGGCTTCTATTCCTGCGTGTCCGCCGCCTATTACCACTGCGTCGAATTCTTTTATCATAACTACTTTTCTATGACGGCTGTTATCGGTCCGTCTATATCCAATTTAAGCTCCATATGCTCGCCGAATCTGCCCGTTTGTACGGGTACGAATTCCGCCATTTTACTTACGAAATACTCGTACATGGGGCGGCTTATTTCGCCCTTAGCCGCCTTGCCGAAATCGGGGCGGTTGCCGTGTAAACAGTCGCCGTAAAGAGTAAAATTACTTACTATAAGGGCGCTTCCTTTTACGTCTATGAGAGAATAATTGAGTTTGTCGTTTTCGTCGGTAAAAATCCTGAGTTTTGATATTCTTTTCGCTATCCACTCTATTTTTTCATCGTCGTCGCCTTCGCAAAAACCGCACAAAACGAGCAGTCCTCTGCCTATTTCGCCGACGGTTTTTCCGTCCACGGTCACTACCGCGCTTCTTACTCTTTGCAATACGCAACGCATATTTTTTCTCCTATTTTCCCACGCAAAACCGCGAGAATATTTCGTCTATTACGTCGTCGCCGACCGATTTACCGGTAATTCTGCCCAAAGCGGAACTTGCGGCGTATATGTCTACCGCTATACATTCCGACGGCATAATTTCGTAAGCGGCGATAGCGTCGTTTATTAAACCGACGCATTCTTTAAGGGCGGCTATATGACGTTCGTTCGTTATAATTCCTTTTTCGTACATTCCGTCGTTATCGAGTAAGCCTATTACTTTTTCAAGTAGCTTATCTACGTTTTCGCCGGTCTTTGCGCAAATATTTATTCCGTCTTTTCCGTACTTTCCTATATCCGATTTGTTTACCGCTATTACGCTCTTTTTTCCGTCGAGTAAACTTAATAAATCCTTTTCTTTTTCTCCGTCCACGGTGGCGTCGGAAAGGAAAATAACTACGTCCGCGGTCTTAACCGCGGCGCGCGATTTTTCTATTCCTATCTTTTCTATCTCGTCGTAACCGCTGTCTCTAATGCCGGCGGTATCGAGAAAGTTAAGTTTTATTCCCTTAATTTCCACGCTCTCTTTTATTACGTCGCGGGTAGTGCCGGCAATAGGCGTGACTATCGCTCTGTCCTCTTTAAGAATAGCGTTAAGTAAAGTGCTTTTTCCTGCGTTTGGTATCCCGACTATCGCAATATCGGCACCGTTTTTTAATATTTTCGTTCCGGCTGAACTTCTTATAAGTTCGTCGCAGATAGCCTTTGCCTTTACTAAAACTTTATACGCGGCGGGCTTTGTTTCTTCTTCGAGTTCTTCCGGGTAGTCTAATTTTGCTTCGAGCATAGCGGCGGCTTCGATAAGAGCAAGTTCTGTTTCTTCTATTCCTTTAGTAAGCTCTCCGCTCATAAGTTTGTACGCGTTTCTTACCTGTCCCGCCGTTTCGGCGTTTATCATATCGGCTACGCCTTCGGCTTCGGACAGGGTAAGTTTGCCGTTAAGAAAAGCTCTTTTAGTAAACTCTCCCGCTTCCGACGGACGCGCGCCTTTATTTATAAGGAGATTGAATATTGCTTTCGTAACCCCCGAACCGCCGTGACAATGAATTTCCGCCACGTCTTCGCCGGTATATGATTTAGGCGCTTTGTATAAAACACAAAACGCCCTTTCTTTGAAATCTTCGCCCGTCACCGTGCCGAGATACATTTTGTTGTATTCCCATATATCGGTCGCGGTAGCTTTGGAATAAAATACGCTCTTTACGATAGGGAAGGAGTCTTCTCCGCTTATCCTTATTATATTTATACCCGACGGCGCGCCTAAACAGGTGGCTACGCCGACAATAGTATTATTCATCAGAACACTATTTTCTTTCCGCCGTAGGTCTTGGTTCTGCCCGGACCTTTCTTACGGAATTCGCTGCTTACGTTGCCGTAGGTCATAACTTCGCACTTAGGTACGATTACGACGTGACGGTCTTTGCCTTCGCCTTCGGAACGGGTAGTGGCTTCGTAACTGTTTTGTAAAACCGAATGAATAATTCTTCTTTCGTAGCTGTTCATCGGTTCGAGACTTATTTCCCTTTTTTCGTTATACGCCTGCGCGGCGAGTTTTTTAGCGAGGGAAGTAAGTATTCTCTTGCGTCTTTCTCTGTAAAAATCGGCGTCTACCGTTACTCTGACGTGATTGTCTTCGTTCCTCGAAGAATTTATATACTGACTTGCGAGATACTGAATGGCGTCGAGGGTTTCTCCTCTGTGTCCTATAAATATTTTCGCGTCGTCTCCGCCTATATAGAAACAAATTTCGTCCTTATAACTCTTCGCGTCAATTCTTACTTTGTCGGAAAAATAAGAGGCGATTACTCCTATATATTCTTTTCCTTTTTCCTTTTCTTCGGGAAAATAATCTACTCTTTCTCTCGGACGGCGGTTGTGGCTGTTGTCACGGTTTCTTCTGTCTCTTCTTTCTCTTTTTTCGCCGTTTTCGTTATTTTCGGTATTTTCCTCTGCTCCGCTTTCGGCGGTTTCTATCACGGCTTCGGCTACTTCTTCTTTTTCTTCCTCTTTTTCGTCTTTAAGTTCGACTTCTTCCGCCGTTTCTTCCTTAGTTATGGGAGTAACTCTTACCAAAGCCTTGGTAAAAATTCCTTCGCCGTTAAGGACTTCTATTTCGGCTTCTTCTCTCGTAAGTCCGAGTTTTTTCAAGCCTTTTTCTATTGCGGCTTCTACCGTAGAACCCTTAAATTCAAATTCTTTCATCATAACCTCTGTTTTTATTTTTTAACTGTGACCGACATCTGTCTGTCTTTTTCTTTTTCGTCGATTTTTTTCGTGACTACGTTAAATATAACGTTAAACAACGTGGTAAGTAACGAGTTTACGAACATATACAAAGTAAACGCCGCCGAATAGAACAACGCGAATACGAGCATCATTATGGGCATAATATACTGCATTATTTTCATCTGCGACTGTTGCGCCTTGGCTTGTTCTTCGCTTTGACCTGCCATTGCGGGTTGCTCTGCGGGTTTGTTAAGTTTCATACTGAGTACGTTAAGTATAAGTACGAGTATAGGGAGTATGAGATAGCCGTTCCAGGTAGTGTTATATTTTTCCATTACGGGTTTCATTACTATCTCGTATTTACCCGTATCCACGCCGGTTACTCCAGAGCCGCCTAAGCCCGTTCCCGTAAAATCGGACGCGCTCGGCACGGGTTTTTTCCAGGTGTCGGCTACGAAAATGTTTTTCGTAAGGAAAAATCTTTCGCTCTTGTAGTTTGCTAAAACCTCTTCTTCCGCTTTGGCTGTGGCTAAATTGTGAAGTTCCGCGTCGGTATACTCCGTCCCCGAACTTTCGAGTCTTTTTATTTCCTCTTCGAACGTCGTGTCGTAAATCTTTTCGAGTTCGGTATAAAGACTCTTATTGTGAAGTCTTACCGCGCTGTTGTATCCTGCGAATACGACGAAGAATATCACGAGAGTAATAATCATCGGTAAACAAGCGCCGAAAGTGGAATATTTATACTTTTTGTACGTCGCGCGCTGTTTTTGCATCAGCATTTCTTTGTTGGAGCCGCACTGCTTGGTTATTTTTTCAAGCTCGGGTTTCATCTGCTCCATCTTTTTAGCGTTACTTCTCGTGATTTGTTTTTGCCACAAATCGAAGGGGAATACGATACATTTAAGGAATATCGTAAACATAATAACGGTGACGGAGAAAGCTCCGACTATTCCCCAGCTCGACGACCAGCCCGATATCCAGCCGTACAAAATTTCATAAATAAATTTACCTATCGCGTCGCTGATTTTTCCGGCAGCGAGTAAGGTTATAAACTCCATTTGGCATTTCCTCTCAAATTTTCTTTCACGGGATCGAATCCGCCTTTCGAAAAAGGATTACATCTTAATATTCTTGCCGTTCCTGCAATTATTCCCCTTAACGCACCGTATTTTTCGATGGCGTCGTACGTATACATAGAACAAGTGGGGGTAAATTTACACGCCGCGTGAATAGTACCGGAAACGTACTTTTTATAAAACAGAATCAGCTTTTTACACAGAAACTTCATCGTTATTCTTTAACGCTCCCGCTTTTTTCAGAAGGTAATAAAGATCTTTTTCTATCGTAGCGCTGGTACTTTCGGCGCAAGCCTGTCTCGCTACTATAACGAAATTCTTATCCTGTTCGACGCAGGGGATAAGCAATCTGAACCTTTCGCTTATTCTTCTTTTAACTCTGCTCCTTACTACGCTGTTGCCGACTTTTTTGCCGACCACTATTCCTACTTTCAGATTATGCGCGTTCACGACGTACATAATCATACGCGGAGTAGAGAAAGAGGAGCCTTTTCTGTAAACGTAACCGAAACTGCTCCGCTGCGTCAAACGGTATATCTTCTGCATTTACTTATGCGGAAAGTTTGGCTCTTCCTTTATTTCTTCTTCTTTTAAGAACGTTTTTTCCGGAAGTGCTTGCCATTCTCTTTCTGAATCCGTGTACTTTGCTTCTTTGTCTTTTTTTAGGTTGATAAGTTCTTTTCATTTTTTATGTCCTCACTTATATATTATTTTAATATTAACTGTCTAATTATACATTACATATAGTCGTTTGTCAAACGCTACTTTTCTTTTTTACGCAAACTTATAGCTTGGATTTCTAAAAAATTTCGTTAAAACGGAAATTTTCATAAAACTACTTTATTTATTTTACAAATTTTAAGTTTTGTTAATATTTAGTTCCACGTTAAACAACGTTAAATTTTCACGGAGAACATTTTATTAAAATATATAAGTGTTAATTTTTAGGTGTTTTCTTACGAAAATGCTTATTTTTTAACGTTTTACTATTATCAACGATAAGTTGCAATTTTCCTTGATAAATGAGTTCCGGGACGTCGGAAGGAGCACATTCATAAAAATAAGACTTATATCCGGAGAATAAAAGGTTGTTTATATATATATTTTCTTTTTTTCTTATATCTTCGTAATTTATAGCATATAATTCCTTTATTATTTTAAGGTCTTTTTTATAAGAAAATATAAGAGAATCTTTCTTTTTTTCTTCTTTTGTTTCTATCGGATTTTCTATAATATCGGAAGAATTGAGTTTGTTATAAATTATATATTTTTGCGTATATTCGCATAAAACCGTCTTAATAAGCGAATGTAAATTTTCATAAAAAAGTGCGTTTTTTAATATAACGTTTCCATCTAAATCGACTTCTTTTTCGTCTACGTAAATTCCGTCGGGGTTAAGGTCGCATATTTTCCTTATTCTGTTCATAAAAGCCCTTTCGTTGTTTTTGTCGGTAATGTCCGTAACGTATCCTTTACTTACTTTAATCATAGTGGATTTATCGAAGGAATCATAGTCGTAGTCTGTATCCTTAACGACGGGATAAAGGGTAATAAACACACTCTTGTTTCTTCTTATTTTATTTATTATATAAGGCGTTTTTATGTCGGTATCGTATTCGGTAATTACTCCGTTATAGTCGCTTTCCAATACTTTTTCAATATCTGAAAAGTTGGTTTTTAATAATTTATAAGATTTTTGTTGCAAAAAACTAAATCTTTTATTATATTCCAAACGGAATTCTATTTTTTCCTGCGCGCTCGATAAAATTACGCTTTTATCTATTTCCAATTCCCAATCGTTAATATTGCCGTTACTGAAATAGTAACCGTTTACGACGTAAAAATTGAGGGTATTGTCTGCGTTTATATATTCTTTGTCTTTCTTCTTTTTTTTCAGACGGTCGAGAATTCCTATTTTTTCTTTGTCGAGTTGCTTTATTACGTTAAGACCCAAACCCACCGTTCTCGTGTCTTTTTTATTTAACCTTATATATAATCTGTCGTCGGTTCTGCCTATTTTTTTTAAGCTGAAAAAAACGTTGTTTTCGTCGCAATTTATCGCAATTTTCACTACGCAACTTACTGCAAAAAACTTAATTTTCAATAAATTTTCTTCTTCTTTTTCTATTTCGAATTCATTAAAAGGAAGGAGTTTTTTTACTCCTTCTTTTTCAACGCTCAAATATAGAAAAGGATTGTTTTTCGTGCTTTCGAATAAAATCTCTTCCCTATAAAAAAACTTATATTCCTCGGAATTTACCGTATATTTTAATAAGGAATTATTCATCTTTTTTAAGCTACTATCCTGATGGGAAGTATTATGCAACGGTAATCGTCGCTGTCCACTCTCTTTACCACTATGGGTTTTCTGCTGTCTTCTATTATAATCTTAACGTAGTCTTCCTTTATTCTCGCGATGGCGTCCATAAGGAATCTGTTATTAAGCCCTATTTTTATTTCTTCGCCTTCGCACTTACAGTCGAGATTTTCGCTGGTTTTTCCTTTCTCGTTCTCACTGTAAATGTTCATAGTATTGTTGTTGACGGTTATTATTATGGAATTGTTGTGGCTTTCGCGACTTATTATAGCCGCTCTGTTAAGACTTCCTTCAAGTTCTTCCTTATTTACTATTATTTCGTAGTTTTCGGTTTTCGGAAGGTTATTTCTGTAATTATGGACGTCGCTGTCTATAAGAGTGGTCTTAATTTTAGTGTGTCCCAAATCGAAAATAAGGGTTTTCTTTTCGTTTATTATCTTTACTTCGTCTTCGGAATCGGTAAGTATTTTTATTATATCGGATATAATCTTACCTAAAACGACGCATTTTACGTGACCTTTCTCGAATTTTACGGGTTTTTGACTTATGGCAAGGCGGAAACCGTCGAGACAAACCGCTTCCATAATTCCGTCGTAAACGTCTATGCAGCAGCTTTTAAGTAACATTCTCGTGTCCGCTCCGGGGGATACGCAGAATATAGCTCTTTCAAAAACTTCTTTAAGGTCTCTTTCTTTTATATAACAGCTGTTGTCTTCGCTGTAGTTTCCGAAGGTTGCGAAACTGCTGTTTTCGAAATAGTTAAGTTCCATACTGCTCTTATTAAAGGAGATGGTTATTTTATTGTCGAAACCTTTTTCGATGCCTACTTTCTCGACGCCGCTTATTTTATTTGCGCAGTCGTTGAAAAGTTTGCCGTTTACTATTACTTCGCCTTCTTCGTAAATGTCTGCGGGTATAGTTTTTTCTATATAAAGTTCCTGATTAAAAGCGGATAGAGTTACGTTCTTTCCGATAGCTTTTATATTGATACCTTCCAATATAGGTATGTTTTTATTTACCGCTACGGCTTTGCTTACGATGTTGGACGCGTTTGCGAGTTCTGTTCCGGAACAAAAGAATTTCATTTCGTTCTTCTCCTTATATTTTATTTTTTATATTTAGTAAGGATATATATTATTATAGGCTGTGTATAAATGTTGAAAACTCTATTATACGGTCGTTTTTGTTATTAAATAAAAAAATCATACGCATTTTCTTACTTTTTTATTGTGGATAAAATGTTAATAGTTATCCACAATCCGTCAACATAGACTTTTAGTTTTACACATTCAGCATTTCTTTTATATCCTTGACGGCTTTGTCGTTTTTGCCGTTTGTTCCGAGAGAGTTTATTACTTTGTCTCTCGAATAGATTATTGTGGTGTGGTCTCTTCCGCCGAAAATCTGACCTATATTTATTAAAGGCAGGTTGAGAAGGTCGTATACGAGATATATGGCTATCATTCTCGCTTCGACTATCTCTTTAGTCTTTTTCTTTCCTATAATGTCGTTTTCGGGAATTCTGTAATATTCGCTTACCGCGGCTATGATTTTGTTACTGTCCACGGCGACGGAATCGGAAATTTCCTTTTCTTTCAACGCTTCTTTGGCAAGTTCCAACGTGGGCTTACGTCCGTTAAGCTGAGCGAACATTATTACTTTAAGTAAAGCTCCTTCGAGTTCTCTTATATTAGTGTTTATCTTTTCGGCAAGGTAGTAGACTATATCCTTATCGAGATCGGTTTTCGTACTCTCCAACTTTTTCATTATTATGGATATACGGGTATCTATCGACGGAGTCCATATATCGGTCATTATTCCGCCTTCGAAACGGGAACGGAGCCTGTCTTCTATATCGTTTATATCCTTAGGCGGACGGTCGGAAGACAGGACTATTTGTTTACCTTTATTATAAAGGTCGTTGAAGATATGGAAAATTACGTCCTGCAAACCGCCTTTTTTTTGCAGAAACTGCACGTCGTCGAGCATAAGAACGTCGGCGTCGGCGTACTTTTCGCGGAAGTTCCTGTAAGCGTCCTTATCGGTAGAGTATTTACTCAAAGAAGCGAAATATTCGTTGGTAAGGGTTTCCGTAGGAACGTAAACCACATTAAGGGACGGGTTATTTTCCATAATATAGTTACCGATGGAGTGAAGAAGGTGAGTTTTTCCCAAACCCACTCCGCCGTAAATAAACAAAGGGTTAAAGGTAAGAAGACCGTCGTTTAATCCCGGGTTTTCGGCTACCGTCTGCGCCGTCACGAAGGCAAGGCGGTTACTTTCGCCCACGACGAAATTATCGAACGTGTAGCGGGGGATAAAAGGATTATGTTTTTTATGAACGGGCGGTTCGACGGGGATTTCCGTCGGAGTGGGAGCCGAGTCGTCGATAAAAAAACTCTTTTCGTCTTCGGTAATAAAATGAACGTTGTTTATAGGATATCCCGCTTTCGAAGCCGCGTCGAGAAATTTGAAAGCGTAGTTGGCTTCGAGAGTGTCGCGGGCGTTAGATGACGGAGCGCACACTACTATGTCGGTAGTGGAACAGCACACGGGAATAAGCCCGTCTATCCAGAGCATATACTCCGCGGCGTTAAGCGTCGCGCTCAATTCCAATTTTATATCGTCTAAAATGGTACTTACTTCTTTCATACGGATAATTATATCATATAAATAAATATAATTCAATCATAAAAAACCAAAAAAACGCATAAAAGCGATTGACAAAAGAGGCGAGTTATATTATCATTATTAAGCTAATGTCGTAAATTTTGACCGAATTAGCCCCTCGGAAAAAACAAGCGGCGTAATATTTAAGAAAAACGGAGGTTTTTTACCATGAAAACATATATGGCAAAGCCCGAAGAAGTCAAGAGAGAATGGTACGTAGTAGACGCTACCGGAATGTCTCTCGGTAGACTCGCTTCGCAAGTAGCCGCTATATTGAGAGGAAAGAATAAACCGGTATTCACCCCGAACGTCGATACCGGAGATTACGTAATCGTACTTAATTCCGACAAAGTTGCTCTTACCGGAAAGAAGGAAGAACAAAAATATTACCGTTATCACACCGGTTATATCGGAGGACTTAAAGAAATAAGATACGACAAACTTATGGCAGAAAAGAGCGATTTCGCCGTTCAGAAAGCCGTAAAAGGTATGCTCCCGAAAAACAGCATCGGAAGACAGATGATTAAGAAGTTGTTTGTTTACAAAGGAAGCGAGCATAACCACCAGGCTCAACAGCCTAAAGAACTTATCTTAAAGTAAGAGGTGAATTATGGCAAAGAAAGTAGTTAAGAAAATCCAGTTTTGGGGAGTAGGAAGAAGAAAGAAAGCAATAGCGAGAGTAAGACTTATTCCCGGCGGAGAAAACGGAATTGTAATAAACAAAGTACCTATGGACGAATATTTCAAGCTCGACGCTCAGAAATTTATCGTTAAACAGCCCCTCGAACTCACCGGCACCGCAGATAAATACGACGTAGTAGTAAACGTATTGGGCGGCGGACTTACCGGACAGGCGGGAGCCGTAAGACACGGAATAAGCAGAGCTTTGTGTGAAGCCGACGAAACTTTGAGACCGGAACTTAAAAAAGCAGGTTTCCTCACCAGAGACCCGAGAATGAAAGAAAGAAAGAAATACGGTCTTCACAAAGCAAGAAAGGCTCCTCAGTTCAGCAAACGTTAATACGTTTACGAAATTACAAAAAAAATTACGACTCGTTTTTACGGGTCGTTTTTTTTAGTATGGATAATCAAATAAAAAAATACGCAACGTTTGCGTAATATAATTTAACTATAGCGAAAGTAATAAATTAAGCTTGAAAAAATTTACAATAATATTGCCATTTTCTTAAATAACATAAGCTTGCTAAACGTCAAGTTATAATGTACTATATATAAGGATAAGGATTACATAAATAATAATGAGGTAATTATGAAAAAGATAACGAAGTTTTTTATAGCGGTGATTACCGTAACGAGTATATTACTGTTATGTACCGCTTGCACCGACAATATAGCTACGCCCGACGAAAAAGGCGATATAGAAAATCCGTCCGAACCGTCGGAGCCGACGCCGCCTACCGAACCTACCAACCCTTCCGACCCTGAAAATCCGCCCGTCGACGAAGCCACGATAAGGAAGAATAATATTGCCGCGGCGATAGCTAAAAACTACGATAACGACACCGTATTGTATAAACAGACGGAAGAAGGAATAACAAAGAGCGACTTATATAAAAACGACGGAGATTTTTCCTATATCAAAATGGGACAGAGGTAACGGCGTTGACTTTTTGGAATACATATACGAATTCGATTCCGACGGATATTTGAAAATAAAGTATTATAAAAACATCGAAGACAAGTGGGTAATATCCGACGATCCGGAATATTACGTAAAATTTATAGACCTTTCCGTATTTACAGCCGACGATTTCAGATACTTAGAAGGAAAATATTTTATAAAACCCGATAAGCTCGAACTTGCGATGTCACATATCTTCAAGGTAAGCAGCGTAACATACGTTCCGGACGAAGTGAATATTACGCTCGACGAAAACAACGTTATAAAAACCATTTACGCAAAAACGTTGAGCTACGGAGAAGAAAATATTTTCGAAATGGAAATATCCGACGTCGGAAGCACCGTAGTGACTACTCCCGAGTACGAAAACATAGTAACGATAACGCATACGGACAAAACCGTTACCGTCGGCGAATCTATCGTTGTTTCCACTCTGTTTAATATAACCGAGCAGGGAGAAAATAAAGAAATAAAGGAAGAAATGATAAACGAAGGGAACCTTAACTTAAACGAACCCGGAGTTTATACCGTGACGATAACGTACGTTTCCCGCGATAAAAAGACTTATTCCGACGCGGCTACGATAACGGTAAAAAAGGCGGAAACCGAAGTAAATCTTACTTTCGAACAAATATTTGCCGCCGCAAAAACACAAGCCAATCTGACTTTCACCGCAAAAGACGGAAAAATTTATAAACAGGCGGGAGACACGGTTGTTCTTGAAAGTAACGGAGCGGCGACGATGTACGTTTTTTATAAAGACGGCGGAAGAAAAGCGGTAAACGGAAACACTCTTTACCTGAACGAAAATTACAAAGCCGCAATGCCTAATATAAAAGAAATTACCGAAATAGCGGTAAGCGAATTTACGGCGACTGAAGAAAGTAACGTTTATGAAGTAAAAAACAGCGCGGCGGTAGTAGCTTTTATAAAGAAATACGCTCCGCAGTTCGGAGACAGAATAAACGAAGAAAATTGCAGCGTTAAGATAAAGATAGCTAACAATAAAATCACAGAAATAACCGTTTCGTACGAGTATAAAATGACCGCCAACGCGAAAAAATATACCGCGAAAACCGACGTATACAGCGTAAGCGACTGCGGAACCACCGTAATAAACGTTCCCGACGAAGTGACCGCAAAGGTAAACTGATAATAAAGCAAGGCGAATAATAAAAGAAAATAAAGGAAGCGGAGAAAAAAATCCGCTTTCTTTTTTAGTTAAAGCAAAAATTTGCGGTTCGGCGGAGGGTTTATACTATATATAAGGATAAAAAAGAAAAAAATAAAAAATTTTTTGAAATTCCTTATTTTTTAATTGACAAAAAAATAAAAAAGACTTATTCTATATAAGCTATATTTTATAGCGAGTGTACATTTACAACTGAACGGAAAGTAAAAAGAAAACGAAATAAACCAAGTTAATTTTTTTGAGAAAAATAAAAAACTTGATAACTACAAAGCTTAGCAAGTAAAGTTATTGAAGTCAAGATCGAACTAAAGAGTTTGATCCTGGCTCAGGACGAACGCTGGCGGCATGCCTAACACATGCAAGTCGAACGGAGATAGCAATATCTTAGTGGCGAACGGGTGAGTAACACGTGAGGAACCTGCCCTTTACACAGGGATAACAGTTGGAAACGACTGCTAATACCGGATAAGACCACACCGAGGCATCTCGGAGGGGTCAAAGCGCTTTAGCGGTAAAGGATGGACTCGCGTCCAATTAGCTAGTTGGTGAGGTAACGGCCCACCAAGGCGACGATTGGTAGCCGACTTGAGAGAGTGATCGGCCACACTGGAACTGAGACACGGTCCAGACTCCTACGGGAGGCAGCAGTGGGGAATATTGGGCAATGGGCGAAAGCCTTACCCAGCAATGCCGCGTGAGTGATGAAGGTCTTATGGATTGTAAAACTCTTTGATTAGGGACGAATAAATGACGGTACCTAAAGAACAAGCCCCGGCTAACTATGTGCCAGCAGCCGCGGTAATACATAGGGGGCGAGCGTTGTCCGGAATGACTGGGCGTAAAGGGTGTGTAGGCGGTTTGTTAAGTTAGAAGTGTAATACCCAGAGCTTAACTCGGGTGCTGCTTCTAATACTGATGAACTTGAGTGTAGGAGAGGATGATGGAATTCCCAGTGTAGCGGTGGAATGCATAGATATTGGGAGGAACACCAGAGGCGAAAGCGATCATCTGGACTACAACTGACGCTGAGGCACGAAAGCGTGGGGAGCAAACAGGATTAGATACCCTGGTAGTCCACGCCGTAAACGATGAATACTAGGTGTAGGGGGTATCGACTCCCTCTGTACCGAAGCAAACGCATTAAGTATTCCGCCTGGGGAGTACGGCCGCAAGGTTGAAACTCAAAGGAATTGACGGGGACCCGCACAAGCAGCGGAGCATGTGGTTTAATTCGAAGCAACGCGAAAAACCTTACCAAGACTTGACATCGTATGACCGCCATAGAAATATGGTTTTTCTCTTCGGAGAACGTATAGACAGGTGGTGCATGGTTGTCGTCAGCTCGTGTCGTGAGATGTTGGGTTAAGTCCCGCAACGAGCGCAACCCTTGTGAATAGTTGCCAATATTAAGTTAGGAACTCTATTCAGACTGCCGTGGATAACACGGAGGAAGGTGGGGATGACGTCAAATCATCATGCCCCTTACGTCTTGGGCTACACACGTGCTACAATGGCTATTACAAAGAGCAGCGAAACGGTGACGTGGAGCGAATCTCATAAAAATAGTCTCAGTTCGGATTGTGGGCTGCAACCCGCCCACATGAAGTCGGAGTTGCTAGTAATCCCGAATCAGCATGTCGGGGTGAATGCGTTCCCGGGTCTTGTACACACCGCCCGTCACGCCATGGGAGTTGGGAGTACCCAAAGTCGGTGCACTAACCTGCAAAGGAAGAAGCCGCCTAAGGTAAGACCGATGACTGGGGTGAAGTCGTAACAAGGTAGCAGTATCGGAAGGTGCGGCTGGATCACCTCCTTTTAAGGAGCAAGGAAACTTGCACTTAGTCGAGGTTATGCGAAAGCATAATCGCTCTAACTGCGAAAGCAGAGAGCATAAAGAACAAAAACGATGGGTTTTATCGTTTTCTTATTTCCGTTCGGAAG
>Ga0256404_1007557_pt1 | contig 17083 bp, 15 predicted proteins | sample RumenRJG_01DNA_FD_185990 | JGI IMG/M metagenome (GOLD analysis project Ga0256404, IMG submission 185990) | Bovine rumen microbial communities from Lethbridge, Alberta, Canada - RJG_01 | ecosystem: Host-associated > Mammals > Digestive system > Stomach > Rumen | place: Canada: Alberta | collected...
TAAATGGATCATTTGCTATCGGTGTCCCGACAGAGTCATCGGCCGCTATCAGCTCTCTTAACTCCTCTACCACATCATCCGTTGCCGCACCCTTACACTGAATGTAATCGTTACAAAACTTTGTCATTCGATCCAGGTACTTTTTATATTCCTGCTGAACAGCATCATCAACGGTTATCGCAAATTTGTCATCAAACGGAAACCCCAGCCCCGAATCATAATTTTCAGTTCCCTTCTTGTAGTCAGAAAGCTGTCGTGCATAGTCTCTTGGATTATTGTGAAATCTGAGTTTTCCTCTCGGATCAAAGACAGATATCAATGCGCGAAAAAACTGAGCCTCTGTAAGGTTCTTTGAAAAGGCATCTCCATTCCACCACTCTTGGTCAACAGGCGTGTAATCATTCTTGATTTTTATCAAGACCTTGTGAAAAGTCGATCCACATAGTCTCGGAACATCACTTATTTCCATATCAAATTTCCTCCAAAAAAACTTCCGGACGCTATCTACGGCTATCTACACTTATCTACGCTGTCGGCATATTTGACCGTATTGAACCCCATATCTATCTACACTTTAATCATTCTTGTAAAGAACAGAAGCCCTGAGTAATCAGGACGGAAATTCCTTACAAGGTAGGAAAAGCGAGAGTCACCCAATTTATACATATGAAAACAATTCTACCACATCTAGTGGTCAGGCGGTAGAGGTTATACACACTAAGCCTCAGAAGCCAGAAATCAAAGCTCAAGCGATTCTTACCCCTTAATCCGGAACCTGCAATGGCCTGCAAGGTTCCAAAACCCGTCGAGTACCTCATGAAAATCATGAATACTCGATTACCTGACACCTGGTCGCGAACAGGCGCAGAGGAGCTTCAGATATAGGAACTGACATCCAGAGAGTGTGGACAACCAGCGAGAAAGGCTGGTCCATCCCACTCCCGGATCGCAAAGTCCTGTACGGAAGCTCTGGATTAGTGCGCCCTTTTTACGCTCAAGAGAAGCGATCAGGCTGAAAAATGCCGCTGACATACGCGCCATCCTAATCCAGAAATTCCGCTCAGCTCTGTGCCATAGTCGTTCTTCCATATTGATGAAGCTCCTCCTTCAGGCAGTAACCAGTAACCCTAAATCGCCGCAAGGCAAGGAGAAACTTCTTATGAAGAACAGAGCATTTATCAAGAATTCCGCTAAGACCGTCGCTACAGCTTCCGCTGCAAACACCACAGCATCTGCATCCGCTACAACCACTACAAACGCTTCATCTGCATCCACAGCGAAGGGCGCACACAACACTTCCCACACTCCTCTCTCTGGAAGTATCGGAAGAGGTAGAGAAGAGTTGCTGAAAGCCCTGGGATTCAAGATGGGGCCCATCTCAGATTCGATTCTGAATGATCCCAATAACCTCAACCTGAACGTTACCCTCCAGGTCATGCTGGAGAAGACCGATGAGACACACGGTCGTAAGCCTTCTGTGAAGAAGCTCCTGGCTTCCGGATCGCCGCTGATCGGCAGATATGTGGATCAGTATCTGGATATCAAGCTTTTCAAGAACGGGTATGTTGCTTTCACCGCAGGAAGCTGCAGAACCGTCGTCTCCCTCGACAAGCTGAGTGATGTCCGCTACGGCAAGAAGGTCGACAGATATGCTGATATCACCGCCACCGCCGAGCGTAAGCGTAAGGCCCTCCTCGCGGCGCATTACAACAGTGACGAAACCCCGGACGTCATGGAGGACGATGATGATCTCAATATAACAGAAGAAGAGCAGGCCGAGATGGACCGCAGGGAAACCGAGCTCTTCGGGTGGGATAATGATGATAGCGCTGACGATCCGGATGGCTACGATGAGGAGGACGATCAGGATACTGATGAGGACACCGAAGAGGATCTGGGTGAGCTCGAGGAAGAGCTGATTGATGACCTCGACGGGTACGCAGATAATCAGAAGATCGAGCCTCTGCACGGCAAGGTGGTCCATATCAGTAATACCACCATCTGTGACCGTCACATTTCAGAAGTAGAGGCTGATGTCCTGAACAGATTATTCAAGGATGTCAATGACGGTGTGGACGATGCTGAGCTCAAGCCGATCACTGAGTTTGACATTGACTTCTTCATGGATAAGCCGTGGATTCTGAGAGTCCTGATTTCCGGATTCGATCAGCTTGAGTACAACCAGGTCGAGAAGAACCGTGGCGGCAATAGGCGCAATCAGAGACTGGCCCGGGCAAAAGCAGCCGATCAGGACAGCTCAATGCGCATCGAAGATCTCATCAGCTCCGACTGCAATATGGAGGAGCTCATCAGCCGCCTGACTCCGACTGAACGGCGTATTGCTCTCCTGCTGCAGGATGGCTACAAGAGACCCGAGATCGCCAAGACCCTGGATGTGTCAGTCGAGGCAGTTCGTAATCACGTATATGCAATGCGCAAGAAGCTCTCTGACATGTACACCCCGGTCAAGCCCAGAAAGACGAGATCGGATAAGAAGTCAGCGACGTCAGCGACGGCTATGAAGGTTGAGGAGGATAAGAGTGCTGAGGAGGCTGCGGAAGCTGCCACAAGTATCAGCATCTCCGAATACAGAGAGACTGCCAAGGCTGCAAAGGCTGTGACTACTACCGTATCCGTGACCACCACACAGGTAGTGGAAGCATAAAGTAACGCTCCGCCTTCCAATATAGTGTATATCTCCTATCTCCTATCTCCCATCACCTGCTCTTGAAGGTTCTGAGGCTTTGACCTCTCTCCTGCAAGGGCAGGATTTTCTCTGCAAACTATGATAAGCTTTTTTTATGTCAGAACCATGTCACAGAGGAATATTCTGGAAAATCACGGAAGAGCTGAAATGACCTGTAAAGCATGACTGTGTCGAGTATAATGTAACCGGAGGTGCCTTCTATGTCTGCTATGCTGCATCATTTTTACATAATGTTTCACTCGATAACGAAGGAGCGCATAATTTTTGAGACAATATTGTGGACAGCCTTGATCCTCTGCCTTCTTCTGATCTATCGTTACCAGATCCTGCGCAAGCCCGTCAAACCATGTTTGAAGAATTATTTCCTGATAGGCTACGGTATTAACTTCATTTACACTCTCGTAGTCTATCTGATTCACACGCCCTGGAGAGTTTTCCGGGTTCCCAAGTATACCGATTTTCTTATTGCAATGTTCGGAGGCGCATACGAGTTTAATATAATTGTCTGCGTGATTGGCTACTGGATAATATCTGCCGGATATAAGAAGTGGGAAGATGCGCATGGAGAGGCGCTGAAAAAGAAATGATGCGTGGATGTAGCAGGTAGATAAGAACAGAGAAAAACGCCCCAGAGCGCAAAAAGCCCCGGCAGCGTTGAAGTAATATCAACACCACCGAGGCTTTTATCAGCAACCTCACGTCCGCGCTCCGGTAAACCCATCGTCGCACAATCCGTGTCCGCAAAACCTTTACGGCTACGGCTGCTGTTCTGTATTCAGTTGTGTTTTCCACCCCTTCTCCAACAACAATCCGTAAGAAACAAGCTACGACCCGCCAGAAGCCTGCTACAACCTGCTCCCGCTAAAATAAAGCCACAAAAGTACAATCCGATGGTGTAGAATGAAAAGAAATGGCCGGAAGCACGGTCACATGGCACAGACTACAGGAGGAGGATCACAATGGCAAGGACGCGACGCGTTATTTCTGCGGCTGAGAAACTGGCCGCTAAGCAGGCTGAAGTTGAGAAATTAAGAGATAAGCTGGCAAAGGCTGAGGAAGAGCTGAAGGCTCTGGAACTGAAGGCTGACGAGGAGAAGAAGAAAGAGCTGCTTGATATGATCATGCAGAGCGGGAAGACTGAAGAAGAAATCAAAGCCTTCTTCGGAAAAGAAGAATAAACACGGTTAGCACAGGCTAACCACGAGGGTAAAAAAATCCCAGGGTCGGACGCAGCGATCCGGAGCCCTGGGCCAAAAAAATACCCCGGCAGCGGCGATCAGGCGTGAAATCCTGAGAACCTCTGTCGGGGTATTATTATTATTTCCTTTTCTTTTCCCTGGACCGCTCGACCCTTTTTGCATTGCCGGACTTGTCCTCGAGGTCGTAGACCACCTTGTTATAAGGCAGATAGGTCTTCACAAGCGTCTCCGATAGACCGAGTTCCTTGGCGACCCTGGCCACAGATTTATACTTATCATATAGCTCCGCCACTTCTCTGCTTCGCTCTGTAGTCCAGCAGCCGCCTGTGATCAGTATCTTCCGGATCTTGCTAGTCGACAGTTTTATACCGTACCCTTCCTCCAGTTCTTTCTGGAATGCGTTGAGGGAAGTGTGGAGAGCTGTCTTTCCCGGAGCCCAGTCGTCCCCTCCAATGCTGCTGTCTTCTTCACGGTCATCATAAGAGTCATGGTAGATGTAGCAGATCTTCTCGATGAAATCACCACTCGGATTTTTCTTTTCACGCCTGCGGCCGTCTGTGTCTTTCAATAATATCCTCCTCTCCGGCATTCGCTGCCGGACCTCCCCTTGCCGTCCTGCGGCATATCCGTTGCCGTACATTTTACCTCTTCATACTGTGTTTTTCAAGTCACACATTTCTAGTCACACTTGTTAATATTTTTTGAGCAACGTTTGTGCTCATTCCAAATTTTTTTGTATTCGATTTTTCTGCCTTTTTGATTATAGTTCTTTACTATGATCACTTTTTGATTAAAGTTCTTAACAGCGTCCCCCGATTATAGTTCTTCACTAAATCTACTTTTCGATTATAGTTCTTTTCCAGGTTTCTGGTCAATAGTCGACTTCAATCATCTTCATCATAACCATGACTGCGGAGCATGTCAGCAATCTCCTTAGTCTCTTCAGGATGCTTCACAAGATATTTGACGATTACGATGACATCATCATTCCGTTTTTCCAGTTTCAATCCGTACAGCCGGAGTTTTTCACATTCCATTCCAATGCACTTCAAGAGCTGGTGGAAGCAATCACCGTATCTGCGTACCAGAACATCCTTACTGGCTTTTTCCTTCCTCGATTTATCGTACTCTTTCTGCAGCTTTTGTAGAGTAAGATACTGGCTATAAGCCATGAGGCGTGCGCTCTTATATCGTTCCTCAATCGGTAGTTCTTCATCATCCATCGGGTATCGCCATCGCTTTGCCAGGATCTCTACCGACCTCGGAGGCAGTTCTTCCGGATTGAACATATCCGCATAGTCCACGAAATCCACACGCTTTCGGATGTATTCCCTGGGAGGAATCATGCCTTCCTTCAAATAGTCTTCAGTTTTTTTCGCCATACTTTTTACTGTCGCCTTTCTTATAATAATATTATTTTTTGTTACCTCTTTTCCACGGCACTATCCTCACTGCCCCCTCTTCCATATTCCATATTCCACATTCCCTCCACGTCTCTTATATCCTTCAGTACTTGCTTACCCTGGCCAGGGGTCCACGGGCCCTTCTACTCTACAACAACACAATCAAACATATAAAGCCAAAGAACCAAGAGAAGAACAGAGCCAGGAGAAGAATAAAAACAGAAGAGGCAGCAAGCCTCTCCAACAGGAGAGGAATAAAAACAGAAGAACAACAGTAGGCGGCAATGGAAGATAGGGCTATTTTGGTCAAGACCTACATGATGTATAGGTTTTGGAAGGGAGATAGGGAATTAGGGGTGGTAGGTCCAGAGGAATAACTTTTATCCGAAGAAATGATCTTCAAGCATTAAGCACCAGCAGTGATAAACCGGAAGATGCAGTTCCTGGATCATGTAGGTTCTCGTCTGAGGAACTTTGACGGCAACATCTGCTACCTTTGCAAGTTCTCCACCCTTCTGACCTGTCAATCCTATAACCTTAATTCCGAGTGCCCGAGCTACAACTGTCGCACTCATGACGTTTTTACTGTTTCCCGAAGTAGAGATGCCGAGGAACACATCACCAGGTCTGCCGAATCCGTATAACTGCTGTGCGAAGACTCCTAAGCCGTCCACATCATTGATGTAAGCAGTAGTCATAGCCTCATGAGCCACAAGAGGGATGGCCATCAAGCCTCTCTCAAGATTCTTACTCAGCTCTTCTCCCCTCACCAGATCTACCTCTTTCAACTTTTCTGCAAAGTCTTCAGGTACCGGTCTCGGAGTTTCAAACCTCTTCATCAGTTCTCCGGCAATGTGTTCTGAATCGGCAGCAGATCCACCATTGCCTGCAATGAGAAGCTTTCCGTCATGCTCGTAGCACTCTTCCATTACCTTGTACGCGTTAATAATATCCTCCTTGCAAGGAGCAAGGACTGGGTAGCGTTCCAGAAGAACGTCTACGTGATTCATTACTTTAGGTTCCATGTGATTCTTTGTATTCTCCTATTTTTGTGTGTATAAAAAGAACCAGAGCCGAAACTCTGGTTACGAAAGGCCATGATAAATATTACTGTCCATCAGGCATACAGCCTCTGAACTTCCATGAGTTTATTTTCAATTGCATCGATTTCCTTTTTCAACGCACTTCGTGAGATATCAATCGCAGGCTGGAAGATATTCATATTTCCTTCAAAATGATTGAATTCATTCAGCAATGTCTTTCTAGATGTAAAGAAAACCCTTAAATCCCGCTTTATTTCAAAATCTGTATCATTTTGACTGCAGCGCAAGGCTTTTTGAATTATTTCATTGAGAGTAATCGGATCATTTGGTCTAACACTAACATGAAAAACATCTACCAGCACTTTCTCGACCTTCATACGTAGATAATAATAAATCAAGGTCTGTTCCAAGGTTTCCGCAAGTAGTGGATATTCTGTACTATCCATTAAGTCAAGGTTATTGACATCCAGACCTAACACGTCTGCCGAAGATATCATCTCAGTTCCGCCCAAAGTCACCCCAAACAATTTATTATAGATTGGGATAACATCTACGGATTCTGTACTGTAGCCATGCATGACGCTGGATAACCGTCCATAATAGTCATTTGGATCAAGACTGATGTGTGCATATCCTCTCATGAACGGAATTAAGGCCATAAGAAATTGTCTACGATTATGAATCAGTGCGCTTAACTCCGTACCTTGGAAAAGCTGTATCAGCTCATGCATATTGATTAGGAGTCCCTTTTCCTTATCGCTGATAGGAATGAAGCCGTTTTTCCCATTTTCCGAGTTGTTAAGCAAATAAAGATTGAAACATCCCTTCAACTGTACTTCGAGCAATCTTACCAGGTCGAGGTTATGGGTGAGGACTACCTGCTTCTTATCCTCAAGAAACTTCACTATGCAAAATGCTATCTTATTCTTGTATACCGAATCAAAGCTTGAAATGGGATCATCTAGAACGACATACTCTTTGTTTGAATGACGAGCTAGTAACAGTTCAAACGCTAATGAAATGAAATTCTGTTCGCCTGTGCTCAGATGCAAATCCTTACGTTCAGTTCCTAAGAGCTGAATATCCCCCAGCATCAGCTTATAATTTTTATCATTGCCTTGATCATCTCTTTGGATTGTTATGTCCTTATCTATATTCTCGCTGATAACATCCTGAATATACATCAGTTCTTCGTTATCAAGCTGTGGTTGTATCTTTACAAGCTCGTTATATTCATCATAATCGGAAAACAGGCTGGTTCCATCAAAGCAATTCAATAATGCCTGAACCATTTCATCTCCGATTACACGAACATAGCGTTCAAGATCCAACTTCAGATGAATCAGTTCTGTGGGTTCAGCCCCAGCAATAAAATCACCAACTATACGTCTGATTTCAAACGGATCATTCACAGCGAGTGATGGTTCTCTGACAACCTTCTCGAGCAATTTCTTTATTGGGTCTGTGAGAGTATCATAGATACGTTTCCTGCTCTCTTGCTTACGAGTGAGCAATGCGTCTGAATCAATATTATCATTATCGCAGACTATACATGTGTGCATATGCGGATACTTCCTCAGTAATCCGATTGCATCATCTTCACGCTGGACAAGCACTGTATCGGTTGTTCCAACGATGGTAGCATCATCAATTGATCTGACGAGATCAACGACTTTTACTTTTACAGCGTCATTGATAATGAATTTTCTTTTTTCTTCCTCTAATTCCAGTGGTGCAATATTACTTTCACGAAGGAAAGCCACAAACTTATCTCTGTCAATGTCGCTTCCATGTGTTTTGGAATTTACGATGCTTCGAATATATCCATATGCCTCAGGATATAGCTCTTGATTAATTGTTCCGATCTGTGCAAGTAGGTAATCCCCAACCTTACTGACTTTATACTCTGTTTTATACTTCGCAGCCAGTGTTGAAAAAGCCGTACTAAATGCCTTATCAATGCGATCCCTTAATTCATATTCATGTTTGATCTGAGAGCCAATAAGATAATCCGTCTCTTTGCCTTGAATGATATTTCTGCTGATTTGGTCCTCAATGATTTGAAAAGCGTCGTCCTCTGGAACAATAGTATTCCCTTTGTCATCCATAGCTGAAAAAGATAACTGATCTTTTGAGGACTTTGCTTTTAAAGCGGAGACGAAACTTGTCTTTCCGGTACCATTGGGAGCATATACAACCGCTATGCCACCTTTAGAGTGCATATGTTTAAAACTAATTGTACCGTTTTGTTCATCTAGATGGAGGAAGTCGTCTTCAAAGATGTTTCCGTTTTTTATCGTCGTGAATTGTAGTTTCATCTTGTAGAATCCTCCCTTCATAAAAAGCGTATTGACGTTGATTGCTAATTCGAATTTTTTGATTAAGCCCTATATATTAAGGAAGCGAATCAAATTCATGCTCCAGTTCCAAAATTCTACTTGACTTGATTACAAAGCCAAGATTGTTTGGTATCATTGCAAGTGCCATTGGCTTCTTAACTATCGCTGCTGGAACATCTACAACTTTTACCTCACCAGCAATAGTAGCCTGAGGTCCCGCATGCATAACGCCTAAAAATACTATCCTTGGCCGTCCAAATGATATGTTACCTCTCTTATCGGTATAACCACTTGGATTATAAATAATAACTGGTGAACCACTAGATCCAGGAAAACAAGCGCAGTCTATTAAAAATTCTTTTCTTCCGTCATAGTCGAAATGTAAATCAGTAGCTGTTATTCCTCGTCTGAATATTGGCTTGTTATTCACTTCATCCCAGAGTCCATTCGGATAACCAATCATGATAATTTCTTCAAGCGAAGAGCAATCCTCATAAAACTTATCATTAGGAAGTAGTGATTTATCAAATGGAATATAGAAAAGATCCTTCCCTTGAACCTTTGCAGCATTTACAGCAAGCATTAGTGGCATGGCACAAAGGTCAGCAGATGGATCTGGATGTATCTTCCAAGCATTGTAAAAGTCATGAATAGTAACCGCATAATGACCTTTATCATTTGGAGACCCATCAGCATTTTTTGTACAGAAAATCAACCTTCCAACCGTAGCCTTGCCAACATTCGAATCTTCTATTACATGCCTATTGGTAATAATAACCGGGATGTGCATTCCAGTTTCTGAATTCTCCTTAAATATGAAGAAAAATCCTGTTCCAGTTCCATACCCACCTTTTTCATATTCGCATTCAATTCTTACAGTTGTATACATCAACTGTTCAGATATTGATAAATCTGGCATATTATTTATTCCTCATGCGTTTAAAAAAATACTTATATGGTTGTCGAGTGTTAAACACTGATATCATATCTGCCAGTGACTACTCTTCATAAGAAGTTGCCCCTCTAAAAATTGACTGTGCCATGGATTTATACCTAATCGATTACTTCTGCTTTCTCATATTCGCAAGTTGCCCTATCATGTTCATAATCTTTTTTCTGAAAACAATAGCAACTAACACAATTGCAGCAAATATAGAGTATCGAATTATTGGGTGTGTATAAAGGGACATTATTGCAAACCCTAGCACTACCGAACCAATACTTATTCCAATAATAATATTAGATTTATACGGATGAAGATCGTTTAACTGTTCCTTACAAATCTTCCTCATAAAATGGTAATGAAGGAGTGCAAATAAAATGTAACTAAACAGAGTTGTATATCCCGCAGCAAGATAACCATATTCCTTGATGAATATGTAATTCAGTACAATATTCAATACTGCTCCTCCGATAGTTGCACTAGCTATATACTGCGTTTTCTCATAATAGAATTCAAAAGTCGCAAAGAACGAATACATATACATAAAGAAAACGCTTAGTGCAACAGACGGAACCACCCATATTGCCTCATAATATTTTGCTGGTGCAAAAATACGAATAACCTCAGGCGCAAGCAATATTAACAGGAGATTTACACCAGCTATTATTAGAAATGATGGGTATGCAACTTTCTCTAATTCATTTCCCTTCTTATCCTTTAGTTTTCTGTAAATCCACGGCTCTACAGTCTGTAATAGAGCAGTATTAAATAACGACATTATCATTGAAACGGAATAGGCCAGATTGTAAATTCCCGCCTCAGATGCCCCAACCATGTTCTTTATCATTATTCTGTCCGAACTATTTAACACAGTCATAGAGAGATAATGAGGAAGAAGAGGCAGATTGAACTTTAATGCATATGACCAATATTCGCGACTGTAAAACTTCTTGCCATCACGCATCATTGTGACAAATGTTCCGGCATAAAACACAAATTGTGTCAAGGCCATCGCGAAGATTCTCGCTGTTACTTTGTCTCCACTATTCAATATAAGGATAATACTAAGTGTTGGCTGAACAATTGAAACAACTAATGTTAGAACAACGAGTTCTCTGTATTTAAAATCTACACGTTTGTTCATCGACCAGAAATTAAATGAGCCACTGGCCCATATCATAACAAACATGCAGAGCATCTGAGCTTTTGATAAAGAGAACAGGTTATTAAAAAATTGACCGAAGAAACAATATATTATTGTCCATGCAGTTATCAAGGTTAAAGATAAACCCTGAAGGGATGAGGAGAAATGCTTTCTGTCCTCATCGAATTTTACTACTCCTTGAGCATATACTCCTGAGAATAAGTTCAACGATACAATCGGTGAAATTATCTGCATCCAGGAATTGAATACTGAATATTCGCCATACTCGCTTGTTGATAATATTCTAGTGAATATGGGTGTTGTAATAAAAGAAATCCCCTTCTGCAAAAAAGAACATATTAAAAACCAGAACGATGCTTTCATCTGAACTGGTAAATTTTTATACTTTTCCCTAACGTTCATATTATCTTTTTCTCCGATTGGCTAAATAATCAGCCAATCTTTCGCAAAAAGAGACTGGTAAGTATCTAAACGCAAAATATTTAATTCTGTCTTTTGTCCCCGCAATACTAGATAATGGCTCCTTCTCCCTAGTTAGACGATCTAAAAAACCTTCGATTTTATAATCCAAAATTTGACATGCTGATTCGTCTTGTTTACATTGCTCATAGTAATTTCCTATGCAAGTTTTAAATCCCTGTTTCATAGGAATAAATGAAAAATCACTATTTGCCTGTTCTGTAATTTTAGAATTATCAAAAATTCTATCAAAGAGTCTATCGTATTTTATCTGCCACGTTCTTCCAGAGATTCTTCCGAAGTTGCTCAAGTCTTTATCAGAGTGTGATATTACTACTCTTGGTTTATTTCCTGTTACTTCTTCGATATCTCTACAATACTCCTTGAAGATATATTTCCAAGAATGATGCTCGTCCGTGGTCACGTGGTATATTTGACCATATGCATTTGAGTTACAAATTATAAAACTCATCAGTTTGGCTACATCATGACCGTGTGTCATTGTAGCTTCGTGGTTAGAAAATTGATCAAAATATAGTATTTTCTTACCACGGAAAGCGCGATCCAACCACATGTCTTTCTCAAGAATAGTGAGCTGCAACCTATTGTCATTGTAGGTGACATACGGTCTGATAATAGTCCAGTTCTGCCTATCGGACTTTAATAACAGATCTTCCTCTCTGGCTTTAGCAAGAGCATATTCATCGGTTTTCAGATAATCATTATCATTGATACTATCTAAAAGCCTCGGAGACTTTTCTGTAATTATTGGTGTACTATTATAAACCCTGCTGGAACTCAAAAAAATATATTGTTTTGTATTATTCAACAGCAATTCCACTCTTGATTGAAATTCATTTGATGTATAACTCATAAAATCAACTACAGCATCAAAACTATTTCTTAGCGTTTCTTTCAAGAATGTAGTATTGTGTGCATCACCTTGAACATATATCAAATGTTCATTATTGCTGACTCTATTACTCCTTGTCGTAATATATACATCATAACCCTGATTGATTAGGATCGGCGCCAAGGCAACTCCCATAGCGCCAGTTCCACCAAGCAAAAGTACCTTCATTAAAGAAAGACTCCCATTCATTACTTACCTAACAGATGTTTTACACTCTGATATCCTTGATCACCAAGCGTCTTTTTTATAAAAGCCTTCGCTGCTGATTTCGTTGCTACTTTCTTATCCTCATACAGATGTCTCATAATATAATTTGCTTCACTTTCATGTTTATCATCTGTAAAGACTTCGAATAAAACAGGTTTATCCAGAATCTTTGGACTAACAAAGTCCTCTAAGTGCTCTAAGAATTCATCTTTAGTGTTTGCTGAAAAATAGGTATATCCTAAATCTTCAGAATAATGTCTTACAAGCTGTGGTGATTTATTTCCATAGTGTCCCGCGGCAGCGACAAATTTATCTGCATCGTCACCAAACTTTGCCGCATCATGAAAATAGTTTTTAAACTCAGCGCCCTTACCATTATTTATCAACAGTATTCGAATATTGTTAAGAACCTCTCTATTACCAAGAACGTTCATATCATAGAAAAAGCCCAAATCACCAAATACGCCAAAAAACAGTTCATTTGGTGCAGATACTGATGCGCCTATCATTGTTGACATTCCACCATCTATACCAAAACCACCTGTATTGCAGAATCCGTCAACTTCTTCGGGCTTCTCAAAATAATTCCAAGATCTCAGAGAATTCAGAATTCCTAAGTAAAGTCTTGAATTCTTTGGCAGTTTATGCACAACTTGTTGAGCAATCCATACATTTGAAAATGGCAAATCCTTTATATTCACTCGAAGCCTAGCATCTTCCTCAAACCAGCCTTTATAACAGGAAGTATCTATTTTAAGTCCGTTCTTTTCAGCTATTTGGTTATACTTCCTGAAAAACTCCTCTTCATCCATCTCAAAAACGTATCGAAGTTTTCCGAATGTGTCTCTCAATTCGCCATCTGGATTGACTCTCCAAACCTGCTTTGGATTCAGTTTCATATAAGCACCAGAAATGTTGCCTATGTATATCAACACATCCATACTAGCGCCAGAATAATTATAGAGATCTTGCGTTGTTATTAGTGCAGCATTTATGCCATATTTTGATCTGCATTTGCTTGACTGGTCACAAAGAACAACTGAATTATATTTCTCACAAAACACGTTTACCTGTTTTACAAGTTCTTCGCTCCACTTCTGGTGCTCCCCCATATAGATAACAGTTTTTCCAATCGGAACTCTTGGGAGCTGTCTAGTATGATAATCAAGCCTATCGACATATGCCGGATCTTTGAGAGTCTCAACACCATAATACGGGCTATATGTGGTGGATAAATTTATATGTACTGGACCGCAGCCGTGATGAGTCAATTCCAGAATAGCTCGATTCATTTGGATAGAATAAATCCATTCATCTTCGACAGTCGTAAATGAGGGGATTTGTACGCTCATCTTTACAACATCAGCAGCGTGTTCGCTTCTATCGATATGTTGTGGAACTCCAAACCCTGAATTGCCAAGATTTCTGGTTGATGTAATAGCTAGTATAGGTAATTTCCTATAAAAAGCCTCTGTCAGTCCTGGGTAATAGTTTCTGGAGGCAGTGGCTTCTGTACAGCTCAGGGCAACTGGTTCCTGTGTTTCCGATGCAATTCCGCAAGCCATATAAGCAGCAGAACGTTCATCGACAGAAGAAAAAATCTGGAAAAAACTATCATGCTGTATACTTTCCACAAATGTCAAATTAGTCGTTCCAGGACTAACGATAACTCTATGAATACCATGATGTTTTAACAGGCAAATTAGCACCTGAACATTTCTTTCTTGTGTATAGCCTTTTCCTTCCATATCAATCTCGCGCGTTACTACACGTAACTCCTTCCTCGATTATCCAATATTGTCCTTCAGAAACTTTATTGACTCTGCGACCTTCTGATCCACAATCTTTCCAACTACATCGTAGTCAATAGTGTCCTCTAGGTACTTCTCGACATCTTCACCTGTTTGATAGTACTCTCTGCTGATTCCAAATCCCTGAAGCAAACTATTTATCTTTGCACTTTTGTCGGGCCTGCCAAGTAGCAGGATCTGCTTTTTATTTTTTATCGAGAATACTGTGCCATGAAATGAATCTGTAATGACAAGTTCCGCATCTCTGAATGAAGAAATCCAGGTCTCTTCGTCAGCACTCTCATATGACTTATCGGACCAGGAACATTTACAGCCAACAGATATAATTTCTAAATCGTGAGATCTGGCATACCTCTTCACCTTGCTGCTGATCTGATTCCATTCTGAGAAAGTATAGACCAGAATATACGGCTTGTTAGAAACCGGTTTATTGAACTCATGAAAATTATAGAGAAACGTAGGATCAAGGGTAATGACTGGCGTGATCCCTGTATTGTTCCTAATAAGTTCCTGTGTATTAACATCTCTGACGGATACCGCTCTCATTTCTCTTATAGATGATTTTATATCATCTGAGAGCTGGTAATCCGGTTCAAGATATTCACAACTGGCAGCGTAAGATATCTTCGGTGTATGCAAACCGACACCGTAGTAGATTGGGTTGAAAAGAGGATGTTTGACATTGAAAATTGCATCCGATCCAAGAACTACTGTATCGAGGTGGAGATTATCAATATCACTGTCACTCTTCGTTTGTGCAGTCAGAGAAAAACGCTTATCAAAATTTCTAAATTTATTATTTCTTCTAATAAGCGCTGTTGTGTTTTTAATATTTAGTAAATTTTTCTTAGAAGTGACAGACGCTAGTATATTAATTTTTTGATAATCTTCTGGTAGAAACCGAATCACTTTCGTTGAGAATTCCAGTTTGTTGAGTACACTTTGTAATGCAAATGCTTGAGCTTTTGCACCATAATTTGTTCCAAAATACCATGTTAATATGCCAATTTTTTTCTTTTCAATTGATCCTTTAGATAAGGGTATGGCACTGTCATGACCTTGGTTATCCGAAACTCCATAAAATTTCTGCACAATTACCGATGAGTTCTGTCTGTCTGTCTGTCTGTCTGTCTGTCTGTCTGTCTGTCTGTCTGTCTGTCTGTCTGTCTGTCTGTCTGTCTGTCTGCGAGATTGTCCGATTTTCATATTCTCCTGTCAATACCAAATCACTAGTTGAATGCTTAAATAATCTTCTGAAACAAGTTCTTATATACTTTCTGTCAAATTGAATTGGAATCTGTATTACTGCCCCTACCAGTCCTAATACTATTATTTTTATTAGCAGCCCTCCCCAACTTGACACAGCAACCTTTGTTGAAAGAAAAAGTAAAAGAGCTGACGCAGCAATCAACGAAATAATATTCTTTACAATTTGTGGATAAAATGTTCTCTTACTTACCTTCAAACAATGTGTCATATAAAGCGGATTAGTTATCAGATTAATAATATTCATCACTACTGCCGTGGTAAGCAATACAGCATATAATCCCAGTGACGTATATTTTATTAGGAAATACATACTAACCACATTTGCCAGTCCGCCAATGATTGTTACAAAGCAAGGTACTTTATTTTTTACTGTCAAAGTATATATATAATACAGTGGATAAACGCAGCCCTCTGATATAGCAGGTAATAATGCCAAAATTGTTAATATATAAAGAAGATGCACGTTTTGTGTGGGAACCCATAATTGATAAAACTCTTCTCCTACAGCAACAAAACCCGCAAGAATTACATTAGTAAGTAAACCGCTAATTTGCATCGACCTAATCAGGGTTTTAACAAGGTTTTCTTTATCTTTCTCAGCATATTGTCTTAATAGCCTCGGTTGAAATGGCTGGGCAATAACTGCATATAACGTAAACACTGTATTTGCAATAGTTTTACTAATAGACAGTTGCCCCATACCTGTGGCAGTAAGCATTAAATTAGTAATTAATAAATCAAGGCCCGAATTTAATGCATTTCCAAGACTATTGACTGAATTCCAAATACCGTTCTTAACAAGGGTGCCAAAGGCGTCTTTACTATAATCCTTTGCTCTTATTCTAGCTTCCGGAATTGATTGAGACTTCATAAAATAACTACCGAGTAATACTACAAGCGCTGTTACTGAAGTGGCTATTCCAACATACCAAACATGAGAGTTTCCTATATGGAAAGAATAGTACAGCACAATAATCTGCGCTATATATGAAGCCGCTCGAATAATGTTATATATCAGAAGATTGTCAGCTGCATAGGCAGTTGCCGAAAAAGCGGTAGATAAGGTTGTTAAGAAAAAAGCTAAAAAAGTTAGCAGAAACAGGAATTTGACATCATGCACTAGATGATTAGGAACCTTAATTGCTAGTGTTAAATTAATATCAAGGATTAGTCCTGTAACCAGTATGCATCCACCTATAGCGAGATCTGAGAAGAAAACTGTATTATAATACTTATTAAAATCATCCTTCTTTTTTGACAAATATGATATAGAGATATATCTTGAGGCATATGAATTTAGCGCAACCATGATAATATCAGCGTAGCTTGTAAAAGTCTTTGCTAAAGTTACAAACCCATATGCTTCTATACCTACACTATTGGTTACCATAGGTGTAATCAATAGACTAATAAGCATTTGTAGACCAGTCGCGACTGCTCCGGCAAACATTGCGCTTGCAATATGTCTGTTTCCCATATATTCTTAAACCAAGTTATCAATATAGATTCAACATTTTTCTATAAAAGATGGGTCAATCACTTTTCTTATGGGATTTGACCCACGATCCCACAAAAATTTATACCGGACGCCATCCTTGCCTGAACCCAGAAGGAATGCTTGGTAG
>Ga0256404_1007559_pt1 | contig 17075 bp, 14 predicted proteins | sample RumenRJG_01DNA_FD_185990 | JGI IMG/M metagenome (GOLD analysis project Ga0256404, IMG submission 185990) | Bovine rumen microbial communities from Lethbridge, Alberta, Canada - RJG_01 | ecosystem: Host-associated > Mammals > Digestive system > Stomach > Rumen | place: Canada: Alberta | collected...
TGCGACTCCATGGACCGCTACCTCGTGCACATCAACGAGATGTACCAGAGCCTGAACATCATCGAACAGCTCATCGACAACATTCCCGAGGGCGACTTCTACGTGAAGCAGAAGCCCATCATCAAGGTGCCCGAGGGACAATGGTTCTTCTCGGTGGAAGGCGTGGCCGGCGAGTTTGGCGTCTACCTCGACTCGCGTGGCGACAAGAGCCCCTACCGCATGAAGATGCGCCCGATGGGACTCTCGCTGGTGGGTGCCTTCGACGCGATGCTTCGCGGACAGAAGATTGCCGACCTCATCGCTACCTGTGCAGCCATCGACGTGGTGATACCAGATATTGACCGATAGTATTAAATTGATAATTGAAAATTGAAAATTGAAAATATTATGTTTGATTTTTCAATCGTAACACAATGGTTCGACGGTCTTCTCCGAAACACACTCGGTCTCGGCGATTTCTGGGCGATCCTCATTGAGTGCGTGCTGGTGGGAGTGCTCATCCTCGTGGGTTATGCCCTGCTGGCTATCGTGCTGATATTCATGGAGCGCAAGGTCTGCGCCTACTTCCAGTGCCGTCTGGGCCCGATGCGCGTAGGACCTTGGGGAATCTTCCAGGTGTTTGCCGACGTGGTGAAGATGCTCATCAAGGAGATTTTCTTCGTCGACAAGGCCGACAAGTTCCTCTATGCCGTAGCTCCGCTGCTCGTCATCGTTGCCTCGGTGGGTACGTTCTCGTTCCTGCCGTGGAACAGAGGTGCCGAGGTGCTCGACTTCAACGTAGGCGTCTTCCTCATCACCGCCATCTCGTCGATAGGCGTGCTGGGCGTATTCCTGGCCGGATGGGGCTCTAACAACAAGTATTCTGTCGTGTCGGCCATGCGTGCCGCCGTGCAGATGATTTCCTACGAGATGTCGCTCTGCCTCTGCCTCATCGCCGCCGTCGTACTGATAGGTTCGATGCAGGTGAGCGAAATCGTGGACTACCAGACGGGCCCCTGGAACTGGCTCATCGTGAAAGGCCACATTCCTGCCATCATCGCCTTCGTGGTGTTCCTCATTGCCGGTAATGCCGAGGCCAACCGCGGCCCGTTCGACATGGCCGAGGCTGAGAGCGAGCTCACCGCCGGTCACCACACCGAGTATTCAGGCATGGGCTTCGGCTTCTTCTATCTGGCTGAATTCCTCAACCTCTTCATCATCGCAGGTATCGCCACAACGGTATTCCTGGGTGGCTGGGCTCCGCTGAACATCGGCATCGAGGCCTTCGACAAGGTGATGAACTTCATTCCCGGCATCGTCTGGTTCCTGGGCAAGGCCTTTGCCGTAGTCTGGCTGCTGATGTGGGTGAAGTGGACGTTCCCTCGCCTGCGTATCGACCAGATCCTGAAGCTGGAGTGGAAATACTTGATGCCGCTGTCGCTCATCAACCTCGTGCTGATGACCGTCGTGGTAGCACTTGGTCTTTATATTAAATAAGGTATAGAAACAATGGAACAGAATAATTCATATTTTGGCGAGCTCGGGCATGCCATCAAGACGTTGGCCATCGGCATGAAGACCACCTGGAAGGAATTCTTCAAGGACTTCTTCACCAATAAGTCGACGGAGCAGTATCCCGAGAACCGCAAAACAACCCTGCACATCTCAAGCCGGCATCGCGGACGCTTGGTCTTCAAGCGCGATGAGAACGGAGCCTACAAGTGCACGGCCTGTACGTTGTGCGAGAAAGCTTGCCCCAACGGCACCATCAAGATCACGGCCCACATGGCCGAAGATCCCGAGACGGGCAAGAAGAAGAAGGTGCTCGACGACTATCAGTACGACCTGGGCGACTGCATGTTCTGCCAGCTCTGTACGAACGCCTGCAACTTCGACGCTATTGAGTTTACCAACGACTTCGAGAATGCCACCTTCGAGCGCGACTCGCTGGTGCTGCACCTCGACAAGGAGGTCTACCAGGGAGGCTCGCTGCCCAACCTCATCGACGGCGGCGCGCCCCTGACAATCGGTAAGTTTAACACCAAAACAAAGTAAAGGAATCCTATGGCAAGATTAGTAATGTTTTGCATTTTGGCCGTCATTATCCTGGGTTCGGCCATCATGTGCGTAACGACCAAGAGAATCATGAGAGCCGCCACGTTCCTGCTCTTTGTTCTCTTCGGCGTGGCAGGTATCTACTTCCTGCTCGACTACACGTTCCTGGGAGCCGCCCAGATCAGCATCTATGCCGGAGGTATCACGATGATGTATATCTTCGCCATCCAGCTCGTCTCCAAGCGCACCCTGCAGGGCATGGAGGAGCACGTCAAGGGAAGCCGCGTCCTCGTGGGTGCCCTGGCTGCTCTCATCGGCTTCGGAACCGTGATGATAGTATTTTTCAAGAACCAGTTGTTCGACCTCATGGCAACGATGAGCGAAGGCACCGAGGTGCCTATGGAGCAAATCGGACAGGCCATGGTGGGTGCCGACAAGTACGGATGGGTGCTCCCCTTCGAGTTCATCTCCATCTTCCTGCTTGCCTGCATCATCGGTGGAATCATGATTGCAAGAAAGGAGGATAAGCAATGATACCCGTAGAGTGTTATTTCGCGCTGAGTGCCATGTTGTTCTTCATCGGCTTCTTCGGCTTCGTGACCCGTCGCAACCTCATTGCGATGCTCATCTCTGTTGAACTCGTGCTGAACGCCGTCGACATCAACTTCGCGGTGTTCAACCGCATCCTCTTCCCGGGCCAGCTCGAAGGCTTCTTCTTCACACTATTCTCTATCGGTGTGAGCGCTGCCGAGTCGGCTGTTGCTATCGCTATCATCATCAACGTTTACCGCAACTTCCATAGTGACCAGGTGAACAGTATTGAAAATATGAAGTGGTAATTCGTAGGAAATCGTAAATCAGTAAACCGCAAATACAATTATGTACGAATATTCATTTTTGATACTTCTTCTTCCCCTGCTCTCTTTCGTCCTGCTCGGACTTGCGGGAATGAAGATGTCGCACAAGACGGCTGGGCTCATCGGCACATGCTCACTGGGCGTGGTGACCATCCTGAGCTACCTCACGGCATTCCAGTACTTCTTTACTGACGGACGCAATGCCGAAGGCATCTACCAGACCATTGTGCCTTATAACTTCACGTGGCTGCCGCTGGGCACCCTGCATTTCGACATGGGCATCCTGCTCGACCCCATCTCGGTGATGATGCTCATCGTCATCACCACGGTGTCGCTCATGGTGCACATCTACTCCTTCGGCTACATGCACGGCGAGAAGGGCTTCCAGCGCTACTACGCCTTCCTGAGCCTCTTCACGATGTCGATGCTCGGCCTGGTGCTGGCCACCAACATCTTCCAGATGTACATGTTCTGGGAGCTCGTGGGTGTGTCGTCATACCTGCTCATCGGCTTCTACTATCCGCTTGCAGCTGCCGTGGCTGCCTCTAAGAAGGCATTCATCGTGACGCGCTTTGCCGATATGTTCTTCCTCATCGGTATCCTCATCTTCGGCTACTACACGCAGTCGTTCAGCTTCTCGTTTGCAGGCGACATCGTGATGGGTGCCGGCACCACGCCCTTCATCCAGGGTAGTGCCGCCAAGGCTGTGGCTGCCGGAGCATTCATCCTGCCCACGGCGCTCGTGCTGATGTTCATCGGTGGTGCCGGTAAGAGTGCCATGTTCCCGCTGCACATCTGGCTGCCCGACGCCATGGAAGGCCCGACGCCTGTCTCGGCCCTCATCCATGCCGCCACGATGGTTGTGGCCGGTGTGTTCCAGGTGGCTCGCATGTTCCCGTTGTGGATTGAGTATGCCCCGCAGACCATGTCGGTCATCGTGTGGGTGGGTGTCATCACCGCTTTCTATGCCGCTGCCGTGGCTTGTGCCCAGACCGACATCAAGCGTGTGCTGGCCTTCTCCACGATTTCGCAGATTGCCTTCATGATGGTGGCCCTCGGCGTTTGCCTGCCCGGCCATGAGGCTGTGCTCGACAATCACACGCAGCTGGGCTACATGGCTGGCATGTTCCACCTGTTCACCCACGCCATGTTCAAGGCTTGCCTGTTCCTCTGCGCAGGTTGCGTCATCCATGCCGTCCACTCCAACGAGATGGCGCTCATGGGTGGTCTGCGCAAGTACATGCCCGTGACTCACGTGACGTTCCTCATCTCCTGTCTGGCCATTGCCGGTATTCCCTTCTTCTCGGGCTTCAGCTCGAAGGACGAGATCATCACCGCTTGCTTCCAGTACAGCCCCGTGGTGGGTTGGATCATGACCGGCATCGCCGCTATGACAGCCTTCTACATGTTCCGCCTCTACTTCGGCATCTTCTGGGGTACGGAGAACAAGGAAGCCCATGCTCACCACACGCCGCATGAGGCTCCGCTCACGATGACCGTTCCTCTGATTATCCTCTCGGTGATTACTGTCGGCGTAGGTGTCTACACCACGCTGGCCGGATTCCTCGGCTGGGGTGGCTCGTTCGGTTCGTTTGTCTCGGCCAGCGGTCAGGACTACACCATCCACTTCGACCATCAGATTGCAGCTACCTCTACCATCATCGCCATCCTGAGCATCTGCCTCGCTACTTATATCTACAAGGGTGAGCAGCAGCCCATCGCCGACCGCCTCTACAAGACGTTCCCGCGTCTGTGGCGTGCCGCCTACAAGCGCTTCTATCAGGATGAGATCTGGCAGTTCGTCACCCACAAGGTTATCTTCCGTTGCGTCTCCATGCCTATTGCCTGGTTCGACCGCCGCGTCATCGACGGCACGTTCAACTTCATGGCTTGGGGTGCCAACGAGGCCGGTGAGAGCATCCGTCCCTGGCAGAGTGGCGACGTGCGCCAGTATGTGGTGTGGTTCCTCACGGGTGCCGTAGCGCTGACGCTGATCCTGCTGTGTGTGTAATCTCGTAATAACGTAATAAAAACGATATAACGACAATGAATATATTAACATTATTCGTAATCATCCCCGTCCTGATGCTTCTCGGCCTTTGGCTGTCGAAGAATCTCAATCAGGTGCGTGGTGTGATGGTGGCTGGCTCTTCGTGCTTGCTGGCCCTGTCAATATGGCTGACGGTGTATTTCGTTCAGCAGCGTGCAGCAGGAAATACCGATGTGATGTTGCTGGCTGAGAGCACACCCTGGTTCAAGCCGCTCAACATAGCCTATGCCGTAGGCGTCGACGGAATCTCGGTGGTGATGTTGCTGCTTTCGAGCATCATCGTTTTCACCGGTACCTTCGCCTCCTGGCAGCTGAAGCCGCTCACGAAGGAGTATTTCCTTTGGTTCACCCTGCTCTCCACGGGTGTGTTCGGCTTCTTCATCTCCATCGACCTCTTCACGATGTTCATGTTCTACGAGGTGGCCCTCATCCCGATGTATCTGCTCATCGGCGTGTGGGGTAGCGGTGCCAAGGAGTACTCGGCCATGAAGCTCACGCTGATGCTCATGGGAGGCTCGGCCCTGCTCATCATCGGCATCCTCGGCATCTACTTCTTCTCGGGTGCCACGACGATGAACGTCGTCGAGATTGCCCAGATGCACAACATCCCCGTGGCCATCCAGAAGGTGTTCTTCCCGTTCATCTTCATCGGCTTCGGCGTGCTGGGAGCCATGTTCCCGTTCCACACATGGTCGCCCGACGGTCATGCTTCGGCCCCCACGGCGGTGTCGATGCTGCATGCCGGCGTGCTCATGAAGCTGGGAGGCTATGGCTGCTTCCGCGTGGCCATGTATCTGCTGCCCGAGGCTGCTCAGGAGCTGGCATGGATATTCCTCATCCTCACCACCATCTCCGTGGTCTATGGTGCTCTCTCTGCCTGCGTGCAGACCGACCTGAAGTACATCAACGCCTACTCATCCGTCTCGCATTGCGGCCTCGTACTGTTTGCCCTCCTGATGATGACGCAGACTTCCTGCTCGGGTGCCATTCTGCAGATGCTCTCTCACGGCTTGATGACGGCCCTCTTCTTTGCCCTCATCGGTATGATCTACGGCCGTACCCACACGCGTGACGTGCGCAAGCTGGGCGGACTGATGAAGATTATGCCCTTCCTCGCCGTAGGCTATCTCATTGCCGGTCTGGCCAACCTCGGTCTGCCGGGCTTCTCGGGCTTCACGGCTGAGATGACCATCTTCGTGGGCTCGTTCATGAATGCCGACACGTTCCATCGTGTGTGCACCATCATTGCCTGTACGTCGATTGTCGTCACCGCTGTCTACATCCTGCGCGTGGCTGGCAAGATTCTCTTCGGCAAGGTGGCCGATCCTCACTACGAACAGCTCACCGATGCTACTTGGGACGAGCGCGTCGCCGTGGCATGCCTCATCTTCTGCGTGGCAGGTCTCGGTCTTACGCCGTTCTTCTTCAAGCCCATCATCGACGATGCTCTGGTGCCCATTCTCACAGTTGTTAATCCGGCTATGGCCGCACTTTAAAAGGAGGAGGAAACAATATGAATTACGGACAATTCTTACAAATGGTTCCAGAAGCTACGCTCGTAGCCATTCTGATTATACTGTTCTTCGCCGACTTCGCACTCACCAAGAGTGAGAAGAAGCACCCCGTGCTGCGCTGCCTCACCCACACGCTGCTGCTCCTGCAGCTCGTGCCCTGCGTGCTGGCTCAGCCCGCCGAGGTGTTCGGAGGTCTCTATGCCTCTACCGCTGCTGCCAACGCCATGAAGCTCATCCTCACAGGTGGTACGCTCGTCGTGGCCATCATGGCTCAGACCTGGATTGAGCACAACGAGCTCACGCGTCGCTATGAGGGCGAGTTCTATATGCTGCTCGTCTCCACGTTGCTCGGCATGTACGTCATGACCTCCTCGGGCCACTTCCTGATGTTCTTCCTCGGACTCGAAATGGCCTCCGTGCCTATGGCATGCCTCGTGGCTATGGACAAGTGGAAGAAGGATTCAGCAGAGGCTGGCGCCAAGTACATCCTCACCGCCACCTTCTCGAGCGCCATCATGCTCTACGGCATCTCGTTCGTCTACGGAGCCTGCGGCACACTCTATTTCGACGATGTGGCCAAGGTGCTCACCGTCACGCCGCTCACCATCGCCGGCCTCGTGTTCTTCTTTGCCGGTCTTGGTTTCAAGCTCTCGCTCGTGCCGTTCCACTTCTGGACTGCCGACACCTACCAGGGAGCTCCCACCACCGTCACGGCCTACCTCTCCGTCATCTCGAAGGGTGCCGCCGCCTTTGCCCTGTGTGCCATCCTGATGAAGGTGTTTGCTCCGCTCACCACGCAATGGGAGTACATGATGGACGTCATCATCGTGCTCACCATCACCATCGGTAACCTCTTCGCCATGCGCCAGAGCGAGCTGAAGCGATTCATGGCTTTCAGCTCCATCTCGCAGGCAGGCTACATCATGCTCGCCGTAATCGGCAACTCGTCGATGGGCGTGGCTTCGCTGATGTTCTACACGCTGGTCTACGTGGCTGCCAACCTGGCCGTCTTCAGCGTCATCAGCGTCGTTGAGCAGAACAATGGTGGCACCACCGAGCGTTCGGCGCTGGCAGGTTTCTACGAGACCAATCCCAAGCTCTCGTTCCTCATGACGCTGGCTCTGTTCTCGCTCGCAGGTATCCCGCCGTTTGCCGGTATGTTCTCGAAGTTCTTCGTGTTCATGGCCGCCGCTCAGCAGGGTTCGTTCTGGGCTTACTTCGTGGTGTTCATCGCCCTGATCAACACCGTGCCCAGCCTCTACTACTACCTGCTCATCGTGAAGGAGATGTACATCAAGAAGACCGCTACCCCGCTGCCCACCTTCGAGAGCGATAACGCCACCAAGCTGGCTCTCGCCCTCTGCACCGTAGGCATCGTGCTCTTCGGCGTCTGCTCGTGCATCTACACGTGGCTCAGCAGCGTTGCTGCCGCATAAGGCCGAGCACATAACAATCACAAAAATCCCGATGGCTCACAACGAACCACCGGGATTTTTTATGTCAAATCAGTTAGCTGATATAGCATCAAGGCTGAATGCCCCCTACTCCATCCTTGCTGCCACCGCACGCACACGGCTCAGCGTCTCAGGGGTCATCTGGAGATAGTTGGCAATGTAGACCAGCGGAGCACGCAGCACCACCTGCGGATAGAGTTTCCTCATGCGCATATAGCGGTCCTGAGCGGTTTCAAAGCGCATCAGGTCGGCATGTATCTGCGAGATAATGAGCGATTCCTCAAGAATCTTTCTATACATCATCTGGATGTTCACGCTGTGCAGGGCCACTACTTCCAGCTTCTCTTTCGGCAGCGCATAGACCACCGTCGGCTCCAATGCCTCTACCTGTAGTTTCGACGGAACCTCCTGGAACAGGCTTTCTATACACATGAAAATCGTATGATCCTCACCGAGATGCTCGGTCACCTCCTTTCCTTTCTTATAGTAGAATTGACGAATCAGTCCGTAATCGATAAAATAGATGTCACGACAGATATCCCCTTCATGCAGGATGAGGTCACCCTTTGCAAATTTCATGGGTACGAGGATGCCCTCAAGCATGTCGAGTTCATCATGGGTCATTGTACTATAGCGACGCGCCAACTCTCTGGCTATGTCGCGAGGCGTATTCACAAGTCCTTTCATAAACGTATTCAGTAGTGAGGTGATAGGTGTAAGGTGATCATTTCAATCTAAGAGGGCCATCCGTTGCCACTCTTCAAAGGTCAGTCAAGTTTCAGCACGGCAAGGAAGGCTTTCTGCGGCACCTCCACATTGCCAATCTGCTTCATGCGCTTCTTACCGCGCTTCTGCTTTTCCAGCAGTTTGCGCTTTCGGCTGACGTCGCCGCCATAACATTTCGCCGTCACGTCCTTGCGCACCTGCTTGATTGTCTCGCGGGCAATAATCTTCGCGCCGATAGCCGCCTGAATGGCGATGTCAAACTGCTGGCGCGGAATCAGTTCTTTCAGTTTCTCGCACATCCGTCGTCCCAGTGCCACGGCATTGTCCTGATGCGTCAGCGTCGACAAGGCATCCACGGGTTCACCGTTCAACAGGATGTCCAGTTTGGCCAGCTTCGACGGGCGGAATGAATCAATGTGGTAGTCGAACGACGCATAACCCTTCGAGATGGACTTCAGCTTATCGTAGAAGTCTATCACGATTTCGCCCAGCGGCAGGTAGAAATGCAGTTCCACGCGGTTGCCGCTGACAAACTCCTGCTTGATCAGTTCGCCACGCTTGTCCAGGCAAAGCTTCATGATGGGACCGATGAAGGTTGTCGTCGTGATGATGCTGGCTCTGATGTAGGGTTCCTCAATGTGGTCTATCATTGTCTGGTCAGGCAGTCCCGAGGGATTGTGCACCTCCTTTTCCTCGCCCTGCTTCGTGTAGACCATGTACGACACGTTAGGCACCGTCGTGATAACGTCCATGTTGAACTCGCGATCGAGTCGCTCCTGCACGATTTCCATGTGCAGCAGACCCAGGAAGCCACAACGGAAACCAAAGCCCAGCGCCACACTCGACTCTGGCTGGAACGTCAGCGAGGCATCATTCAGCTGCAGCTTCTCCAGCGAAGCACGCAGGTTCTCGTAGTCCGTCGGATCAATAGGATAGACACCCGCAAACACCATCGGCTTCACTTCCTGGAAACCCTCGATGGCCTTCTCGCACGGTCGGTCCACATGCGTGATGGTGTCGCCCACCTTCACCTCCTTGGCATCCTTGATGCCCGAGATGATGTAGCCCACCTCGCCCGTCGTCAGTTGCTGGCGTGGTATCATGTCCATCTTCAGCACGCCCACCTCGTCGGCCGTGTATTCCATGCCCGTATTGAAAAACTTCACCTTGTCGCCCTTGCGAATGGTGCCGTTCTCAATTTTGAAATAGGCAATGATGCCACGGAACGAGTTGAACACAGAGTCGAAAATCAATGCCTGCAGCGGTGCCTGCGCGTCGCCCTCGGGATGAGGCACCCGCTCCACCACGGCCCGCAGCACGTCCTCCACACCCTCGCCGGTCTTGCCGCTGGCACGCAGAATCTCTTCACGCTTGCAGCCCAACAGTTCCACAATCTCGTCCTCCACTTCGTCGGGCATGGCACTGGGCATGTCAATCTTGTTGATCACGGGAATAATTTCCAAGTCATGCTCAATAGCCATATAGAGATTCGATATCGTCTGCGCCTGCACGCCCTGCGTGGCATCCACCACCAGCAGCGCACCCTCGCAGGCAGCTATCGAACGGCTCACCTCATAGCTGAAGTCCACGTGTCCCGGAGTGTCAATCAGGTTCAACACGTAGTCTTCACCTTCATATCGATACACCATCTGGATGGCGTGGCTCTTGATGGTGATGCCGCGCTCCTTTTCCAGGTCCATGTCGTCGAGCATTTGCCCCTCCGTGATCTGGATGGTGTTAGTGTGTTCCAACAGTCGGTCGGCCAATGTCGACTTTCCGTGGTCAATATGAGCTATGATACAGAAGTTTCGGATATGATTCATTTTACTGAAAGGGTCTTTTAAAAATGCAAAATTACTAATAATTTGTGAGAAATCTTTGCTTCGTGACAAAAATTTGCAAAAATTGCCGTATCTTTGCACAAAATTTAAGCCATCTTATGAAAAAAATCATCATCATCGCCCTTGCTGCCCTCTCGCTGACGGCTTGCAAGAAGAGCATCGAGGACAAGGCAGCCGAGGAAGCTCGTGCCTACACACAGAAGTTCTGCCCCACCCCCGTCTACAATTTCACGCGCACCGACAGCCTTGGCTTCGACCGCTCCTCGCGCACGTTCATTTATTATTGTGCACTCACCGACCAGATGGACGACGTCCAAGTGCTCAACGAGCATCGCGAGACGCTCCGCCAAGGACTGCTGCAGTCCATTCGCGAGTCCACCAACCTGAAACTCTTCAAGGACAACGACTTTGCCTTCCGCTATGTCATCCGTTCCACGAAGAATCCTCAGCAAGTGCTCTTCGATGCCACATTCAAACCCGAGGAATACAAGTAAGCCCCCATTCTCTATCATAAAGAAACGCCTGCCAAGAATCTTGGCAGGCGTTGTTATCCGTTTAAACTTCTAATTACCTATTGAAAAAAACACACACGATATAATAAAAGTTCATAAATGTAAAAACACGAGCCTCACGGCTGGTTTCTGTTCTGACGCTGTGAGCGACGTTCCATGCGCTGCTTCTCGGCAGCCTCATACTTCGCAAACTGCTCAGTAGTCATTATTTTCTTCAGTTCTCCGTTGTAGGCCTCACGATTGGCTTTCATCTCCTTCATGCGAGCCTCCATCTGTTCGCGGTTCGGACGCTCACCCTGCTGGCCATTGGCCTGCTGCGTGGCACCTGTCTGACCGTCTACACGCTGACCGCCACGCTGGCCGCCCTGACCGCCACGAGGTCCGCGCGGACCCCTGGGGCCACCCATTTGCAACTTGCCTGCAAACTGCGTGTTCAGTTCCAGCAGCTTAGCCTGCTGGGCCTCGTCCAGCCCGTAGTCCTTCACCATGCGTTCGGTTTGCATCTTCACCATCTCGGCCTTGTCCATGTGGCGTCTCTGGCGCGGCCCGTTGTTGTCCTGGGCCATAGCTGTAGCCGACATCATCAGTACGGCTACCATTGTCAACATTACTTTCTTCATTGCTTGTTTCCTTTCTAAATTTTTAAATGTATGATCGTCGTTTTTGTGTTTAATTACTATAACTATGACGTGTCCTTCCGCCGAAAGTTTAATCCAACATAAAAAAATTTGCACGTATCGAATAATTTTTTTACTTTTGCATGATAATAGTAACATCCCATCAAAGCCCATAGCAATGAAATATTTACGCAACCTGATCCTTTTCTTCCTGGTCGCAGTCACCGCGTGCACATCCGACCAACAGCCGTCGGCACCTCAGGAGCCACAGCTGCCCGAACTGGTCATGCAGATACAAAAGCAGGCACGCCTCTACAGCACCGAGTGCCAAGTCCACAAAATCATTTCCCACAACGATACCCAGCAGCTGCTGGGCAGCATTCTCGGACAGCAGTTCTCCATCGACCTGCCGCTCGGCAAGCGCAGCGTCGCCATCCCCATCGATGCCACCGTGAAGGCCTACATCGACTTCAGCGAGTTCGACCAGAGCAACGTCAGTCGTCGCGGCGACCAGATAGAAATCATCCTGCCCGACCCGAAACTGGAGATCACCTCCACGCGCATTAACCACGAAGAGGTGCGCCAGTATGTGCCGCTGCTGCGTCGCAACTTCACCGACGAAGAGCTCACCCGTCTCGAACATGCCGGACGCGAAGCCATCGTCAAAGACCTGCCACGGCTCAACCTCACCGAGACGGCCCGCCAGAACGCAGCACGTGCCCTCATACCGATGATTGCCCAGATGGGGTTCCCTACCGACAACATCACCATCACCTTCCGCAAGCAATTCACCCCCACCGACATCACCTCTCTCCTGCAGTCGGGGAAGTAGTTTTTGGAGAGAGTTGAGTGGAGTGAATAGGGAGAAGTGAATAGTTGATGATTTAAGTATCGGAAGCATGAACAAACAGCAACGAAGCGCCCCGAAACTTTAATTTATGATTACTCTCGAAACCTGAAACAATATGGCAAAAAGAAAAAAACAACAGGAAGAGTCCATTCTCGACATCTTGCGACTGCTCCTCAGTGGACTGTCGCGCACGGCGCTCGTCGTCATAGCCGTAGTCGCCGTCCTCCTCGTTGCCGGCGCAGCCTTCGTCTACTGGCTGCTGGGAAGCAACAATGCCTCTGTGGCCACCAAGGAGCACGTTGAACTGTCGCCCACGCAGATAGAACGCATCAAGGCCATCGGCCAATGGGAATTTCTCACCGTCAGCGACGAGGAACTCGTCGACACCGTGCGCCACGGCTTCTTCGGCGACGACGAACTCGTGCGCATCTATACCGGCACCCTCCGACTGGGCATCGATATGGCCGACGTCGAAGAAGACTGGATCCGCACCGACGGCGACACCCTGCGCGTCATGCTGCCGCCCGTCCGCCTGCTCGACACAAACTTCATCGACGAGGCCTCGGCGCGCTCCTTCTACGAAAGTGGCCGTTGGACCCAGGCCGACCGCAAGGCGCTCGCCCGCAAGGCCCGCCAGAAGATGCTTGCCCGTTGTCTGACGCCGCAGAACATCGCCTCTGCCGAGCAGAACGCCACCGCCCAGTTCCACCAGATGCTGCACGCAATGGGATTCCCCTACGTCAGCATCCGCTTCCGCCGGTAACACAGTTTCGAGTTTCTGGTTTCGAGTTTCAAGTTTCTGGTTCTTTCTCCACTACGCTAAGTAATCGAACCAACAGGCCGCTTTCGGACTCGACTTTCTTTCTCCGATCAACTACGAAAGCGCCACCCTTCGGGATGTCGAGCGGCCGCTCTCGAAAAGAATTGGAGAGAGAATGTAATGGAGAAAGAAAGCGGCAGAGCCGAGCGGGGAAAGAACAGGTCTATCATTCCCTTTTTTTTATAGTACATTTATGCACTATAGTTTAGCATGACTATTGTGCGTACCTTTGTAGCAGTAATTCCAACTGGCGGAGTTTCTGCTGCATTCTTTTCGTGATGTAAGCCAGCAGAAAAAAACTGAGCACGGCTCCGCGGGCACGAAATGAAGAACGCCTCTCTATGTCATCGTGCCGGGTGCGAGAAGGCAGTTTATTACCAAATAAGGAAAAAAATGAAAAAGGTATTTAAACCGCACTTGGAGGCCGGTTCAAGAGCTGCTCACAATTATTGGCCTTATAGATGAGGAGGCCTTCGCAGAGTAAGTATTTAAAAAAGGTCGAAGCGTTTCAGGCGTTTCAGGCGTTTCAGTGGTACGCTGGGGGGTTGTTTCATCTCTATTAAAACTTGTAACTAATTAATAATCAATAAGTTATATAAATATAGAGAAGAACACACACACCACATCCCCCCACTTGAAACGCTGAAACGCTGAAACGCAAGACCAGGGAAGTTTAACTTAAAAAATTGATTATCAATGAAGTACGATATTACAAAACCCACAGCGCCCACGATGCCAAACCTTGGCAAGGGCACGGAATGTTTCAAACTGCTGCTCTCACAAGCAGGTTACGCAGATGTTGCGCCTGATGTGAGACCGGGAGATCTACAACGCCCTGCGCGCTACGGTCGACGGCATCGACTACGACCGCGAAGGAAAGTTGATAGGCATCCAGAACCGCAACCTCGGGAAGGGCGGCTTGCCCCGCTTCCGCTTCCCCTACGGCAGCCGATGCTCCATCTACAACCTGCCCGTGCTGAACCTCCTGCGCCCCGGCGAGGCGCTGTGGATCACCGAAGGCTGCTCCGACTGCTGGGCGATGCTCTCCGCCGGCCACAAGGCCATCGCCATTCCCTCGGCAACGCTGCTGAAGCCTTCCGATGTGGAAATCCTCTCGACTCTAAACTCTCAACTCTCAACTGAACTCCACATGTATCCCGACCGCGACGCGCCCGGCGAGCGCCTCTTCCTCCAGCTCAAGCAGCTCCTGCCCAACCTGCAACACCACCAGCTGCCCACGGGCTGCAAGGACTTCGGCGAACTTTATCTCGCCACGCGCAGGAGGCGTGCTCCGTAAGTTGCAGAGCATTGCTCAGTAGGATAGAGAGCTATGCGCCGGAGGATAGAGAGCTATGCGCCGGAAGGTCGGGAGCCGTGCTCTGCAGGGTCGGGAGCATTGCTCCACAGGATAGAGAGCATTGCTCCACAGGATAGAGAGCATTGGGGCGTGCCGTTAGGTACGCGATAAGGGTAGCCAGCCGTTTCAGCGGCTGGTATGAGGAGGTTGTAATCAGATGCGGTGTGCCGTAGGTACATCGACATAAGAGGAATATATGAGGGAAGGAGCAGATAATGTCGCGTACCTAAAGGCACGCTAGCCTGTGTGGGGGTGTCGCATACCAGCCAATGAATTGGCTGGCCGCTCGGCTTTGCCGCTTTCTTTCTCCATTTCATTACGAAAGCGGCCCGTTGGTTCGATTACGTAGCGAAGCGGAGAAAGAACCATTATCTCGTACCTACGGGACTTTCTACGTCGTGTCCAATGTAGGGGCAGAACGCCCCGCAGGGGCAGCACCTCATAGTTCAGGGCAGCGCCCTAGGGGGGCGTGCCGTAGGCACGTTGGTTTTGTGCCATGTCCTATATCATCCCCTAAAAAACTAATGTTTCTTTTGTTCTGCGCTCACTTATTCGTCGCTCGGCGACGTTAGGAGACGCTTTCGTAGCGCAGCGGAGAAAGAACTTTGGCTCCGCCGAAGCTACTTTCGTTCGGAAATGAAACCAAAAAACTTTGGTTTTTGCTTTGCATTTCGCTCACTTATTCGCAACTTTGGCTCCGCCGAAGCTACTTTCGTTCGGAAATGAAACCAAAAAACTTTGGTTTTTGCTTTGCATTTCGCTCACTTATTCGTAACTTTGTCAGCTAGAAACTAAAAACAAAGAAATACTAACATGAAAAAACGAATGTTTTCGTTGCTGCTGGTGGCTATGAGCACCTTGGCAGCATGGTCACAGAATCTGGAAGGGTTTGAGTATGGTAAGGCTACGGCGCCCGACGGCACCGAATGGCAGAGCCCCGAGCGGCTAGGCTACAACAAACTGCAGCCGCGGGCCTGCTTCACGTCGTTTGCCTCGGCTGAGGAGGCACGGCGCGTGCTGCCCGAGCACAGCAGTCGCCGACAGAGCCTCGACGGCACGTGGAAGTTCCACTTCGCCAAGACGCCCGACGAGCGGCCTGCCGACTTCTTCCAGCTGGGCTACGACTGCTCGGCTTGGGACGACATCTGCGTGCCTTCGTGCTGGAACCTCGTGGGCCTGCAGAAGGATGGCACGCAGCGTTACGGCAAGCCCATCTACGTGAACCAGCCCGTCATCTTCTACCACGAAGTGAAGAAGGACGACTGGCGCCAGGGCGTGATGCGCACGCCGCCGACGAACTGGACTACCTACGAATACCGCAACGAGGTGGGCTCCTACCGCCGCACGTTCGACGTGCCGAAGGCATGGAAGGGCCAGGAGCTGTTTGTGGAGTTCGACGGCGTAGACTCGTTCTTCTATCTCTGGGTGAACGGTCAGTACGTGGGTTTCTCGAAGAACTCGCGCGACGCCGCCCGTTTCGACATCACCTGCTATGCCCACGTGGGAGAGAACGAGATTGCCGTGGAGGTATACCGCAACTCTGACGGCTCGTTCCTCGAGGCGCAGGACATGTTCCGCCTGCCGGGTATCTTCCGTTCGGTAAGCGTCTACGCCACGCCGAAAGTCCACATTCAGGACTTGCGTGCCAATGCCATGTGGTTAGGCAAGAAGGGCGCACTCAACATCGATACGCAGGTGAAGAACCTCACGGGCCACACCAAGGAATACAAAGTGCAGTACAGCCTCTATAAGAACCGCCTCTACAGCGACGAGAACGAGCTGGTGGCAGGCCCCACGACGGCCGAAAACCTGCTGACCGGCATCACCGTGAAGCCTTGGACGGGCGAGGAGCCGCAGGTCTACGTGCTCGTGGCTGAGCTGAAAGACCACAAGGGCCGCACCACCGAAGCCGTGTCGACACAGATCGGTTTCCGCACCGTGGAAATCAAAGATACACCGGCTGAAGCCGACGAGTTCGGACTGGCAGGCCGCTACTTCTACGTGAACGGCAAGCCGCTGAAGCTGAAGGGCGTGAACCGACACGAGACCAACCCCGAGCGCGGACATGCCATCACGCGCCAACAGATGGAGGAAGAGGTGATGATGATGAAGCGCGCCAACATCAACCACGTGCGCACGTCGCACTACTCCTGCGACCCGTACTTCTACTATCTCTGCAATAAATACGGCATCTATCTGGAGGCCGAGGCCAACCTGGAGAGCCACGAGTACTACTACGGCGAGGCATCGCTATCCCACCCCATTGAATGGCGTCCAGCACATATCGCCCGCATGATGGAACTGGCCCAAGCCCATGTGAACGACCCCTGCATCGTGATCTGGAGTCTGGGCAACGAGGCCGGTCCCGGCGACAACTTCAAGGCGAGTTATGCTGCGCTGAAGGCCTTCGACGTGACGCGCCCCGTGCAGTATGAGCGCAACA
>Ga0256404_1007560_pt1 | contig 17064 bp, 22 predicted proteins | sample RumenRJG_01DNA_FD_185990 | JGI IMG/M metagenome (GOLD analysis project Ga0256404, IMG submission 185990) | Bovine rumen microbial communities from Lethbridge, Alberta, Canada - RJG_01 | ecosystem: Host-associated > Mammals > Digestive system > Stomach > Rumen | place: Canada: Alberta | collected...
AACGCCTTCGGCTTCGACGTGATCGGAACTGTCAAAGAATTCACCCATTTAATGGATTCTGTTTCCTTCACAGGAAGCTGCACTGTCGATCTCGACAACCTGCCTTCCGAACAAGTGCTTGTTCTCACTCCGCAGAATGCTTGAACAAGTGCCTGCTCACACCGCAGAATGCTTGAACATCATAAGAGCTGCCCCTGGCTGATTTTTCAGTCCGGGGCAGTTCTTTTTTTGTGGGTTGTTCCATGTTCTTCGATGATTTGGTTCATGGACTTTGATGATTTGTTCCTGTATGACCAAACCGAGCCCTTACGACCATCTCTAAGGGCTCTATCACAGCAATCATCACCTAGCTTCTTCCTGCATGACCAAACTAAGGCCTTACAACCACCTCTAAGGGCTCTATCACAGCAATCAACATCTGGCTTCTTCCCATATGACGCAACTGAGCCCTTAGAGATACCTCTAAGGGCTCCATTACAGCAACCATAAACCTGGCTTCTTCCTGTATGACCAAACTAAGGCCTTACAACCACCTCTAAGGGCTCTATCATAGCAATCATCACCTGGCTTCTTCCCATATGACGCAACTGAGCCCTTAGAGATACCTCTAAGGGCTCCATTACAGCAATCATAAACCTGGGTTCTTCCTGCATGACCAAACCGAGCCCTTACGACCATCTCTAAGGGCTCTATCACAGCAATCATCACATGAATTCTTCCTGCACGATGCCGCTAAGCACTTCATACACTTCCTCGGCCACAGCAAGCTTGTACATAAGTCTTGTCGACTGTGGCGCCAGCTCCATGCTATAAGACACCACTCGGATTTCATCCCTCCGAACCGCTATAGCAAAATACACTTGTCCCGGCACCGAAGCTCCCGGATTGGCCGGATCAACATTTCCCATGGTTCCTGTGACTCCGATCCCGATGTCAGCGCTGTATGCCTGAAGACAAGCCCTCGCCATCGCAGCGGCGGTTTCTTCTGAGTAAACCGTGTACTTCTCAATGATCTCACGAGGTACGCCTTGCTGTATTTTGGCCTCGTTGCTGTAGGTGACAAACGCGCCCTTGAGGACGGCAGACGACCCTTCAGTATCAGTGATCAATGAAGCAATCTGTCCTGATGTGGCGCTCTCCATAGTCGTGATGGTCAGATGCTTCCTGATAAGAAGCTTTGTGAGTTTCTCATAATTGGCCCGGATTTCCCGTTCCGAATAATCGGTCCGTTTCATGACTTGGCTCTCTCGTTCGCTTTTTTCAGGACTTTCACGGTCTTCACTACACTCAATGCTTTTGCTGCTTCTTTTAATAATTCCATTTTTCCCTTTCCCGCAGTGAGATCTCCGCTGCGCAACAATTAAAGTAATGCTTCCCTCTGTGTCAAAATATTGCTCACATCACCGACAGCGCATCGATCTGTGCCAGTTCTTCCGCTGTAAATGTTGTATTTTCCAGCGCCTTGATGTTATCGAGAATCTGCGCGGGCTTGGAGGCGCCGATCAGCACAGACGTCACTGCGTCGTCCTTGAGGATCCAGGCGAGCGCCATCTCGGCGAGCGTCTGGCCTCTTCTCTTCGCGATCTCATTGAGGCCTCTGACGCGCTCGATCTTCTCCGCAGTCAGACTGCTCTCCTTGAGGAATCTGCTGTCCGTGCGCACGCGGCTGTCCTCCGGAATACCGTTCAGATAGCGATCCGTCAGAACGCCCTGCGCGAGAGGCGTGAAGCAGATGATTCCTTTGCCGAGCCTAGGAGCTGTTTCCTTCAGTCCGTTCTTCTCCACAGTGCGATCAAGGATATTATAGCGGTTCTGGTTGATCACAAACGGCACACGCATATCCGTCAGGATTGCTGTGGCTCTCTCCAATGTCGGTCCGTCATAGTTGGAAAGACCGACATAAAGTGCTTTGCCGCTTCGGACGGCCTGCTCCAGAGCGCCCATAGTCTCTTCGAGAGGCGTATTCGGATCCATTCTGTGATGGTAGAAAATATCGACATATTCAAGTCCCATTCTCTTAAGGGACTGATCCAGGCTTGCCAGCAGATACTTGCGGCTGCCCCAATCGCCGTAAGGGCCCTCCCACATGGTGTAACCGGCTTTAGTGGAGATGATCATCTCGTCCCTATAAGGCAGGAAATTCTCTTTGAGGATCCTGCCGAAGTTCTTCTCAGCACTGCCCGGCTCCGGCCCGTAATTATTGGCCAGATCAAAGTGCGTAATACCGTTATCGAATGCTGTAAAGCAGAGCTTCTCCATATTAATATAGGAGCTCGTGTCGCCAAAATTGTGCCACAGCCCCAGTGATACAGCAGGCAGCATCAGGCCGCTCTTGCCGCAGCGGTTATACTTCATGGTTTCATATCTTTTGTCGCTTGCGATGTACATACGTATATCTCCTTAAATTACGGTTCATATTTTCCGATATTTATAGTATCACCCGCAGCGACAATTACATCAAGTTCATATATCCAATTAACCAGATAATCTCTGTAATTGAATTCATTCAATTATTCTTCCCCTGCTCAGTTCACTCTTCTTCAGGATCCAGCTTGAATGCCCTGATCAGATCAATCTTCTCAGTAAACTCCTTGGGATCATTAACGCTGTTCAGCTTTCCATCTCTCCACAATATGCCCACTATCGCCTGAACCCGGTTTGCCTCGTCTTTATCATGCAAGTAGATATCAACCAGCAGATCATACACTCCAGGCTTTTTAGCGAGCCCAGCCAGCCCCACTGCGATCGGTGTATTGACAGCAAGCCCCCGGTAATTTTCCATAATGATATCCAGATATTTTTCTTCTTCAGTTGCCTCAAAGAGCGCAAGTGCAATATCAGCGCTCCCGTAACTCGGGATCTTAAATTCCGCCAGCTTCTTTTTCAAGGCAGCAATGCCGTCGTAATTTTTCAGAGCAGGCATAAGTACAGCAAGGTCGGCATCATTCTTATTCATGAAATGATTCCATATATCCTTCTCAACCTCGTTTCTCTCCTGTTCCGTAATCTTGTCAAACAGGTTCGGATCGTAACCTTCCATTCTCTGTCTTCCTACAGCCTTAAGCTGCGCTTTGAAGTCAGTATACGCTTGGCTATGCTTAATCTCTTTTCTTCCAAACAAGTTCATTTTGTTCACCCACATCAGCTTAAGATTTACTGACAGCAAGTTCTGAGAAATCCTTCACCAGCAGATACACGTTCTGGTCATCGTCGGATTCTTCGAAGACGTACGAATCGTCACAATAATAAACTCCGGTATCATCTCTTCCATCCGCGATCAGGAACAAAAACCCCTGATGGACATCGAAACCGATCAGGACCGCGCCATCCAGCATCTCATCCCTGTACTTCTCATTCCAATACAGAATTTCCGAATTCTGCGTCACGCCATACCCGAAGAATACATCCACAGCGATTGTCTGCCCAATGGACGGGATCGTAATCCTGTTATTCCCATCCTGTTTAACAATACCGCCGCCGGTTTCCTTCAAAAACTCTCTATAATTCCCGGGAAGCGTTACACCAAGAGCTGACTCCAGTTTGCAGATCGCATCTTCTGATAAAGGGCCAAAACACTGAATATTCATAGTTGTTATTCTCCTCTGTAGTACTTGCTCTTCACAACAGTCAGACCATCGCATCGTTTGTTCCAAATTGCTTAAGTCTTATTGCCTTGATCTCATTTAATCTACGCAGCCTGAATAAGAAATCATCCACTGCTTCATCTTCAGCGTTAAACTCCCTGATTGAGGTTGTTACTATCTCAGCCCTATCGTTAGCAATGCCGACTTTCCACTTTCCATCCTTGCCAACTATTACTATTTCACCCGCTTCTATTTCATGGTCCAGATTGATGTTGTAGCCCTCTAAACCTTCTGCTCTGATGATTTCCTTGACCTCTTCTAGTCTCATTTACCGATCTCCTTCAGGCTTTCCTTTTCCTATGTCTCAGAATATAGATGCTCCTGATAATAACGGTTTACTGCCACAATTGCGTTTGCCAGTTCTTCATCTATTTGGTTCAACCATTCAGTATCAGAAAATACAACAGAATCCCCAGAGCAACTATGCCTGCTCCTGCGATAAGAAAGACGCGGCACAGGAATTCGTTGCTGACCGGGACTCCGACGCAGCTGGTCCCCGGATCATCGGGATCGTAGTAAACCTCGATCTCAGACCCAACAGGCCATAGCGCCTGCGCGAGCTGACGCATATTCGACATGATCCCCTTCCTGACATGCAGATATCCCTTTTCGTCTTCCCATGCCTTTGGTTCATCCAGCCTCGTACTATGTACTTTTTTAATCCCGGCAAATCGTTTTTTACATGTATATTTCGTCCCGCCGGCTTCATATTCGACTACGGGAGCTATCCGCCCGTCCCCCATAAATGAGTGACGGATCACTTTCCCGACAGTTTTCGATGTGCATCGGCTGTTTTTCCTGTCCGTTAATGTCTTGATCAGTATGCCGGTGATGAACAGTATTGCCCCCAGTCCTCCTACGAGCGCCAATTCCAATAATGCGATCGGTTGTTGTGTCATTTTCCCCTCCTGCTGCAGCTGTTCTTATTTCAGCAAAGCTTCACATTTTATGAACCTCCACCCCCATGCGGTGCTGAGCCGCGTCCTATGAAGGTGGTATCAAAGCCCCTTCAGGCTTTAGAAGCCCTTCGGTTTTCTGATATTTGACCGTCGTGCCGGTTTCCCCTTTCGGACCTTTTAAGGCCGGCCGTACAGATCCGGGACTGTCCATGAGCCCCTCTATCCGTCGGAATCTTTCACAGCTCTCCCTTCGGAATACATTTGGCAGATCTTTATGCGGTCCGCCCGCGCTGCAGATTTTTAAAGCCTGCCGTCTCCGGGTTTGACAGGAACCGGAAGTCTCCTGTCCCTTCCCATGCATCCGGGACCGCTTTCCTGAGGATGTTCGCCGCACCGTTGCAGTCTGCATTGATGGTGTATCCCGCACTGCAGGCATACAGCCCGCGCTTTTTCCTGCTCCCGGAAAACCGCGCCTTGCCATCCTCCTGGCCATATACAGGCATGGGATCCATGGCTGTGATGTCCGCCTTCGAGGTATAGGATTCCTCCTGCTCTATGATGCGGATCCCTTCCCTGGCCGCTTTGTACATGATCATCATCTTCAGCCTGTCGTGCGGGATCCCGGTGAAGTTCTGGTTGTTCACCTTACCCATGCCGGTCTTCTGCTTCCACCCCCTGTTCGCTCCCATGACGATCGTTCCGACTCCGTGCTCAACGCAGTAACGCACGATATCCGTCGAGACCTTGTGCATCATATCCTTCATGAAACAGTCATGGTGCAGGGACAGCCTCCTCAGCCGGGCGCTGTCTGCAACTTTACGCTTCTTCCCCTTTGTGATGATTCCCGCGGCTTCCGCCTTTTTCTTCTGGGAATAACGGTTCTCGGAAAGGACAGCACCGCCTTTGTATATGCGGGACACATGGTCCGTCGATACGATGGCTGCGATATTGTTCGTTCCGAAGTCGATCCCCGCAAGGTGGGGCTTCTCCCTGTTCACGGGCAGGTCTTCCGTCTCCAGCACAAGGACCAGCAGGAGCTTTCCGTAATACGGCTTCACCTGCACTTCCTTCAGGAGGCTGTCCGGGGCGATGTGTCTCAGGCGCAGCCTCTTTTTTATGAGCGGGAGTTTCAGGTCCATCCCGTCATATCCCCCCGGCGCAGAGCTGTCAGTGCCCTTACGGCCCGCAGTTCCAGCCTCCCTGTACACAGGGTACAGGACAGCGTCCTGGTTCGTGATATAAAATGTGTGTCTGTCTCCCTTCAGGTACTTCGGCATGCAGGGTTTTCCCGTATATCTCTCCGGAGCCCGCCTGTATTCCTTCAGGGAGGACAGCCACGCCTTGAACACCGTGACCGCTTCCTTCAGTACCCTCTGGGCTGTCTGCATAGGAAGCCCGGCAAAAAAGTCCGGGTTCCCGTTAGCGCGCATGACGGCCTCCAGTGCCCGGTAAGAGAGCACACGCCGCACCTTTACCTTCGGGTATGCAGCCTGCATGATGCACACTTCCCTGAAGGCTTCCTCCTCGTTCTCCGTACGTTCCTCCTTGTCCCATCCGGTAAATACCTGGCGGATTCGGAACAGCGCCGCATTGTAAAGGTTCTTCGACAGGCGCAGGTTCTGCTCCATCTGTTCGAAGACCTCCGGATATTTATCTTTAGACAATACGGTTGTGTCTGCCAGGTACATAAATGGGTGCTCCTTTAATTATCCTTTTAAATATAGTATAATTATATTACTTATAGGAATGGATGTAAAGGATTATTCGAACATATGTACGATAAAAGAAAAGGCCAGGCTTACTATACGAACCGCCACAGCTGCTTCCTGCTGCAGTACCATATGGTGCTGGTGACAAAGTACCGGCACCCTGTCCTGACCGGCGGCGTTAAGGATATCGTATACGACACGATCCGCGATATCTTCAGGGAGAAGGGACTCGTGATCCTGGAGATGAACGGGGAAGCGGACCATGTCCATGTCTTGTTCGAGGCGGATCCCTTCACTGCCCCGGGTAGTCTTGTCAATATAATCAAAACAAAGACTTCCCGGTTCGCAAGGAAGGAATATGGGGAGACTGTCCTTAAGAAGTACTACTGGAAGCCGTATTTCTGGTCGGACAGTTATTTCGTCACGACGGTCAGCGAGAATTCTCTCGCGGTGGTTCAGGATTACATCCGGAACCAGTAAGTTTGTTGCGGCATTCACCCACAACCATGCGGTGCAGCGGCTCCTATGGACGTGGTACTCTGCTTCTACGCTTTATAGACTATATTAATACTGCTTATATTCGATCTGGCATCATACACCGATTCAACATAGCCCCATTCCTGATCAGACCTCCCAATCCCCCAAGACTGCAGGATTTCGTCATGAAGCTCTTTCCTCTTCTTTTCTTCCTCCATGCCGAATTCCAAATCACAACAAAGAAGAGACAACATATAGATCACACCGCTCCTAAAAAATAGGCTAACCATAAAAGAATGACCTTGAAACATAAACTTCTCATCGAGCCAGAATACTCTTTCCGGTTTCTGCCCTTTATAATACCTGGTGGCTCGAAACTGGTCGAATGTATACCCGGAAGTGATCACCAGATCATCCGATAACGAAATTACGCCTTTATCAATTACTGATCTCCTATATTCCATGATGCTCCTTCCACCGTATTTCCGGTTCTCTTTCTATTTTTCAGAGTAAATATGCTCCTGATAATAGCGATTTACTGCAACTATTGCATTTTGCAATTCTTCGTCGTCTCCATGATCTATCATTCGCACAGCACTCAGACATATTTTTTGTTTTTTAAGGTCTTTTTTATATATGCTCTGCGTAGATCCTCAAGATAAATCCGCATTTTTCCATAGCGGGCCTGAAAGGTTTTATAGTTATCATCCTTTTCTCTTTCAGACAGAATCAAGACTGCCCGATCTATTAATTTAATAAACGCAGCGTTTTCTTTTTCCAATAGTTCCATTGCTCTTCACCTGTTTCTCAATGGCCTGCTTTCTCAATATTTCTTCCGGTTGATATCTCCCTCTTATCGAAGTGACTTGAGGATGTAATCGCACGCCTCTTCCTCGCTGTCAAAAAACAGCTCCGTCGTCCGAACTCCCCGCTCCAGATAGTAGACCACCCATTTAGAATTCTCATTGACCAGGCACAGTCGCTCATCGTCGCGGCCTTTGCCATCCAAATTATAATGCTCTGCGGGAATGCCTGCTGCCTTCAGTGCCTTTTTCAATTCTTTAATATTCATTGTCAAACGCCCTCTCAAATTCTGGCGTCTCTGATCTTGAAAGGAATTGTTTCCTCTGAGAACTTAACGCCGATCGATTTTAAGTATTCATACAGGCTTGGCTCAGTGTAGTCATAGAATATGGCCACAAAATCTTCCTTAAGATCCCATCGTTCCCTGATCACTCCGGTCTGATAATCATTATAAAAGATGCCTTCGCCGAGCGCATTGAACTCAATTCTGCCTGACTTCGGATCATATTTTGCATTATGGATTGTATCCAGATCCATAATGTACAGATTGGCTCGCTCATCTGCAGACCGGTAATTCAGCCCGCCTGCAAAATTCATCTGGATAAACTGATAGAGACGGCCGTCTTCTACCCAAATCCGTTCGTTAAGCCGGTCATCAATCCAGTGCGACGCCATATTCGCTATAAGGGACCGGCAGATAAAGAACAGGACAAGGCACACCGAAAACAGAATGCCCAGTATACTGATCAGTTCTATTTTTTCAGATGGGATAAAAAGAATGCCAACTGTCCCGGAGGTCAGTGATATGATGAGCGAGATGATGGAGAGCAGCCTTAAGATCCTCCACTTCCGCTCGCCCTTGATCCTCCGTCGTTTCGCCCGCATTTTTGATGCCTGTGTTATTGTAAATTCCAGTGTCATACCATCTACCGCCTTTAGAAAAACATGTTAACGATGATCGTGCTTATGATCAGAGATACAGCCAGGCTGACAAGGGATTTGTTTCCCTGTGCCCGTACATTTTTAGGTATATAATACGTGCCTGTCTTTTTGTGCACTGTCACTGTGATCTCTTCCGGAAATGTCGACATGTGGTGTTCCCATTGGCTGTTTGGGTTATCGCTGTACATGATCGAATGTTTTTTACCTTCGTATTCCCACTCGTATTTCCAGTCGGTCACATACCTTCCGGATTTATCATCGTACGTCTGCCGACCCGGAATGTAATTAAAGCCCGGCTCGTGAACTTTATGCGCAATAACTGTAACTGCGTCCGGGTCCGGCTTTCCCAGAAAATAGCTTTTATCGATCAGTACCATCTGAAGCACCTCGATAATGGCACCTATCAGGCAAATTAACATCAGTTTCGTGATTCCCAATATGCATTTCCTCCTTTTTGTCTGACCGTGATTGCGGTCGTGGTGGACAGCATCACCTGTATGCCGTGTATATCTGTTTCCCGTCTATTACCCCTTCATGCACAGACGCATTGAACACTCCCACCGTCTATACTGACGTTTAGAGGCGGAGATATTCTGCCTTTTCTTTGCCGGAATGGCAGGGAGACAGGCTTTCTACAAGTTTTCTTGCCGGGTGATCGGTCGCTTTATACTTTTTATCTCTATATGGATATATAGATCTCAGCATAACGATACATTCGTCTTCCGGCAGAGTCCTCAGCTGTTCATAGGTTTAAGATTCGGCGTGGTTTCTATACGGCAAAATGAATCTTCTTATCTTTCCACGGTTAATATTTGTTATAGCTGCAATTTGCCTGCATGATGTTCGGGCCTATACAGTTAAATGATCTGTATGCGGCAGAGCCGCCTATAACAAATACGTTCATGTTCCGGCGCACTTTTTTGCTGTCCATCGACATAAACATGTTTTGCGAAAGGATCATATTGTTTTTTCCATCATGTGATATTTTCCCAAAAGGCTCTGTAAATTTTCTGTTGTATTCGTTCAGATCTGTTATTCGTTTTGATGCCGCGTGTAATGTCGTAATGTCTTATTTTTTGCCTTAAAAATGCGTGCAATGTTACTGGACAGCTCGTGGATACTCATGATTAACTCCTTATACATTGTGATGTACCAACAAACGACTATCGTCAGCCGGGATTTTACGTGTTACATCGATAATCTTCAGCTTTCACTGACTGTACTTGTCCCGTTACGGAATTCCACCAAGCGCAAGCATCACTAACGCCCCGAAAACAAGCGGCAGGATATATATCAGCGCAAAGCGGAGGCCTGCCATGTCACGTGCCCATGTGGACATCCCCATTCCCGGAAATACTTTCTTTGGGTTGTCCAGATAATACAGGCTGATTGTAGACGGAGGCAGTGTATGTCCCGTATATTTATAAATCATCTTTTTGCCATTTACCTCATAGACGTATTCTGCATCATATGTATCGTCCTTGACATCCCGCAGCCGGTTGTTGTGTCCGTCCCATCTTCCATTATTTACCCCTTTTACAACGTGCCCGCGGCGGATCGCTTCTTCTATCTTTCGGTTCTTCTTATCCGGCTTGAATTTTATCATGTAAACGATCCCAAGAATCTGTGTTACGAGCCAGGTAAGCACCCCTGCCACCATGGGAAATGAAAGCATATTCAGCTCTTCTGTAGAAAATTCCATCTTTTTTCTCCTGTCGATCATTCATACGCGATTGTACCGAAACCAACATTCCATTTGTCACGGTTCTGGTCCATCCACGAACCTTCCGCAATGTAAACTGTCATGTCTGAGGTACGGACACCAAATGCGGTCGGGTCGATCTTCACGTCTTTTGTATCCGCAGCGAAGTGTGCCTCAGAAAGACTTTTCCCATTAAAGGCATGTGCGCCGATCGATTCGATCGTTGAAGGCAGAGTAACGGAGCTGAGGCTGTCGCAATCAAAGAATGCCTGGTCATCGATAGTCTTAAGTCCTTCCGGGAGCGCGATCTTTTCCAGCCCGCACAATTCAAACGCATATTCACCAATAACTTCGCATTTCGTACCGGCAAAAGTGACTTTTTTTAAATTTGTACAATAGTCAAATGCATATTCGTCGATCTTTGTGACGCCGGCAGGGATTTCGATAGATTCAAGTCCCGTACAGCTCCCGAATGCCATATACGGTATCATGGTAAGCTCTGCCGGCAGAGTAACTTTCTTCACCTTTTCTGCATTAGCAAAAGCAGATTCCAATGCAACATCGTGGTCGGCGGCAAAGCTTACCTCTTCTGCTGCGGAGTCTGAGATCACAAGTCCCATCAGTGACTGGGTCTGCTCGGGGATCACCAGGCTTTTCTGCCTGTTCCCTTCTTCTGTCAGGCCACTGATCGTCGTTCCGTCATCCAGGAAACTGAAATAAGAGTTATCATTTTCAGGCGCCGCGGCCTCTTCCTTGTTCTCAACAGCTTCTTGTTTTATATTATTATTTTGTGTTTCTGCGCTGCTTGTATTGGAAGGACCTTTGCCAGAACACGCAGCAAAAGAGAGACTAATTGCCAGAATCATTAACATTGCAAGCTTCTTTTTCATTGTTTTTCCTTTCTTACTTTTGAGTAATAGATAAGTTGTTCCGCGGCTGTTATTCGGTGAATACATTAAAAGATACCGACTTAAACTCTTTCCGCTGCCGGACCAGTTGATTGATATTTTTGTTCACCAGATTATCCGAGAAATACAGGATATAGGAACCGTAGGCTCCCTTTCGCTTTGGTTTTAGATGTGATCGTAAATTCCACTTTGTGCCTCCCCATGCTGAAGTGTTTGTATTATAGATTCGTTATAAAATAAGACGCGACAAACCGCAAGAAGGTTACAGTGACACGCAGTTTTTCTTCACTTTCGCAGGAATATGCTGAGGGGAATATACTCGTTGACATCTATTTTTTGACAGGATATGATAGTGCGCAATGGGCGGCAAAACAGAGAGAATCGGGAAAGGAATCCTCACAGTATGAGCATTTTGAATGTAGAGCACTTAACACATGGATTTGGCGATCGGGCGATCTTTGAAGACGTGTCTTTCCGGCTTCTGAAGGGAGAACATATCGGCCTTGTCGGCGCGAACGGCGAGGGAAAATCCACCTTCATGAGCATTGTCACAGGAAAGCTGCAGCCGGATGAAGGGACGATCGAGTGGGCCAGGCATGTGACTGCCGGATATCTCGATCAGCATGCTCATCTCACAGCCGGCATGACAATTGAAAGTGTCCTTGCGAGCGCGTTTGACCACCTCTACCAGATGGAGGAGCGCTGCAACGAGCTGTATGGTCTGATGGCGGACTGCACGGAAGAAGAAATGGCGGCTTATATGGAGGAGACCGGCACACTGCAGGAGCTTCTGGATGCGCACGATTTTTACACCATCGATGCGAAGATCTCGGAAGTTGCCCGTGCGCTCGGGCTGATGGAGCTCGGCCTGGACCGGGATGTCACAGAGCTCTCCGGCGGCCAGCGCACCAAAGTGCTCCTGGGCAAGCTCCTTCTTCAAAAGCCTGAGATCCTGCTCCTTGACGAGCCGACCAACTACCTCGACAAAGAGCACATCACCTGGCTCCAGAGATATCTGCAGGAATACGAGAACGCATTTGTCCTCATTTCCCATGACATTCCTTTCCTCAACAGCGTCATCAACATCATCTATCACATGAATGACAAGAAACTCACGCGCTATGTCGGTGATTACTATCATTTCCGGGAGGTATTCGAAGTACAGCAGGCGCAGCGCCAGGCCGCGTACGAGCGCCAGCAGCAGGAGATCGCCCAGCTCGAGGACTTTGTCGCCCGCAATAAAGCGCGCGTCGCGACAAGGAATATGGCCATGTCCAGACAGAAAAAGCTGGACAAAATGGAGCGCCTCGACAAGATCGTCGAAAAGCCCAAGCCGGAATTCAACTTCAAGTACTCCAAGGCCCCTGGCAAGTTCCTGTTCATCACCAAGGACCTTATCATCGGTTACGACGAGCCGCTCTCCTCTCCCCTTAACCTGTCCATGGAGCGCGGCAGCCGCATTGTCCTCACCGGCTCAAACGGCATCGGCAAGACAACACTCCTCAAGAGCCTCCTGGGCCTCATTCCCTCCCTTTCGGGCACAGTCGAAACCGGTGAGAATCTTGAGATCGGCTATTTCGAGCAGGAAATGGATCAAAACATAGACACCACCTGCATCGAAGAGATCTGGAAGGAATTCCCGGGCCTCACCCAGTACGAAGTCCGCTCTGCCCTCGCCAAATGCGGCCTCACATCCCAGCACATCGAGAGCAAAGTCAGGGTCCTCTCCGGCGGCGAGCAGGCCAAAGTCCGCCTCTGCAAACTGATGGGCCGCCCCTCCAACCTCCTGGTCCTCGACGAGCCCACCAACCACCTCGATGTGGACGCCAAAGAAGAGCTGAAGCGCGCCCTTAAAGAATACAAGGGCAGCATACTCATGGTCTGCCATGAGCCGGATTTCTATCAGGATATCGTGACAGAGGAGTGGGACTGCACTAAGTGGACGACGAAGGTGTTCTGAATCACGTTCCCCCAGCCGTAAGATAAACCATCACGCAGAAGCTTAAAATCCCGAACCAAACGGCAAGGCTGATCGGCGGTATAATCAAAGCCCGCAAGAACCCAAACACCACATCCTTGACATCATCCGCATTCGGCTTCGGGCGATAACGTTTCTTCTTTCCATCTTTTGACAAAACATAGATCCAGGGCCTGTCATGCAGCTCCACAATACCGAATTTCAGCAGGTAGATCGGAACAACCGGAACCGCTATGCAGAACCACACAGCGGAGCCGCCGAGGTTGATCTTCTGGAAGTCGAAGCCGGTCAGAAACAGCGCGACGATAACCGGCAGGAACAGAGCGACAATGCTGAGCAGGATCATCCTGATAACTCTGGAAGGAGTTGTAAATCTCATTTCTACCGGTTGGTCTTCGCCGTTAATGCGGCTGAAGAAGACAGGAGGAACGGTTTTCCTTTCCAGAATCTCGTCGCTTTGGACCAGTTTGCCTCTCTCCCGGTGGAAGGTCGCATCCCCGGAAGTGTAGATCTCTCTGCCCGCCTCGACGGAGAAGCTGTTTTTGGTCGTGTCGCTGTAATAACAGAGCAAGACAATGAAGAAATAAAATGCGAGTACCGCAGTGATCAGAAGGCTTCCGCCAAGATTCATTCCAAACAGATACATCGCGCCGAACGCGGCGCCGCTCATGACAAGTGTCGCAATAATCGCTTTGAGCCACCAGGGAAGGAAATAGTAGTGAGACTCCTTAAGCGCGCGGACGCTGACTTTGCCCGTCTGGCCGTTGACCGCTGCCATCAGGTCTCCCTTGCAGATGTAGTAGACCGGGAGCAGGACCGGCATCGTAATAGCTGATTCCGCAGAAGCCTTGATGCTGACCGCCTTTGTCTCCAAAGTTTTCCTGACCGCAGGCGTGTAGCACTCTTCCACTTCCTGACAGACACGCTGCTCAAGGTCCTTCCCGTTGATATCCGGCGTCTTCACATGATGGCCCGCCACATAGCCAAACTCGAACTCCGTGAGTCCATTCATGTCAAACGGTTCCATCCCATCGAGCAAAAGATTGTCCAGCTGCTTGGAGCAGTTGACAAAAGCATTCTCCATAAATCCCTCGCACCGATAGACGCTCTCCGCATCCATCCTGGACGCCCGCATGTGAACCGGCCCGCGGACCATCTCATACGGAAGATAGAATCCCTTGAGCTCCGAAATCAGCGGAAGAAGCTGCTTTGCTTCCTGCTTGCCGCGGTTCTTCCTGCACCATTCCTCAAGCCTTTCTTCAGCTTCCTTCTTCGTGATTCCAAAAGGCACAACGCTCTCCGGCATATTCTTCGAACTCAAGTATTCAGTCCGCACCAGACTCCGCCCGCAGAACGGGCATCCCGACAGCGCTTCATTCTCCTCAAACACCACTTCCGCTCCGCATCCGCTGCAGGACGTGCTGAACAGCTTATATTTCTTTACAGAGTCTTTGAGCTTCTCCCTCTGCAATTTCCGGAATCCCTGTTTTTCTTTCTGCGCCTCGCTGATGCCAACCGTGCCGCCGCAGTGGCCGCACACATACATCTGCTTCACTATGTCAAAATCTGCCGGCGCCCCGCACTGCGGGCAGTGAATATCTGTGATCCTGTGCTCCACTCTTTCGCCTCCCTTTCTCATGTGCGCTGCCCTGAAGCCGCTGTTTACTTAATATTATTATAGTTGTTTTAAGTTGTCACGGGGACGGTTCTCATGACACCTTTTTCCAAAAGTTGTCAAAAGAACCGTCCCCATGACACCTTTAAAAAAGTGACAGTGCACTATTTTGATACGGAAGAATATGATCCGAAGCAGTATAGTTTCGAAGATATTGTCCCGATTGAGATTTCCGGTCGTCAGTGCAGCATTGATTTAACAAAGATATGAGAAAAGAGGGTGTCGCATCTTGCTGATTAATCAGCAGGGGCGGCGCCCTCTTTTCATTTGCTTCCATACGCAAAACGGAATATACTCGTTGTCACAGGGACGGTTCTTCTGACACCTTTTCCAAAAGTTGTCAGAAGAACCGTCCCCATGACAATCACAAAAGGAGGAACTTCTCTATGAGCAAAATCAGTAACCTGATCGGCAAATACATGGCATGGATCGTCCTGGTCATAGCCGCCCTCGCGCTCTTCCTGCCGGGCACCTGCCTCTGGATACAGACCAAGTGGATCAACTATCTTCTGATGATCGTCATGTTCGGCATGGGCCTGACGATGAAACTTTCCGATTTCACCGTGGTCTTCAAACAGCCCCGCGATGTGATCACCGGCTGCGTGGCGCAGTTTGTGATCATGCCGCTTCTGGCTTTCGGCCTCGGCAAAATCTTCGGCCTGAGCGACGAACTGCTCGTCGGCGTAGTCCTGGTCGGCACCTGCCCCGGCGGCACGTCCAGCAACGTCATCACATATTTGTCCGGCGGCGACACGGCGCTTTCCGTGGGCATGACCAGCATCAACACCCTGCTCGCGCCCTTCCTGACGCCCGCACTCACCTACCTCTACCTGCGCACCACTGTCAGCGTAGACGTGAAGTCGATGTTTCTGTCCATCATCCAGGTCGTCCTGATCCCTATCGGCCTCGGCCTCCTGATCAACAAATTCTTCGGCAAATACACCCAGAAGATCACCGACCTCCTGCCCACTGTCTCAGTGACCGCCATCTGCCTCATCGTCGCAGCCGTCGTCTCCCACAACAGCGCCAAAATATTGTCCACCGGCCTCATCATCTTCGCCGTCGTGATTCTTCACAACCTGCTCGGATATCTGTGCGGCTACCTGGTCGCCGTCCTCTTCAAGATGGACCTCCCCCGCAAAAAAGCAGTCGCCATCGAGATCGGCATGCAGAACTCCGGCCTTGCAACCTCCCTCGCCGGCTCTGCGTTCCCGAACATGGCCATGGCCACCGTCCCTGGGGCGATCTTCTCCGTGTGGCACAATATTTCTGGGGCGATCCTTGCCGGGGTGCTTAAGAATAGGTGAGACATAAAAAAGCTTGTTGAACGAAGGTCATCCACCCCCGCTCAGCAAGCTTTAATTTGTCTCAACAGGCCCCGGCATACCTTAACAAGCCAGACGCCCTAGTCAACTCATTCTTCCTCCGGCGTCTCCTCCAGAAACCCGGTCTTCGTCAGAATCTCAATCGCCTGATCCACAGCCTCATCCGGCACAAATATATTAATCTCATGCGTCGTCATATGCCCCATGAGAATTCCGATATACTGCCCGGAGCCTTCCACTCTTTTCACCGTCGGAATATCGTAATAGGCCAGCGTGGATATCACCTGATCCGCTTCAAATGAATCAAAGGTTGTGTAGATTTTTACTTCCTCAGTAGACATAATTCAGTTCTCCCGTCCATAATTATTCGTAACCGACCACATCTTGCAAGACCAGTCAGCCTTCCTCCAGGTACCTCACGACCTTTCCGGTCTTCCTCGCATACTCGATCTCTCTCCGCGTGCTTGAACCGATATACCCGCCGACATTGATCACAAAGATCTCGTCCGCCATATCGATCTTCCGCAAGTGCATGTCATCGAGCATTTCTTTAGTCCCTTCCGTCCACACTTCGTTGTCTCCGGAATGGCCGAACAGCCCCACGCTGATCACAATATTTCCCTCCAGCGTCAGCCGCTTCTGCGCCTCCAGAAATTCATCCTTGAAGCGCGTGCTCCCGCAAAGGGTGATCACCTTGTATTTTCCAACCATTGCTCACTCCAAAACTTCCTGAGGTTCTGCGATGGCTACATCATGCACCGCAGACCCCATGCTAACTCAGGTCAAATATCAAATTTCCTATAAGAACAACAATTTATAGTCCCTTATAAAACTCAACCGCCGCATCGAGCTCTTCTTTGGTCGGGTGGCCCTTCGCAGTACCACCGATCAGCTTAAACGGTCCAAAAGTGTTGTAACCGGGGCAGCTATACTGACCCACTGCCTGGCACTTCTTCTCCTCGATGACTTTTTTGGCAGATGAGGAAAGACTGGCCCTGTTC